>ERZ887851.811-NODE-811-length-29403-cov-14.418257_pt1 | contig 29403 bp, 26 predicted proteins | sample MGYA00521100_ERZ887851 | MGnify/ENA primary metagenome ERZ887851 (study PRJEB32303, sample SAMEA104408602) | aquatic metagenome | biome: Brackish water; feature: Pelagic; material: water | place: Baltic Sea | collected 2014-06-06T16:11:00 | depth 11,444 m ... | reverse complement strand
AGTCACTCGCGAGACGCGAGCGACGGTGTCGCACTTTTTAGTGCAATCAAAAGAAAAGATTTTTTTATCCTCCAACTATATTTGTTTTAAAGAACAACTCCTCGCTCGCGTCTCGCGAGTGTGAGTAATTTTCGCCTCTGGCGATTAAAACACTTACAATCTCGAAGCAAACCATTTGAGTCACTCGCGAGACGCAAGCGACATTTAGTAGACGCAAAACGCTTAAGTCACTCGCGAGACGCGAGCGACTGTGTCTCACTTTTTAGTGCAATCAAAAGAGAATATTTTTTTATCCTCCAACTATATTTGTTTTAAAGAACAACTCCTCTCTTTTTAGCGTTACGTGTTAACGAGAGTAATAAACTATGTCTGACAAGTTACACGCGGGCTTCCGCTTCAAACCATACGAAAAACCATTTCAAACGCCCTTTGAGGTATTGTTTGATGTATTCAAAGAACTGATTATTCATACATCAGGTGACTTTGACGAGGCTATTGATTGGTTGCGTGAACTAGACATCGAATACAAACTTACCACTCCAGATTATTCCATCGAGGACTTCATAGAAGATTTGAAGAAGAAAGGCTACATCCAAGAAGAAATTGGCACAGATGGCGAAAAAGGAATGGGGATTACTGCAAAAACGGAACGAGTTATTCGTCAAGCTGCTTTAGATCAAATCTTTGGTAAGTTGAAGAAAGCAGGCAGTGGAAATCACAAGACCAAACAAACCGGTCAAGGTGATGAACATACGGGCGCTACTCGAGCTTATCGTTTTGGTGATGGTCTAGATAAAATTGATTTGACAGAAAGCATAAAAAATGCGCAAGTCAATAACGGAATTGATGGCTTCAAATTAACGGAGAACGACCTAGTAGTAGAAGAGACCCAATTCAAAGCACAAATGAGTACCGTACTAATGATTGATATCAGTCATAGTATGATTTTATACGGCGAGGATAGAATAACTCCTGCTAAAAAAGTAGCGATGGCATTAACGGAGTTAATTACCACTCGCTACCCTAAAGACACGATAGACATCTTAGTTTTTGGCAATGATGCCTGGACTATTCCTATTAAACAACTCCCCTACTTGAAAGTAGGACCTTATCATACCAATACGGTTGCAGGCTTACAACTAGCCATGGATATTTTGCGGAGAAAGCGAAATACCAACAAGCAAATCTTTATGATTACTGACGGAAAACCGAGTTGTATTAAAGAACGAAATGGCGACTACTATATGAACAGCAATGGACTCGATTCATATATTACTGACAAATGTTACAACCAAGCTGCGCAAGCGCGCAAACTGCATATTCCTATCACCACATTCATGATAGCCAGCGACCCTTATTTACAACAATTTGTACAACGTTTCACAGAAGCGAACCAAGGGAAAGCTTTCTATACCGGACTGAAAGGCTTAGGAGAAATGATTTTTGAAGATTACGAAAACAATAGAAAAAAGAGAATACGATGAGCACTAAACCCAATATATCAAACTTAGGTGAATTGAAAAAAACCAAGTATGTATCAAAAGGTATAAAAGACGAACTACGCGATAATCTTCGAAAAAAAATCATCAATGACGAGCCTACTTTTGAAGGCGTTCATGGTTTTGAGAATACCGTAATTCCAGAATTGGAACGCGCTATATTATCTCGACATAACATCAACTTATTAGGCCTTCGTGGTCAAGCAAAAACGCGATTGGCCAGGAAAATGATTGAATTACTCGATGAGTATATTCCTGTTGTGGCAGGTTCAGAAATTAACGATGACCCGCTTCAACCCTTGTCACGATTTGCCAAAGATTTAATAGCGGAACATGGAGATAAAACGCCAATCACTTGGATGCATCGTTCAGAACGTTTCTTTGAAAAACTGGCAACTCCAGATGTAACTGTAGCAGATTTAATTGGAGATATTGATCCTATTAAAGCAGCCAATTTAAAGTTAAGCTATGCCGATGACCGAGTGATTCATTTTGGTATGATTCCAAGAGCCAACCGTTGCATTTTCGTTATCAATGAATTGCCCGATTTACAAGCTCGGATTCAAGTATCCTTGTTTAACATTCTTCAAGAAGGAGATATTCAGATTAGAGGGTTCAAGGTGCGTTTACCTTTAGACATGCAATTTATTTTTACCGCCAATCCTGAAGACTATACGAATAGAGGAAGTATTGTAACTCCATTGAAGGATAGAATTGGATCGCAGATATTAACCCACTACCCCCAAGATGTTGCCACTGCTCGAATGATTACTGAGCAAGAGGCTAATTTAGAAAAAGAGCAAACAGATTCTATTTACGTTCCGGAGTTAGCGAAAGAACTATTGGAGCAAATTAGTTTTGAAGCTCGAGATAGCGAATACGTTGATGCGAAAAGTGGAGTGAGTGCTCGAATGAGCATTACGGCTTATGAAAATTTATTGAGTGCTGCAGAAAGAAGATCTCTTCTCAATGGAGAAGAAAAAACAACGGTGCGATTAAGTGATTTTATGGGTATTATTCCTGCCATTACAGGTAAAGTAGAATTGGTTTATGAAGGAGAACAAGAAGGCGCTGATAAAGTGGCGCAACACTTAATTGGTGCAGCTATCAAAACTCTCTTCCCTAAGTATTTCCCTAAGGTTCCAAAATTGGAAAAAGAAGGCGAAAAAAATGATTATTCAGAACTGCTAGAATGGTTCTTTAGTAACACTGATTTTCAGTTGTTAGATGATTCATTAGACGAAGAATATCTGCAAGCGTTAGAGAGTCTTCCATTAGATGATCTCTTCAAAAAGCATCAAGACAAACTCGACAAAAAGGACCGTTATTTCTGGAAGGAGTTTGTGCTTTGGTCAATGGTTGAATTTAAAAAACTAAGCAAGGATAGAGTAGCTGAAGGCTATCAGTTTAAAGATTTATTTGGCAGTTATATTAGTAAGTTATAAAGAGGTGGGTTTGTCAAACATATTCATCCAATTCAACTCCAACAAATCACTCTTTATCCTAGAATGGTTTTAGATTTTGCCCATTATCTTGAAACTGACACCAAAGAACGGCATCAACTAAAAAACATATAATTTTAGCTTACAGACAATACTGAAACCAGGTTATTTTATACTATTACTATTTCTACATACTATCCTAATCTCCATTTTCGTTTCTATAATAGACCGACTGCAATCGCTTTCTGTGTTAAGAGTTAAACTACTAGTTTTAATTTTTAGCAAAGAAAAACAGACATGATTGAATCCATCATGAACGAATTAGAAGCAAACTATAAAATTTTTAAACGTCTTCTAAAATCATCACTCAAGACTCAGATTAATTGGAAACTAAAACCAAAAGATTGGAATATGTTAGAAGTCGTATACCATATAAGAGATGAGGAGAGAGAAGATTTTCGCTTGCGCATTGAATTGTTGCTAAAGGAGGCCTCTGCTCCCTTATCAGATTCCGATCCAGAGTCGTGGGTAGAAGATCGCGCGTATGCCTTGCAAGATTTTAAAAAGGTTCGTAAAGAATTTTTGAAAGAACGCAGGTCATCTATTAAGTGGTTGCGAAGTTTACATAAATCCAATTGGGATAATGCATACATACATCCGAAGTATGGGGCAATGAGTGCGCGAATGTTTCTAGTTAATTGCTTAGCTCACGACTACCTACGCATTCGTCAAATGATTAAACTGAAATATTCATATCTAAAAACGCACACGAAGAAATCGATGAAGTATGCGGGGGATTGGGAGTAGACCTGCCAAGTCTTTGAGACTTGGCAGGTCTGAAACTACCGTTTTTTCTTCCCTCTTGGTTTAACCCCTCTAGTTTGAGGTTTACCATATTTTTGATGCATTTTGTCTTTGTGTCGCACTTTGGTGTTCACCTTTTGATTCTTTTTCGCTTTCTCATGGAATGCAGTTCCTGAATCATCCAGTTTATAGAAGTTACTAGAGGCTAAATGTTCCTTTTCAGTTTCCAAGCCAATTAACTCTTCTGTGAAATGAACGCCCTCTGGAATTTCTTTAATTGGAATGGTAAAATTCATTAGATTCTCAATATCCTCTTTATAGACCATCTCCTTTTCTGAAACAAAGGCGATAGAAGAACCTTTCTCTTCTGCCCTACCTGTTCTTCCTATTCTATGGACATATTGCTCAGCCGTACTTGGAAGGTCAAAATTTACCACATGGGTAACTCCTTGTACATCCAATCCCCTTGCTACAATATCCGTAGCTATAATAAATCGATAGGTCCCATCTCCAAAACGGTCAACGGTATTGAATCTATTATTTTGAGCTTTAGAGGAGTGAATAACGCCAACTTGATCTTCAAACTCGTCATTCATTCGTTTATGTAAGGCATCTGCCATCTTTCTTGTTCCGGCAAAGACCAACACTTTCTTCATGTCTAGGTTCTCTTGTAGGAGATAACTCAACAAATTTGCTTTCGAGTTAAAATTTGGTGCTTGATAAGCAATTTGGTCAATATTTTCAAGCGGTGCTCCAGAAGGTGCCGCTTCAATTTTTTCGTAAAACGCAGTAAACTCATGAATCAAGTCTTCCACTTCAGGAATCATGGTAGCTGAAAACATCAAATTTTGACGCTTCTCTGGAATCAACTCAATGATGTTTCTAAGTTGCGTTCGAAAACCCAAATTCAGCATTTCATCCACTTCATCAATAACCAAGACCTTTAAATCTTTAGTTCTCAAAGATCCGCATAGCATCAAATCCATTAATCGACCAGGTGTACCCACTACCACATCTACTCTATCGCTAACAGCCTCTCTATGGTTTTGCATGTTCACTCCACCAAAAACAGCTGCAGAAACTACATTCATGTTTTCAGTCAGCTTACTCACTTCTTCTTCTACCTGAACGGCCAACTCTCTTGTAGGCACCAAAATCAGAATTTGAGGATAGGGTGATTTAGTAAATTCCCAATTGGATAAGATAGGCAATAGAAAAGCAAAGGTCTTTCCTGTACCCGTTTGCGCGATACCAACTACATCCTTTCCAGCTTTAACAGGTGAGAACACCTTCTCCTGAATAGTAGTAGCGTGTTCAAATCCCATAGCATCTAATGCTCTAAGAATAAATTTATTGATATTTAATTGATCGAATCGGGTGGCAGACATAGTAATAATAGCTTTACGGCGTAAAGGTAAGCCTTTTAATACATTCAATAATAGGAATAAGCTAGGAGTGCTATAGTTCAAAAATTACATCCTCATTAGGAATACGGAAGCGATCTCCATAAATGCCTTCTGGCAAGCCTTTGCCAACCCCTATCACCATGCTGATTTCCGCAGCATCTGGTAAATTTAAGTACTTCTTTAATCGAACGGAGTCATGTCCTTCCATTGGGCAAGAATCATATCCTTCCGCCTTAATACTTAACATAAAGGTTTGTGCTGCTAAGGCAACGCTCTTGTGAGTTATAATAGGAACGTCCCTTGTCATGATATCTCTCATGAATGGTTTGCTCTTATTCTTTAGTATAAGGGCTTTCATTTTCATGTCGTGAAACCAGGGAATACTTACATTGTATAGTTGAGGAATCCATTGCTCGTAATAGCTATAAGTCATTTTAGCTTTACGCGCTGTTTTATCAGGCATAACAGTCAAGAAATAATTCACTAACTTCTCTTGTCTATCTTTCCATAAATCAGGTCGAGCTACAAAAACTACCATTTCATTGGCTGTTCTAGCGGCATTCTGTCCCAAACAAATAGTCGACATATCCGCTCTAGCTTTTTCACTCTTCACTCTATAAAATTCCCACAACTGCATATTACTGCTATTGGCTGAAAGTATAGCTCGATCGATACTTCTCTTCACAGCATCGTGATCAAAGGCGGCCTTGGTGTCAAATTTTCTAATGGATCTTCGTTCTTCAACGATTTGGTCAAAAGTGTTTGCTTTAGTGCTCATGGGTATCTTTATTCCGCGTTAAAACGCTTCCAAAGCGATTTTTGTTCACCATTAGCTGCTTTATTGAAGGTAATATTTTCACTGCGCACTTCTGCAGATTCACTTTTCTTCTCGAAAGGCAGCACGATTTGTTTATCATACCTTAAGCCATAACTACTTATGTATTTATTCATAGGGAAAGTCCGTCTTAAATTGGGGTCTCATTAAGTCGTTGTTCAATTAGTCTGGGTAAAAATAAGATTTCTGTCCTTACTTGAAGAATCATTTACTATAAATTAACAGCTACTACTCTATTCATGCAAAAAACATACCACAATAAGACCAATCTAGAGCAGACTAAAAGAAACGGTTGAGCAGAATACTCACATCATCATTGAAATCTACTGTACCTCTGAAATTATCCATTTCAAGTTTTAGCTTCTCAATAGTTTCATTGACTTCACAATCGGCATTCATAAACAAAAACTCATTTAATCGATCTAAGCCATATTGTTCACCTAAATCATCTTCTAGTTCTGTTAAGCCGTCTGTATAGCAAACCACCAGGGCATTTTTCTCTAAATAAATTTCACCAGGAGTTATCTTCGGTAAGCTATCAAATGCTCCCAGAATCGTGCATCCATCATCAAGCGTAATAATATCGCCATTTTGATGGAGTAATATTGGATTGTGTCCTGCATTTACATAGCGTAAACGTCGATTTGCAAAATCATAAAAACCTAAGAACATGGTAATGTAGCGGTCGCCTCCCGTTATCTCAAATACTTTATAATTTAAATAATCCATCAATTGTTCTAATGAGTCATATTTAGAAACCACTGACCGAAGTTGCGCTTGAAAGTTAGCCATTAGCATTCCTGCGGAAAGTCCTTTTCCAGATACATCACAAATACAAAAAGCCACGTTAGTATCATCAATACTAATGAAATCATAATAATCTCCTCCTATACCACTATGAGGCTTATAATAGGCCGCTAAATTCATGAATTCATTTTTAGGCAGCTTAGAAGGGATCAGCATGTTTTGGACTTCGCTAGCTAATTCTAGCTCTTTACCAATGCGTTCCTGCTCTAATTGAGCCTTAAAAAGTCTTTTATTTTCGAGTGAAACGACAATAAAGTTTCCTATAGTTTCTAGGAATTTAATATTCTGGTCTAGGGATTCTAATCGACTTAACTCCATTTCTCCTACGAGTAAATATGCTAAGTGGTTTTTCTTAGATACGATTGGAATAATAAAATCAAATCCTTTAAACAAATCTGTAGGGTATTTTCGAACATCTTGTATGACTCCAAACTTCATGAGGTCCTCCTCAACGTCGATTTTAGCTGCTACTTCCTGGTTGCCTTCATTAATCTCTGCTTCCCATTCTGAGTCGTGCACAAACAATACGAAGCTATTCACTTTGAAACGATCCAATAAGATGAATTCAAACAGTTTCATCAGCCCACTTCTAGAAAAATTACTATTTACGGCTTTCGTAAGTTCTAGTAATGAATCTAGTCGCCCCTGCTTGGTCGAAACCAATTTTTTTAATTCTTCTAAATTCGCATCTTCTAACATACTAATTTTTTATGTCCAAGGCATCACGTATACCATTGCCTACTAAATTAAAACTTAAAACCAATAACATGATCAAAAAACCAGGAATAATCGCCAAGTAAGACAAATCAGTACCAATAAAGTCTTTAAACTCACTTAACATTCCTCCCCAAGACGGAGCAGGAGCTTGAACTCCAAGACCTAAAAAGCTCAAACCAGACTCCACCAAAATAGCGTTGGCAAAATTTGATGCCATGACCACTACTATGGGACCTAGCAGATTGGGTAGAATGTGCCTAAAAATTACTCTAAAGTCAGAAAACCCCATACTTCCCGCTGCTTCCACAAACTGAACCTCTCTAAAGGCCATCATTTGTCCTCTTACAATTCTAGCCATTCCTACCCACATGGTAATACCAATAGCGATAAAAACCAACCAAATATTCGAGCTAAAGTATTGTTTCAAGCTAACGAACAATGCCATTGCTAATAGTATGGTAGGTATAGACCAAAAAACACTCATTTTCCAGAGTATTAGTTTATCCACCCAACCTCTATAAAAACCAGCAAACCCACCGACTATTATTCCAATAAAGCTAGAAATTAAAACAGCGAAGAATCCCACCATTAAAGAGACTCTACTTCCAAGCAATAGTCGGCTGACAATATCTCTTCCTAATTGATCCGTTCCCAGGTAGAAAGTCTTATCAATGAGCGACTCATCATATTCAGCATGAAGCGCTGACAAAGAAAGCTTATATGAAGCTCCCTCATACTCCTTAACTAGCAATTCTTTTTTATTCAATACACTTACTTCGTCAATGGGCAACAAAACATACGCACGTTCATACCCAGTAAATATTCCCTTCAAAAATCCGAATTCAGGAGCACTCTCCTTTTTCAGCTTGAGCATTTGAACAGTGAATCCAGGTGGTTTTTGAGCTAACTTTTGAAATTGTTCATTGGCACTTGGGGTATGATCGGGAGCAATCCAATAAGCAAAAAAGGAAAGTAATACTAAGCATAAGATCACCACAACGGAGGTCATAGCAAAAGCATTCTGCATAAACTTCTTTAGCGCCTTCTTATTTGGACTATTGCTTTGCATATTCATTTTTTAATTTGTCTCCCTTTCCAAGAATATTGACCAAAAATAGCTAAAACTCCCATTAAACTTACATATACAATATGAAGCAACTCAATAGGGAAAATCAATTTTAACAAATGGGATTTATTATAAAAAGCCAAGATGTTTTTAAAAAACAAAACATCAATCAATATTTTCAAGCCCAAGACAATCAGTCCTAAAAATAAGTAAACCCAATTAAACCAAGGAAGCACAAACAAACTAATAAAACAAATTAGATAGAACAGGTAGTTTAATATCAAAACTCCTTTCACTTGCTTATCGGCCAACTGACCTGATTTTGAAGTCCAACGAATCCGTTGATTTAAGAATTCTTTAAATGATTCAGGAGGATGCGTAAAAGCGAATGCCTTTCTATTTTTAACGAAACCAATGGCTTTATCGTCACGCAGAAATATTTTTTGCATCAAAAAAACATCATCTCCAGAGGCCACATGATCATTTCCTTGATATCCATTTACTTCTTTAAACACTGCCTTTTCAAAAAGCATATTCGCCCCACTGGCCATAACTGGTCGTTTTTGACCAATGCTGCCAGCGGTAACTCCTATCATGGAGACTAAATCCATGGTTAAGAATTTTGACCACCAAGTATTTGATTCAAAATAATCTACAGGTCCAGATATAAAACGTTTAGCGTATTTTCCATAATACTGCATCATACTCTTTATCCACAACTCACCATAGATGCAATCTCCATCTCCACATAATATTAAGGGGAATTTAGCTTGCTCAACGGCATAGCTAATAGCCTGCTTCTTATTCGCATGGTGAGCTCGATCAGCGGGAAGTATATTTTTGAGTTCTATAAGCTGAATCCTATTTTCGTACTCCTTTAAAATATTTAAAGTGTCATCTGTAGAAAAATCATCTACTACAAAAACTTCTACTAAATCTTGCGCATATTTTTGATTCAAAATACTTTCAACACATTTTCGCATAGACTTAGATTCATTACGAACAGCAACAACAACACTGACACCAATGGTGTCTGGGACATCTTTTTTAGTATTTTGATGCGGTGTTTTCAGCCAACCTTTCACGTAAAAGTGAATTAAGCCGATATAGGACAAGGCTAAGATTAAGCAGCTAAAAATGAAAGCAATAATCAATGGTGTATAATTTGTGGATTTCTAAGCAATAAAATTCAAAATTAGGTAAATTCTATGCCTTACTTTTGCTCAAATCAAAGAAAATTAAGAAATGCCAAAAAATTCATCTATTCATCACATCTTAATTATTGGAAGCGGACCTATTATAATAGGACAAGCTTGTGAATTTGACTATTCCGGAACTCAAGCTTCAAAGTCGCTGAGAGAAGAAGGAATTTTAGTGACACTGCTCAATAATAATCCTGCAACTATTATGACGGACCCCATGACTGCTGATCATGTTTATATGGATCCAATTAATATAGCATCCATTGAAAAAATACTAACAGCACATCCCGACATAGACTCTGTTCTTCCAACAATGGGTGGTCAGTCCGCATTGAATCTTGCTGTAGAAGCTTATGAATTAGGCATTTGGGAAAAATATAACATTGCAGTGTTAGGTGCTGATTTAGATGCAATTGAAAAGACAGAAAACAGAGAACTTTTCCGTCTATTTATGCAGGAATTAGGCATTAATATTTGCCCATCTAAAATTGCAAATTCTTACCTAGAGGGAAAAGAGGTTGCACAACAATTAGGTTTTCCATTAGTAATTCGTCCTTCTTACACACTTGGAGGATATGGAGGAGGGTTTGTACATAGTAAAGAAGACCTGGACATTAAGCTTATAAGAGGATTAGAAGCATCTCCTACACATGAGGTATTAGTGGAGAAAGCAGTTATCGGTTGGAAAGAGTATGAACTGGAATTACTGCGTGACAAAGCGGATAACGTCGTAGTAATTTGTACGGTAGAGAATTTTGACCCTATGGGTGTTCACACTGGAGATTCAATTACAGTAGCTCCAGCGATGACTTTGTCAGACAAGGTTTATCAGGTAATGAGAAATCAGGCGAAGCTGATGATGCAGAAACTAGGGAATTTTGCTGGTGGATGTAATGTCCAATTTTCAGTAAACCCTGAGACTGAAGAGGTCTATGCAATTGAAATGAATCCTAGAGTATCCCGTTCTTCTGCATTGGCATCTAAAGCAACGGGTTACCCTATTGCTAAGATTGCCGCAAAACTTTCCATTGGCTATACTTTAGATGAATTAAAAAATCAAATTACTGGAACAACTTCAGCATTCTTCGAACCTAGTTTGGATTATGTGATTGTTAAAATGCCTCGTTGGAATTTTGATAAATTCAAAGGAGCGGATACAGAGTTAGGTCTTCAAATGAAATCTGTTGGAGAGGTTATGGCTATAGGTCGAAACTTCCAAGAAGCCTTGCAAAAGGCTTGTCAGTCATTAGAGAACAATCGAATTGGTTTAGGTGCTGATGGACAACATTGGATGAGCACAGAGGAAATTCTTGAGGGTATTCAAAAACCAGCATGGGATAGAATCTTTAGAATTAAAGATGCCATTCGATTAGGAGTTCCAATAAACAAGTTGTTTGACATGACTAAAATTGATAAATGGTATTTATACCAGATTCAAGAGTTAGTGGATATCGACAAGATTATTAAGAAGTATAACTTAGATACTATTCCTAAGGAATTCATGATGGATATCAAACAAAAGGGATATTCAGATGCTCAAATTGCCTACTTAATGGGTAATATAACCGAGGATCATGTGTATGACAAGAGACATGAGATGAACATCAAACGAGTGTACAAGTTAGTTGATACTTGCGCTGCCGAATTTGAAGCTCAAACCCCTTACTACTATTCTACCTTTGAGTATAAAAATGAAAGTAAAGTAAGTGATAAGAAAAAAATAATTGTTCTAGGAAGTGGGCCGAATAGAATTGGTCAAGGAATTGAATTTGATTACTGTTGCGTACATGGAATCGAAGCTTGTAAAGAAGCAGGCTATGAAGCTATTATGATGAATTGTAATCCAGAAACTGTTTCAACAGATTTTGATATTGCAGACAAACTATATTTCGAACCTGTTTTTTGGGAACATTTACGTGAGTTGATTGATCATGAAAAACCAGAAGGAGTTATTGTTCAGCTTGGTGGTCAAACTGCGTTAAAATTATCAGAGAAGTTAAGAGATTTCGGTATCAAGATTATTGGTACAAGCTATGACAACATGGATATGGCTGAAGATCGTGAGCGATTCTCAGATAAATTAAAAGAACTTAAGATTCCATACCCTAGATATGGGGCTGCTAAAACTGCTGAAGAAGCCATTGAAGTAGCGCATGAAGTGGGTTATCCTGTTTTAGTTCGTCCAAGTTATGTATTAGGTGGACAACGGATGAAGATTGTTATCAATGATGATGAATTAACGACTGCTGTTATAAAAATCATGAAGCATCATCCTGACAATAACATTTTGATTGATCACTTTTTGGAAAGAGCTTCAGAAGCAGAGGTAGACGCCATTTCAGATGGTGATGACGTGCATATAATGGGTATCATGGAACACATTGAGCCAGCAGGAATACATTCTGGTGATAGTAATGCTGTACTTCCCCCATTTTCTTTAAGTGAAGAAGTGATTAACAAAATGAGGGTTTATTCAAAACAAATTGCAGAGGCACTCAACGTTAGAGGATTAATCAACATTCAATTTGCCATAAAAAATGACGAGGTTTTTGTGATAGAAGCAAATCCAAGAGCATCTAGAACAACTCCATTTATTAGTAAAGCCTACAATGAACCCTACCTGAATGTTGCTACTCGAGTAATGCTTGGTGTAAACAAATTGAAAGACTATACTTTCAAAAATGAGTTGGAAGGCTTTGCCATTAAAGAGCCAGCTTTTTCATTCCATAAGTTTCCAAATGTAAACAAGGAATTAGGGCCAGAAATGAAGAGTACGGGAGAAGCTATTTACTTTATTAAGGATACAAAAGATCCGCATTTCAGAGAGTTAATAAATCTTAAGAGTATGTACTTAAGTAAGTAAGCTATACATAAAGGCATGTATTTTGCGTTAATGAGATGAAGACATAACCCTATGAAAGTTTTAGCAAGTATTTTATTTACCCTTTTCACCTTCATTGCCTCAGCGCAAGAGTTGAGCTCAAAAGATTTAAAAAAGTTTGAGGCGGCTGAAGCTATTCTTAAAGAGAAAGTGGTTCAGTTTAAGAATGACAGTATCCCTTTTGAAGAAAGAGTTGCGCTTATTCATGAGTTCATCCCTCGTTTTGTAGCTATCCTTAAAGAAAAAAATTCTTTCCTCTACCCTTTTGACGAATTGCATAGTGTCATGAGGGTTTATGCTCCGGACAATAGTTTTAGAATATTCACTTGGCAGCTAAAAGAGCCTTTAGGGACTCATCGCTATTACGGAGCCATGCAATTGAACGATAAGAGTTTAAAGCTCTATCCACTATTTGATTATTCTGACACCATGAATGTTCACCCTCAAGAGATACTATCTCATGATAATTGGTATGGGGCTGTTTACTACAAATGTTTACAGCACGAAGTTAAAGGAAAGTCATACTACACCTTATTAGGCTTTGATGAGGCAGATTTCGTAAGCAACCGAAAAGTATTAGAAATTCTATCCTTTGACGAAGACCAGCTTCCTGTTTTTGGGGCACCGCTTATCTCATTTACAGATAGTAATAAAGTGACTACGGTAAAAAATAGAATGTTCTTAGAATACAATCAAAAAGCAAGTGTGAAGCTAAATTTCGATATTGAAATGGATAAGATGATTTTCGACCATTTGGTTGCCCCCAGTCAAGCTGAAGAAGGTGCCTGGTTTACATATATTCCAGATGGAACCTATGAAGGCTTAGAATGGAAGAAAAACAAATGGACTTGGGTAGAAAAGATGTTCCATTATTCTATAGACAAACCTGACAGCCCACCTATGCCTAATCCGATTTTGAATAAAAGGGACTAAAAAAAACTCCACACCTATATCCTAGCATATCTATGCTAGCGGCATCATCCCACTCCCTGAGGTTTACTAGTTTTATCATTAATCCGTCAGATTATAAGTCTTCTCGTTTATCCACATTGTGATGATTATGAATCCCCCACCAAAGGAGCTTTTGTGACTTGGATTGATAGCCATTCCTTAAATTCTTCTTCTTTAAAGCAAGAAACTAGTAGGTTTTGAATCTGCTCCTTATTGACAGTACCCAATTTAAATTCTTCAATGAACTCGAAACGACCATTGCTAATTCGCTTTTGTGAAATGCCGAACAGCAATAACTCTTCCTTCATTTTTAAACAACGCAAAATAGCTTCCAGTCGGTAAAAAACTTAAATTTAGTTGGAGCTTATTTCCCTTCCAATCTTTTCTCAAGACCACTTGTCCTAAAACATTTTGTATGTGTACTTCTTCAATGAGTTCACTATCGGATTCAATAGTTAACTCATCCTTGCTTGGATTCGGGTATAGCTTGATTTGGCTTTCTACTAGATCTTGAATTCCAGTAGGATCTCCACCAATGGTCACCACTTTAAAATCATCGAAATTAAAACCATCTTCTCGTGTAAATTGGTCACTTACTAAACGAAAACGCAGCTGTATGGTTTCGCCTATGAAATCACTTAAATCAATACTCTCCTTCACCCATACATCCTGTACTCCATCATAAAGCGGCTCATCTTCATCTTGGTTGTCATTACCAATAACTGTAAAATTTCCGCATAAAGGTGTCCAAACATTTCCATCAACGGAAGCGCTGATTTGCGCATAATCATACGCTTTCTCAATATTCCATTTAGCAAAAAATTCTGCAATGGCTACCTCCGCTAGTTGAAGATTAATTGGCTTTGAAACCAGGGTATTGGTTTCATTATTACTATAGTTTCCTGCTGGTGAATCTCCAATACTGCTTGGAGCAGAATACGCGTCATTATCTAAACCCCAATCGCCTGTGCTTTCCCAAGCAGCCATTGTTCCATTATCACCCTCAAAAACGACTTGAGTATCTCCAAAGAATTTAACAATGGTATCCAATGAGGTATAAGAACCCGTAGCAAGCTGCACAACAAAAGTTACCGTATTATTCTGAACACTACTAAGATCTATTGTTCCAGAAAATGTTACTGGATATCGCTCTCCAAAATCTAAACCACTAATTTGTTGTGGATTATTTACATTACTAATTGTAGCATCAATAGAGACTAAATTAAGCGTGTATGTTGCATTCTGCAAACCAAGTCTTTGGAATTCAAATGCTAAAGAAAAATTGGGATCTGAAAATATATTGGATGATAAATCGGTTAATTCATAAGCATCTAACAAAGATTTTGCAGCCGCGTAGTTTTGAAAAACATTTTCTCTACAAATACCTAATATATTTTGACTTGAAGGCCAGAAACCATCATTATTACTACCCACTTCAGGCGTCATAGCAAACACTTTAGGCTTATCATTCTGTTCTCCATAAGCCCAATCATCACTATCCCCTGCTGCCTCATAGAGTAAAGAACTTTGGTAGTTATCATAATTGTTTTCACGGACCATATAGTTTGTCAAATTGGTAAACAAATCATGGTCTGGACATTGGAAGTCGTCTTCATAACCCCAAGGAAACAATAAGGCATCCGCATAACTATGATAGTTTAAACTAATAGAGAAGTTATGATTAATAGTAAACCACTCCATAGCCTGGGTTTCTGGCTCAGAAAATGCTCCAGTTCCTTTGTACGTATCGCTATTCGGATTAGTTGATGTTCCAGTACCACCATACTGATAACTATAATTTCTATTTAAGTCTACTCCCTTATTTGAATTTCCCACGTTTCTTCGGTTCTTTCTGTGCATTCCTCCTCCATTGGGGTCGGTCAATTCATTGTAGATATATCCATCTGGATTAATACAAGGCACAAAGTACATTTCAACATTGTTAACGATATAAGCTAACTCATCATTCGTATCGTAATTTTCAAGCACATACCACATGTAGTAAATCAATTGCTGCATGCTTGCGGGTTCTCGTGCATGATGCAAGGCCGAATACATAATCTCTGGTTTGGAAAAATCATCGGTATTCGGTGTATTTGAAATGCGCAACCAATAAATAGGCCGATTTTCTATGCTTGAAAAAGTATCGATAGGTGCTCTTGTCGAAATCAAATTCGGATATTTAGCCGACATAGAATCCAAATTGTCTAGCATTTCTTGATAAGTAAAAAAACCGCCCATACTTCCGTTTGCATAGTTTTCTACAGTTGGGATTTCAAAACCAGTTGAGCCGCAGCTTTGTGCATTGGCAGCTTTCGCACTTGGAATTGTATTTCTTGATTGATAATAATCCTTAACATCATCAATTAGCACATCGACCGTAAAACCCGCTTCTCGAACTTGATTTAATTCATCCGAGGATAAGTCAGTTATAAACCAAACATCATTTTTATGAGAGCCATGGTCTATGGCGATGCGCAAATTGTTCAATTCTTCGTAGCTATGGTCTAGTAACCATATTTTAACTTTACTATAAGGGCTGTTTTGAGCAAACAATTGCCCAGCAGAAAAAACAAATAAGAGTAGTAAAGTTCGATACATGTAAATAGATTAGTGCCTAAAGTTAAGTGTTTTTTTCTCTTTACTCATCACTTGACTTTAGTCAACTGGTTAAGAAAAAAACTTAACTTAGCCAAGAACCCAAGTTAAATTATGATTGCAGTTATTTTCTCCTCTCAACGAACAGATTATATAGAAGGCTACGGCATAAGTATCTCTTATTGGAAAGACCAAGAAAGTGCAAAGTCTTTCAAGCAAGTGCCTATTCATATTGAAGCTCAAAATATGGGAAAGTCTCATTATTACGAGTGGCACGAGGTGAAAGTATGCTCGCTCGAACGAGAGCACTCATCAAAAGGACATCACTCATGAATCATCTCCACCCCTTCCTAACTATAAAAGAAACCAAAGACAAAGGACGCGGTGTTTTCGCTTTGAACGATATTGAAGCTGATACCCTTCTTGAAGTTTCTCCGGTTATTGTTTTGAATGAAAAAGACACCGCACTTATTCACCAAACCGTGCTGCATGATTACTACTTTATATGGGGAGATGATCAAGTCCAAAGTGCCGTTGCACTTGGATACATTTCTATCTATAATCACTCACCAGAAGCGAATTGTTATCACACCTGCAATTTTAAGGAAAACACCATTAGTATTTACACCAAAGAAGCCATTTCTGCTAATGATGAGCTCAGGATAAACTACAACATGGGAGGAGAACAGAAGTTATGGTTTCCTATCAAAGCATAATAATTTACAATAAGCATAGCTTTTTTTAAAGATTTCTTAACTTTAGCTTTTAATCACGAAGGATTTCAGCCCGTTTGACGTCCAATGATTTAAGTTAACTAGAAATTATATGAAAAAAATAATATTAGCATCTTGTGTGCTGCTTGCCTTTGCGCTAAAAAGTCAGAATCTTTATGATTTAAACTCTATCAATAATATTGAAATCACCTTCACTCAAACTAACTGGGATCAAATATTAGATACCTATTATGCTAATGGTATAGATGAACGTTTAATGGCCACGGTAGTAATTAATGGAGAAAGCTTTGATAGTGTAGGGGTGAAATTTAAAGGCAATAGTACGTACAACGCAAATAATGCTAAGAATCCCTTCAATATTAAATTGGATGAATTCATCAATCAAGATTATGATGGCTATTCTGTACTTAAGCTAAGCACCGGGGATAAAGACCCTACATTTGTGCGTGAAGTATTAGGATATGAAATCGCCCGTAAATACATGGATGCTCCACAATCTAACTATGCGAAAGTAACGGTAAACGGAACCTACATCGGTTTATACGATAATGTAGAATCCGTAAATAGTGATTATCAAGAGCGTTACTTATATGCCAATCGCGATGCTACTCGATTAAAGTGTAATCCGGTTACTGTTACTAATGGAGGGTCAAGCTTAGAATATTTAGGACCTAACGAAGCTAGCTACTATGATTATTATGAGTTAGATAGTGATACGGGGTGGACAGACATTATTACCTTAACGAATATCGTAGATAATGCACCGATTCTAATTGAAGATTATTTAGATATCGATAGAGCTATTTGGATGCTTGCCTACAATAATGTATTGGTAAATTTAGATTCATATACGGGTCCATTTAAACAAAACTATTATCTTATTAGAGCGAAGAATGACAACATGACTCCGATCATTTGGGATTTAAACCAAAGCATGGGAAGTTTCAGCATGGTTAATCAAGGTCCTCCAGGCGGAACTTTAGCTCAAATGGATATCTTGTTAAGAGAAAACGACTCTTCTTGGCCTCTTTTGAAATTGATCTTTGATGACCCCACTTATAAAAGAATGTATATTGCACATTGCAAGACTATTTATGAAGAGAATATTGCAAACGACTTGTACTATGATCGTGCTTTAAACCTTCAAAGTCTATTTGGCAGTGATTTGCAAGCTGACGTAAATGCGATTTATACTTTCGCCCAAGCGCAAAGTAATTTAACTGCAACGGTGAGTGGTGGAGGTGGACCTGGAGGAGGATTCATTGGTTTAAAAGAATTATTCGACGATCGTAAGACATACCTAGAAGGAACGAGCCAATTCCAAGCAAGCACTCCAACTATATCTAATATTGACAAGCCTGAAAGCGTGCCTGCAAATTCACAATTAACGGTTAGTGCTGAAGTAAGTAACTCCTCAAACGTGATTTTTGGCTATAGACTTTTTCAAGGAGATCGATTTACCAAGATTAGCATGCTTGATGATGGTCTTAATGGTGATCTAAGCGCTGGAGATGACATTTTTACAGCGACTATACCGGTAGAAGCTACAGACATTCAGTTTTATGTTTACGCGGAGAATAATAATGCGGGAATATTTTCACCTATAAGAGCAGAACACGAATTTCACACAGTTTCAACTTCCTCAGATATCGTGCTTAATGAAATTCAAGCAAGAAACAAGCTTACTCAACCTGACCAAGATGGAGAGTTTGATGATTGGATTGAACTATACAACAACAGTACTTCTAGTGTGGATCTCAGCAATTATTATTTAAGTGATAAGGGAAGTGATTTAGCTAGATGGCAATTTCCAGCAGGAACAATTATACCGCCAGACGACTATTTAATAGTGTGGGCAGACGCAGATACTTTTCAAGGTGGTATTCATGCAAACTTTAAATTATCTGGTGGCGGTGAATCTGTATATTTAACAGATGGAACTACTGTTTTAGATAAGATTAAATACGTTTACTTTTGGGCAGATACTACCTACGGAAGATTTCCAAATGGAACGGGACCTTTAACTTTAATGACCGCTACTTTTAAAGCTTTCAATGGTTTAGTAGATACAGGTACAGCGATTATCGACAGGATACCTGAAACCCAATTCAGCATATACCCTAACCCCAGTCAAGGTGTATTTTTTATAAGCGCAGAGAACAATGAACCCCTAGAAATAATAGTTTATGATTTATTAGGTCACGTGATGTATGAAGGAAAGGAAAGACAAGTCTTTACCAGACAATGGTCAGCCGGCGTATATATTGTAAATGTTAACGGAACAAGTAAAAAAATAATTGTTGAATGAGAAACGGAATAATTGCCTTAAGCCTATTGCTTTTAGTAAGTTGTAGCAAAGAGCCAGGAGAAGGTGGGAAAAACAGTATTGAAGGTGTAATCATGATGCAAGAGTACACGAAAAGCACCGATCAGTTTGTTATTGAATATCCTGCACCAGAAGAAAGAGTCTATATTATATATGGTGAAAATGCTTATTATGCTGATGAAACTAGAACAAATTATGATGGCTCTTTTCTTTTCCAATATCTGTATAAAGGAGAGTATCACCTTTTTGTATATTCAGAGTGTTTAGCTTGTGCTAGTGGTGTGGAACCTATCTTTGTTGATATTGAGTTAAAAGAAAGGAAAGAAGAATTTGTAACAGATACTATCTACGTTAAAAAATACATCAACTAGTTGAAACTCTTTCAAAAACATATTGATGCATTTACTCCGACGAGTTTGGATAAGATGAACGAGATAAAACTCCTGAATCGAAACGATACCAAGTATATCTTTCATGAGCGTAAACTACCTGCCATCCTAGAGGACTTAAAAGCCTATTACAAGGTATTGGAAATTGACGGTATTCGTTTATTGAAATATGAGAATCAATATTTTGAAACGGAAGACTTTTCCTGTTATCAAAATCATCAAAGAGGAAGACTCAGTCGAACAAAGATTCGAATACGGAAATATGTAGAATCAGATCTGAGTTTTATTGAGATAAAAACAAAAACCAATAAGTCTAGAACGGTCAAAAACCGTATTGCAATGACTACTGAAGAGCACATTCGAAGTCCGCGCATAGTGGATTTTGTAAATAAAAATGCCCCTATTCAAGTGGATGAGTTTGCACATGAGTTGCAAATCGACTTTCAACGAGTTACATTGGCTCATAAAGAATTGAAAGATAGATGCACCTTAGACCTTAATTTGTGTGCGCGTTGGAATGGAAAAGAACATCACTTTAAAAACCTGATCATTGCAGAATTAAAGCAAGACAGATTCAAACATGCGAGCGAATTTAATCTTATACTTAAAAAGCATAAAATATATTCCGGAAGCTTCAGTAAATACTGTTTTAGCTTTTTGAGTTTAAACGACCAATTAAAAAGAAATAATTTTAAACCCAATCTTCGTCACCTAGAAAAAACCTTATATGATTGAATTAAATACCCTATTATTAGAAGCTATTAGAATCTTTGACATTAAGTTGTTTGATGTAGATTTTTATGAGTTAATCCTTAGATTAGGACTGAATCTAACTGTTGCATATTCAATTATTCATTTTATTTATCAACCCACCCGGAAGGATAGTGAATACATCTTTACCTTCATGGTGTTTAGTCCTCTTATTTTCTTCGTTTGTAATCTTTTCAGCAATGCGGAACTAGACATAGGATTTGCTTTTGGCTTGTTTGCTGTTTTCTCTATACTTCGTTATCGAACTGCACAAATTCAGGTTAAAGAAATGACCTATATGTTTATTGTAATTGCCGTTGCTGTAATTAATGCTTTAGCAACTAAAAAAATTAGCTATGCGGAGCTGTTATTCACCAATGCTTTTATTATTTTCATTACTTATATTCTAGAAAGATACTTGGCAAATAGTGGGGTGACTACACAAACCATCCGATATGAAGTCATTGAGAATATTAAACCAGAAAACGAAGCTTTATTGCTTGAGGACTTAGAAAACAGAATCGGAAAGCCTATTATTCGTTTTGATATTTTGGAAGTGGATTACATAAGAGATTCAGCCAGACTAAGAGTTGTTCACGAAAGATAGACCCCATAGTCGATGAAAAAAATATTGATTTTGCTCTTACTCGCTTTCTGCGCGGAACAGTCTTTTTCCCAAATCCAAACCGGCCTATGGAGCGGTATAACTGTTGAGAAAAAAATAAATAAGCAATTTGAATTTAAGTTTGAAGAGGAAATCAGATTGGAGGATAACCTAAGCAAGCTTAATAGTTTATTAACTGAAACAGGTTTCACGTACAAGCCCAACAAATTTTATCGTTTAGGATTAATTTATCGATTCACTTATTATACCCATGGATCTTTTGGAAATAGGCTGACATTAAGTAATCAATTTCGTTATAAAGTTGAAGACTTTACCCTAAACTATCGATTTAATGTTCAACAAGACTTTAACAGCAAAGACCCTATTGAATATAAAATAAGAAATAAGTTGGGGGTAGATTACAAATTCAACAAACATTGGGCAATAGGAATTGGAGGGGAGTTGTTTTATTCATTTTACTACAATAGAAATGTCTTAGATAGATACCGATTAAGTTTTGGTGCGAATCACAACCTAAACAAACATCATCGTTTGAGTGCATCCATCATGTTCCAACAAGAAATAAATACCGCTAATCCAGATGCGGATGTGGTGTTTGGAATAAAATACAAGTATTCGTTTTAGACGCTCAGCTAGCGAATAAGTTGGAAAGAACCTTTCACTAATTCATCTTTCTTTTTTTCAACAGAAAAATAGCTTAGGCGCCAAGTATAAGTGCCAATTTCTTGTAAGTTGTTTTGAAAACTTCCATCCCAAGCTTGTTCTATATCATTCGTTTCAAAAACTAGTTCTCCCCAGCGATTATACACTGACAAGCTCAATTCATTTGCTCCTATAGTTCTAACAAAAAAGACATCATTAACTCCATCATTATTAGGAGAAAATGCAGTAGGTGCAATAACCAATGTTTTAGGAGCAACACAAACGCTTAATACCTGCTCATCCATACAGCCACCTTCATTCACTATTTGCAAGACCACCTGGTAGGTTCCAGTATCTTCATATTCATGATACAAGTTTTCAAAAGCTTCGTATGCACTAGAACTTCCATCCCCATAATTCCAGGTTCCTGAATCTCCGCCTATACTTTGATCAATGAAGTAAAATTCTGGATCTAGAAGATCTACACATCGATCATTGGGGGTAGCTAAAAAGTCTGCAACTATCTGACCAAAAGAAGGAATCTTAATAGAACCAGATTGCGTACAACCCGTCAATTGATTTTCTACAATTACATCATAAAATCTTCCAGCAATACCAGGGATACTATCAGCATTCAAACTACTATCGCCTTCCCAAACGTAGTTGTATAAACCACTTGGATTTGGTGCTACACTTACCCATCCATTCAAGCCAAAACAGACCGATGCACTAGAATCAAATGCCAAGTTAAAATCAGGGTAAACAATTACATTCACACTTGCACTTACTTCGTCACTGCATCCATCAGTTAGTGTGGCGGTATAGGTATTGTTCGAATCTGCTTGAAGTACTATTTCCGATGCCCCACCAAGACCAAGATCCCAAGAAAAACCATAGTTCAAAAAATCACCACCTGATGCGGATACTTCTAGGCGAACATATTCACCTGGACATACGCTTGTGTCTGTAAAAGCAGGCGTAATTTTAAGCGTATCCAAGACTTGTATCGCTTTAGAGCTACTCGCGGCACATTCACCACTTCCTATGGTATAACTCACCGTATGAACCCCTGAGCCCAAACTAATTGGATTTACCATTGAATCTAAACCTGCGCCACCCCAAACCCCTCCTGCTGGACTTACTGTAATAATGAAATTTGTATCTGCAAAACACCAACTATCCGGTAATCCATTCAAATTAATGGTGGGTAAACTATCCACCGTAATATCCATACTATAAAAGCAAGAATCTGGAGTTACATAAACGATATTGTGAATACCTAGACCTGCCAATGAAGGTAAAAATGTACCGGTTAGTGGGTTCACAATTCCATCTCCAATCCACAAACCTCCGGGCACTGCTGTTGCTAAATCAAAAGCTGAATGCTCAATACAAATTGAGGTATCACTTAAAAACGGATCAGGAAATACAGTAACCAGGATACTATCAACACAGGTATTTGCTGTGTAATAAATATAATTATCCCCTGGGCCAGCAAGCGCTGGTGAAAAGGTGCCATTTGAGCTCGTATTACTCACTCCTGTCCCACTCCAACTCCCTCCATCGGGTGTTCGTTCCGTGTTTGTGTAATTCAACGTAAAATCACTATTGTAATGACAAAAAGAATCTAAAGGAGAAACACCAATAACGGTATTCCTTCCTCGCATTATTATAGTGTCGCTGCATCCATTCAAAGAATAACTTACATCAATAGTATAATTGTTGCCAGCATTCACGTTTGGATTAAATGTTCCCAATATTGGGTCCACGATTCCTGAACCAGTCCATAGTCCTCCCGCAGGCAATCCAAGCATATTAAATGGTGCTTCAAATGGGCAAACCGTCATATTCGATCCTGCATCAATATCAATAACCGTTATTCGAAGCGTATCAGAACAACTTCCATAAGTATAAATCAAGTCGTGTGAACCAGGTCCAGCATTCCCAGCATCAAATCTACACCAATACCAATTGGTAACTCCAGGACCTGTCCAAGTCCCTCCTTTAGGATTAAAAACAGGAGTCAATCGGTCGCTATTAATACAGAGCGTATCATCTGCTTGTATCGTTGCCGTGCCTACAGTAATTATTTTAGTTCTATCCGAACAGGGTGGATTTGAGTAGTTAATGTTATGAACTCCTGGTCCAGCTAATACCGGATCAAATGTTCCTAATGCCGCATCTGTTATTCCTGTTCCAGTAAATACCCCTCCAGGGTTATTCGTCCAAATATTAAAAGGAGGACTACCTGGACAAACCAATTGATTCGTAGCCCCCACACTCATAGGCGTAATCGTTATCTCCATGGAATCAATACAACCACCATTATTATAGTAGATTGATTTCACCCCTGTTCCACACCAACCAGGATGAAAAATTCCAGCTAAGGTATCATTCCCAAAACAAGGTCCGTCCCAATAGCCAGTATTAGGTACGGCATCTAAATCTACATTAGGGTCCGATTGACAAATGGTAAAATTAGGAGGAAGAATAGCAGGTGGAACAACTACAACTGTGATTTGATCGAAACCTGCTGGAGCGCCTGAACCATCCGTTACAGAGCAAGTGTATGTGGTGGTATTAAGTGGACAAACATTATGCGGACCAGCACTAGCCGGTAAGCCATTATTCCAATTGTAGGCGTAATTTCCATCTCCCCCCCATGCAACTGCTTCTAATGTTGTACATGTTCCTGTACAAATTAGGGTGTCGGGAGATTGAATATCTAATGAAATAGGACAATCGCTTACCGCAAAGTTTCCGAAGGCCGTCAATTGCCATAAACTATCACAAGCATCCAAAAAATCACTTGAAAACTGGACCGTATAATTTCCATTTGAATTTAAGCCAGGAGTAAAGTCAACTTGTAGGGTATTACTTGAGCCATTGACACAATTTAGGGGAGTAACTGCCGTAACTGTTTGACCGGAAGGGCCAAAAATTGAAAAATTAGCCGCATTAACCGCATTACAAACCACGTCTTGATCTAAGGTTAAAGTAAGGCTATTTGTATTACAACTTGGATTCACTATTGGAGCAAAAGTAGGGTTGTCTGGTGTAGTAATAATACTCGTCCAAGATGCTTGCCAACCTTCACAAGCCACAGATGCATCGCTTACAAAATGGACTGTTAGGCAGCCACTTGTAGCAATGATTGGTGGGATATTAACTATCCCTGAATAAGAAATACCAATTTGAGGGGAGGTCAAATCTGGACCATCATAAAAGCTAATTACATCCAGGTTAAGCTCTGAACAGAATGAAGCAAAGCTAAGTACTATAGAATCAGCACCACTTGGACAAATAGAAAATGTATAATCTTCATTGTGTCCATAAAAAGAAGGCATTACGCTGTTTCCTTCATCACTATCCGTAAAGTCCGCATAACAATCATTAACCGTAGCATTCGAGATAGAATAGCTTTGCGCAGGAACGTTTATCGTCCACGCCAATACTAAGCAAACAACCATGTAACGGAGGAATGATATCATTGCTCTAAGATTGTTATCAAAGGAGTTTCAATTTCGTTGCTCAAATTTCCTGCACGATCTTTCAACCACAATTTATAAGTGGTTACTTCTTGCGGACCTGTTCCCAAACGGAAAGTATTTGGTAAGATGATATCAAACTCTCCAATAATGTGAACGGTTTCGTCTAAAGGTGCTAAAGGTGGAATGAAGAATTTATCTGCATCTACCAAGCGTGCATCTAATAAATAAAGAGATAATGAATCCGCGTTTGGATAACCGATATCTCCATCCACATCCTCATATTCTATTGTAAAAACTATTGAATCCGTAAACTCTGTAAGCGTTGTAGGGTGCACCGAAATGAGTCGAATAGTTGGAGGATTATTTGCACTTTCATCCTCTTTACAAGACTGAAAAGTCAAGAATAATATTAAGCTCAATATTAGGGATATTCTTCTCACAACAATCATTTAAAGTAGTTTAAATGAATAATACCGTTTGATATGCTCCATCGCATAAACTCCTGGAAGGTTACTTATACCATTATCTCCATCATCTACTTTCACATTTAAGAATAAGCGCTGATTTTGAGACCAATTCCCCAAAGGATTATTAATGGTAATTTTAAACTGATGAGGAACCATGGCCCCTGAGTAGCCTACGAAATTTTGAGCCGCAATTACTTGCAGCGTATCATTGCTTGCCAATGAAAAATCATCTGCAGATATTGAAATTTGTATGTCATTTAAGGAGAAGCCAGTAGGCAAGGTTTCCATATCGTCTATAGCCAAGTATAAGTCTATTGAAGGAGTTCCATTTGGAATCTCGATAAAGCCTTCAATGTTTCTAGACATCGGAGTCAAATTCCCTGTCTTAGTTATCATGAAGCCCAAAAGCTGCGGCTTAAAATTAACGGATTGAGAGGCATTCCCAAACACATCTTTAGCCCCATCGTTTATCCAGTCTCTGACGTTTTGAATATAACTAGCCTTCCTATCATTCCAATCACTATTTGGATCTACAACTAGTGGCATAATTCCTGAATTCCCGCCAAGATCAACTGTTAAACGTTCAATAACCATGGATTCATTTGCATTTCCCGGTAACACTCGATAATCCAAAATGTTTGACGGGTTTTGCTTAATAATATCATGATATACCAAAGAGTAGTAGGTACTTTCAATAGTTCGAAAATCAGGTTCAAAAGTACCATCATGACAAGCTGAATTCGCACAGGTGGGTTTAAAAATATTTTGGTGTAATCCTTCTATACTCGTTGGTTCTAAATAGACCGCTTGTGCAGTATCACTTGGATTATCATTGTCGAATGGATTTGGTGGTAACTCGTCCTTACCACAAGCTTGCATAAGCACAAGGATAAAAACACCCAAAAAGATATGTGTAGCTGATTTCAACATCAATTAAATTCTATCAAAAAATGAAAGACCATCACTCGACACCAATCCTTCAGCTTGCACTTGAGATTTAATCCCTAAGATTTCAGCCATAGTCAATACACAATCTGAAATATCCCCAATTGGGTTTGCTTCACTCCCTACGGTCAAATTAGCATCTACTCCTGGTCCTGCCAACATGCTAAAAATTCTAGTAGAGTTTAAATCGCTATGATCATAAGCCAACCAATCATTCGCATCTAACACACTATTTGGCTCTAAATTTCTGCCATGTTCAGGGCAAGCAATCAAGTAGGTATTTCCAGCCATCTCTGGAATCTGTGTTTGAATATAATTCCACAAATGTCCAACTCCATGATCTGCTCGGTGCAAGTTGCTTAAATAGCCAGTGAAATCACCATGACCGGTATCCACATCATTCAGATTCACTACCGTAATTTTTGGCTTGAACCATTTCAGCACCTCACAGGTGTAGCCTATAGTTCTTAAATCATTATTATCATTTATAGGAGGGTGAGCAATTGCTCCAGCATTCTTCTTCATGAACATCTCTCGAATAAATTTCTTAATATCGTGCTTCTCATCTATGGTATTTTCAATTCCGCCAAAATCTCTGCTTTCTAGGTTGTAGGCGTTATTCAAAAATTCCTGCATTTCATAGATTTTACCCAATTCTTCATCTGGATGATATGATTTTGCAAACTGAATGTGCTCATCTCCTTCTGAACCAAAAGTTACACTAGGAGAAAGAAAATTTGCGCCATAATTCACTCCAAAATTTGGATGATTACTATGATTAAGTAAAGGCGTAGAATTTCCAATTCCATTCCCAATAAACCAAGTTTCAGTAGCCTGTAAATTCATGAATTTTCGTGCATATTCAAAAATGGTTGGCATAGCTGGCCGTTGACGAAGACCTTGATTAACAAATTTAGACCCTGTCATTAAGCTTACTAAACCACTATAATGTCCTACACCTGCCGCTTCAACTTCTTTAAAAAGAGTTCCTTGCGATTGGATACTTTGAGATAATATTTGAGGAATAGGTTGTGATCCAGCTAAACCACTTGATGGGTTTGTACCGTAAACAATTTTATCTGTTGGACTCGCCCCATTCAACATGTTATACATGATATTGCCTTCGTAGGCACTACCTGTTAATCCTTGACTGTCAGTCAAATATCTCTGCAATACTGATTCTTGTTGTCGAACACCCCCAGCAAAAGCAACAAATACAATATGAGGTCCACCTCCAGCTTGAGGCAATGGAGCCCCTTTCAATAGATAAGGTGACACCGCTGTTGCCAGAGTTGCTGCAGTCACTTTTTTAATAAATTCTCTTCTTTTCATGACAGCTATCTAACTAGTAAAAGAATGATTCATCGGAAATTGCAAAAGCAAAATACACCAACTCAGGGGTGATATCCGGCTGATTTTCTAAATAGTTTTTCATATACTCTAGCTCCAATTGCGAAGGTGGGCGCACATAAAATCTTTCATAAGTCTCTATAATAAATAGATCCAAATTAGCACGCATAGAAGTATAGCTTGGAAGAACCACTTGAGGGTCGTTCATGTAGCTTGAAATAATTAACTCGTAAGCTAATCGCTTGTCTCCAATGGAACGCAACAATCTTTCAATTTCTACTTGATCAGTTGTTGAAATGGCTTGTTGAAATAAATTCACATACAATACTGCCACATACTGAGCAGGTGATTTAGGTTTATCCTTGTTTACACTTGGTGTTAGAATATCTGTAGACTTCAATCCATACTTAATAGGAGCTTCCTTCTTACAAGAAGAAAACAAAAGCAATAAGATGAATGCTATGGAGAGTAGATTTTTCATAGCCTAAAAATTAGCGTATTCATTAGTCATCATAATTTGAACTTGTAACTCTTGAAAATCCTTTGTGTTTGGAAAATAACTCATGTGGTATTGCAACTCCGCAGCGGTAGGTTCTCTCACTACTAAACTTTGATATGCCCAAATAATCAAGCCTTCATAAAACTGCGAAGAAGAAGTCATAATTTCCATGTAATCACCCCTGCTTGCTCCACCAAGTCCTACTATATTTCCAGAAACATTATTTTCTATCATCTCAAATGAGATGCCATATTCTTGCTGTGTTGGGAATCGATAGAACAAATCATAAAATGTAGCATTTACAAAATTGAAAGTATTCATGTTGATGATATCATAAACGTAATTATCTATCATTCTATAAAATATTTCCTGAACCCCTATGGAATCATGCATGTAGTTATTTGGAATAGAAAAAACCGCATTTATCTCATAAATCTGATCTCTGAGGTAAGCAGCTTCGGCAGAATCTCCTGAAGCAATAGCTCCATTAAGACTATTCGACATCGTATTTCGATCTTCTGCCAAATAATCATTTTCCACCCCTTCAATCATTCGCGCTTTTACTATATCATAAAAGCGATAATAGTAGGCTCTTTTATAGGTTGAATCCCCTGGAATAACCGTTTGATCTTGTTGTAATTTTTCAATTAAGGTTCGTCGTGCACTTTCACTCAGTTCTCCATTTTGCATATTTGCCAATTCAAGCGTCATTTCTGCATCTAGAGGCTCCCTGCCTATTAAATCGATAAAAATTCTGTTGATATAGTTTTCTACTTGAAGCGTAGAAATATAGGTATTATCTATTGGCTCATTATCAGGAATAAAGATTTCATCTTTCTCACAAGCACTGAAAATGAAGAGAAAAGCAATGATAATAATATGATAAGATACTTTGATACGAGTTAAATTGATGCCTAACAAATATAAGCAATTAAGGCTTAAAGTATAAAATACGACCTAGGAACTATAAAGTTTCG
>ERZ887851.801-NODE-801-length-29697-cov-15.782538_pt1 | contig 29697 bp, 23 predicted proteins | sample MGYA00521100_ERZ887851 | MGnify/ENA primary metagenome ERZ887851 (study PRJEB32303, sample SAMEA104408602) | aquatic metagenome | biome: Brackish water; feature: Pelagic; material: water | place: Baltic Sea | collected 2014-06-06T16:11:00 | depth 11,444 m ... | reverse complement strand
ATAGTTCAATAAAAATATTTAAATACAAAATAAAGTAAATAAAAAAAAGGATGATTTAAGTCATCCTTTTTTTTATTTAATTTTTATAAATTTTATCTACTTCCCTTTCTTCCTCCATAGAAATCTCTAAGATAACTTTCTCTTTGATTTGGAGTCATAGATTGCATTTTTGAATTCATCCAAGAACCCGTTTCTCCTATGGCATCTGTTAAGTGGTTTGTATTTGTTTTGTAGTAAGCTCTAGAGCCACCTCTCCTAATTCCGCCAGCTCCAGGAACAATATTTAAAGGTCTTCCAATTGGATTTTGATTCCATCCACCAACTATCCAAACGCCTCTAATGGACTGTACAATTAAATATACATAAACAGTAGCTCGCATTAAAGTTTCCATACTTTCTCCAAAATTGAAAAAGTCCACAAATGAATTTACCATGCTTTCATTAAATAAAATAAATGCATTAATTGCAAAAAAGAAAATCCCCATAATAACTATGGCTAATGGATTTCTCCAATTTTTATTTGGACCCGTAAAAAACAGTTGAAAAACAAAAGCAATAGATGTTGCAATAAAGTTAGAACTAGAGTTACCCTTAACATCATTAACTACCACATCGTCACCTGGGTGTTTGCCATATCTTTTTTCATATTCTTTAAATTTGCTCATAATTTTATTTTTAAGATTTATTATATAAACGAGTTAATATGAAAAATATTACATTAATATATGATTTTTTTTATAATTTTTGAAATAGACAAACTTTCGTTTGTTGCTATTTTGCTCTTAAGGCTGTTAACTTTAGCTTTACTTTTGGCTGTTGTTGCTTTTTTTATTTTCTTAACCTTTGGTTTTGAATTTATTTCTTTTTTTATGCTATCCATATAGCGTTGAGATACATTGTCAGCAACTATATTATTAATGACTTGTTGTCTAAAATTAGAAAAATAAGACATTATCCTATCTCTTTCTGCATCTTTATCCTTAAAAGTTTCGCCCTTTTGCTTAGGATATAAGAAAGCTAATGCTGGGTAATTTCCATAACCATCTATCCTACCTTCTTTTACTAGTCTTTTAAAAAAGTTTATATACTTAAAAAACCTTTCAGAATCTATATCTTCTATAAATTTTAAAACTTTTTCTGACAACTCTTTATCGTTATTTAAGTCTATTTTATATCCACCAGGCATAGTTTTAAAGCCTGCTCTTTTTGTTTTTAAACTTAATTTACTAATAACTTCTTCCTCTTCGGAACTAGACGTTTTACCTCCTTCTGCTTCCTTTTCTTCGTAATCAGATGTTTTCACCTCTATTGACTGGACACCTTTGTCTACATCCACTACCCCAGGTATACTAAAAGTGCTTCCGACAGTTATGTTTGATGTTTCGAAATCACCTTCACTTCTATTATACATCTCCCAAGAAACATCTATACCATTTATCTTCATATTCAAAGAATCATAATCAACTCCTTTATCTACTCTAAGCAAATGCTCTGTATCATTGTTATCTATTATCTTTATTTGTAATCCTTTTTTAACTTGTATAATAGATAACTTTTTGTGATTAGTGTTTTCTTTTGCCATCCTAAGACCCATTACAAATCCAGAACCAATAGATGAACCTCCTGACTTAAAATCCCAAGGCTCTATTTTATACCCATCAGCACTACCCAAATAATAACCATCTATCATCTGTCCACCAGTAATAGCTCCACCCTTAAAGGCGCCCATAAAAGCACCACTTAACCACTCTCCTCTAAATGTAATTAACTGCCCTTTTACGGCACCTCTAGCTTTTCTTTTAGATTTTGTTAATCCTAAAGTTTCAGCTTTCCAAGCTCCTTTAAACAACCACTTTAAAGAGGGATGAAGCTTTTCCACCTTTGACTGATTAGATGAGTGTACCAAAGTGCCTTTTGAATTTGTTTCTTTTTCATCAACTTCAAAAGCTAAAAAAGGAATTAATAAGTCATCAATTTTTTTAGAATAATTGTCTCCAACCTTATAAAGACCAGGCTTTCCCATTGCTGCCTTTGTTTCACTTTTAGAACCCGAAGATGCTACATAACTTTTATAGTTTTTATTTGGAGTTTTTGGGTCTGAACCTTTAGCATCAGAATCTGTATAACGATTTCCACCCAAACCAGAAGCAAAAGACTTTAACTTATGTCCAATTCCTCCTAGAATTTCATCCAATTTCTTATCAATATCCTCTATGTTATCTTCGTAATTATCCATTTTATTATTTTTTAAGTTGTAGCCAACTTTTTACAAAATTATTATTAACTGATGAAGGATTCTTTCTTTCTAAATATTTATTAACCTTTTTAGATAGTTCATTTAAGTCTTTTACAACTTTTGCACTCAAAGCATTATTTCTTCCAACAACATTGTCAAAACCCCTTTTCATTAGTTGCTTGTATTCTTTAACAAATTCTTCTACTTTATTTGCAAAAGAATCCTTATCGATTCCTTGATATCTGTCTATAATAATAGAAACAACTTTTTCAAACTCCTTATTTATAAGAATTTCATTTGTTTTATCTAGAGTGTTTGATGTATCAAAAGCAGGATGTTCATGCCAGCTATTTATATTTTCTGTAGACTTATTAACATCTTTTCCAGAGCTCATCTTTCTTTTTTTTAGAAATTTAAAATTACCAAACATTCCACCTGGTGGTGCTTCATTTAGAAGTGTTTCTCTAACTAATTTTCTAATATCTTCTTTTGAATTCATTTAAAAAGTATTTATAGGTATAAATAGTAATTTTTTTACAAAAAAAAAGCTCAAAATTTAATTTGAGCCTTAAAGTTTATACGTTTTTTGTTTTAACGAATACTTTTCACTTCTATAACCGCATAAAACCACCCACTATCAGTGTTTGTATTTAACATATCACATACCTTGTCTGCTTCCTTGGGGCTTTTAGCTTCGTAAACTTCAGAGTTTCCATCTAACATTAAAACATGAGCAACAGTTCCATCGGGACGTTTCATTATTTTTTTTATCTGGTATGAGCTCTTGTGAGACATTGTCTTGTTATTGATTAATCAAATGATAAAACTCACTCTCCTTTGCTTCAACAATAGACTTCACTTTCTCATTCAATAAACTATTTCTTGAACTAGTAAATAAATTTGCTAAAGAATCAAATTCAGACTGATTCATTGAGAAATCTTTATAATTTACAAACTCTCCAAAAACTACACCTAAAGAATAGTCATAACCAGTCGTTCCTTTTGTAGTTTCTTGTGCAGATATATAAAGAGATATTCCATCTGATATATTTAACACATAATAAGGACTTCCATCAGAACCTTCAACCAAAAATGAAGTTTCTTGACTTAATGTGTTGCACATTCTCGTCCACAATGATATTATTTGCTCTTTTCTAAGTGTTGATTTTTCGTTTCTCATTTTTTGTTTTTTGTTTTTATTATCCTAAAAAACAAGGATAATCAATAATATCTGCTAATTTAAAGATAAAATATCTTATATCAAAAATTTAACTCACTTTTATCTGCTTGGCGCCTTAGACTTAGCATCACTTCTAGCTTTGCTAGCCGCCTGTCTGTCTGCTTTGTTTTTCTTTTCTACCTCCTCTTGTATTCTTTGCATTACCCACCTTCTTTCATATACAGGCATGTTAAAAACGTCATCTCTAGAAAATCCACCTTTACCATAATATGTTATTAAAAATATTTCATCCATCATATGCTGTCTATACTCTACGTTTAACCCAAAGAAGTTGCCGTCCAATGGTATTTTGCTTGTTGTAATATGACCACAAGATTCACACTCCGTATGTATTTTGTTTTGCACTCCTGGCTCTACCTTATCCATATAAGACCTAAAATAAGAAGAGTCGCCTAATGACATGTTTTTTATAACTTTTTTAATAAAATCTTCATTTGCTATACCATTTACACTCGTTATTTGATTTCTGTAAGTAGCCTCTATTCTATTATCAATTTTTACTCCTTCAATTTTTTTTGATTCTTGTTCTATAATTTTCAATATCCTTCTCTCGTCACCTAATGTTTTAGGCTTAAACTTAATTACAACATTTTCCTTGCTTATTTTCATTTTAGGTAAAGTAAATGTATATTCTAAATTTTCATCTGGCATGTCTTCATCGCTAACTTCTTTCATTTCCAGTTCAGACAAATTAAAACTTGACTGACTTTCTATGTTGCAATTTACACATTTGAAGTCGTAAGGAATTTTATCCCCATAAGAAGTAGACCTTAAGTATACCATAAAAGCATCCCTGTCGCCTATTAATAAATTATCTATATCACCATCCCAATCTAGCAAGCAAGAGCTCATAAGCATTTCTAATGCTCTTCCAGAATCTATTAAAGTTGGAGATGTTAAGAGATTTTCTTCTTTTGCAGTAACGTATTTAACTAGAAAAGTTTCTTTTTTGTCTTTATAGAAAATGCCCCTTGATGGAATAGAAATTTCGTCAAAGGGCACATTGTTATTTTTTACTATATCTCTATACAGCATAATGATTATACATTAGCATTAGGCCAGAAAAGTTTTGCTGTTATAGGAACATCTTGTGAATAGTGATGGCCACAATTGTCGCAATCAAAACCATAATTCAAGTCTATTCCTGGTTCTATTTCTTTTAAATATTCTCTAAAGAAAAAACTGTCTGCTATAGGCATAACTCCTATGAATTTTTTAATGTAAGTTTTATCCCTATTTCCATTAACCTCCATAATTTGCAACAAATACCTTTCTGTAAGAACTGTTGCAACCTTAAACTTTCCTTTCATGGTCTTTTTTCCTGATTCATTAACTTTTTGCAATCTAGTCTCATCTGCACCAGTTAAAAGTCTAAATCTAACATTTGCCTTACACTTTGGGAGCATAACGCTAAACATCCCTTCAGAGTCAGGATTGTCTGCCATGTCTCTTATGCCTAAAGATGATAATAAAATAGATTTATTATTAACTTCACTACAACTAGGACAAGTTGTTTTAGTTTCATATTCATCACCATAACCAGTAATTCTTAAGTTAATCAAAACAGCATTCCTATCACCAGTTAACATTTCATCGGGCGTTATCTCTTTGTCAATTAATGCATTTTGAAGCAATACATCTAAAACTTTACCACTCTTAATTAAGTCGCTACTTGTTAAAATGTTTTCATCCTCAGCAGTTAAATACTTTACTTCAACTCTATTTTTTCCATTTGGATAAAACAACCCTCCAGAGGGTAGGTCTATAAAGTCTGTTGGAACTTCAAATTCAGTATCTACAAATTGAGCTGGTATTTCATGTTTATCAGCAACGGCTCTAGCTCTAGATTGAGATGTTTCATCTGGGCTAGGTTGACTAGGTTGACCATTCTGGTTAGTACCAGGTTGAGTTCTTGGCTGTACTTTTGGCTCTAAAGGATTATTTTCATTAGTTGCTTGTTTTTCAGTACCTAAATTAATTTCTTCTGACATAATTTATTTTATTTTTATTTATTACTTATAAATAGTGTTGTCTAATTTTTTATAAAAATAATCAAGCATTACCAAAAGTAAACAATAGTTTATTATGAATGAAGAAGAAAAAAAGAAAAAAGTAGCGTCCATATTGAGGAGGACAAAAAAAAAGCTGCTTAAACCAAAGAATAAAATAAAAAAAATAAAATATCTTCAAGCTCAATCTTATAGAATGAGCAAAAATACAACATGGCCAGAAAGAGAGTTTGAGTCAGTATTAAAAGAAATGGGAATAAAGTATGAGTCTCAAAAAATATTAAGAGGAAAAATATTTGACTACTACATACCTTCTTGCAATGTATTATGTGAAGTTGATGGTGATTACTACCATGGAAATCCAGAAAAATATGAAGTATTAAGCGAAATGCAAAAAAAAATAAAGCAAAATGATAGATACAAAAATATAATATCTAAAGGTATGGGCTATGGAATATTTAGAGTTTGGGAGTCTGAACTAAAGGAAGATAGAGAACTTGTAAAAGAAAGAATTAGAAATGAGATACTAGTTCAAAAACTCTAATTCAGGCTCTGTTTCTTCATAGTGTTCTTTTAAAAATTTTTTTAATGAAGTTTGTCTTATGTTTGGATTAACATTCTCTACACTTCTAACCAAAGACTCTCTTTCTCCAATTAAAATAGCCATTTTTTTAGCCCTAGTTAGCCCTGTATATATTAAGTTTCTATATAACATGATAAAGTGCTCGCTAAGAACAGGCATTATTACAACTTCAAACTCAGAACCTTGAGACTTGTGTATACTAATGCTGTAAGCCAATTCTATCTCTATTATATTTTGCCTTTCATATTGTATTATTTTTGAAATATTGTCATTTCCATACTTTATTATAAGACTAGAATCTTTTGAGTTTATTTTAGTTATATAACCAATATCTCCATTGAAAACATTTAAGTCATAATTGTTGGAAGTCTGTATAACTCTATCGCCTTCTCTATATACCTTGTTTCCTATTTGTATTTCTTTTTTGCCTTCTGAGCTGGGGTTTATTTTATTTTGAATTCTTTTATTTATCTCTCTAGTCCCGATAGAACCTTTGTTCATAGGTGTTAATATTTGAATCTCACTATTACCCATGTATTTAGATATTGTTTCAGAATATAATTTAACAATCATATCAAGCGCATCCATACCATAATTAAGTGTTGATTTTTCGACAAATTTAGCCCCATTTTTTTTCATTGAAGAATCTATAAACATACAGTCAACACCGCTTTTCCAAATGCTAGGAACTTTTAATGGTGTCTCTATATAAGGGACTTCGCCTTTATTTATTGAATGTGCACAAGTAATTATATTAGACTTTTCTGCTTGTCTAAAAACTTTTTTCAAATTATAAACTTGCACACAATTACTATTAATCAAATCTGACATTAAGTTACCCGGCCCTACCGAAGGCAGTTGGTCTTTGTCTCCCACTAATAAAATTTGCGTACCTGGTGATATGGCTCTAAAAAAAGAAGATGCCAGCCTTATATCAATCATTGATGATTCGTCCAATATTATAAAATCACAATCTAACATATCTTTTTCCGACTTTCTAAAGTTACCGTTCCCAGCATCCCACTTTAAAAGTCTGTGTATAGTTTTTGACTGGTGACCTATAACTTCAGACATTCTTTGAGCAGCTCTTCCTGTGGGAGCTGCTAATAAAACTTCTTTGCCCATAAATTTCAACATGTCATATATATATTTCACGGTAGTGGTCTTACCCACCCCTGGGCCTCCTGTAAGTATTGACAATCCGTTTGAAACAACTCCGACAACAGAATTAAACTGTTCTTCACTAAGCTTGATGTCAGACTTATTCAACATAGAGCTTAACTGATTTTTAATATCCTCTTTATTATTTACGTATATTTTCTTTGATAATCTAATAATTTTTTCTGCAACGTATTTTTCATCATAATATATCTCTCTTGAGCAATATCTTTTTTCTTCTCCATTACCTTTTTGGATTTTTAAACATACGATACTTTCCTCTAACTCCTCTTTGTTTAATATATCATTTATTTTTTGCTTTGACTCTATATTAATCAACTTATAGATTCTTGTTTTAATTTGCTCTTTGGTTAAGTAGCAATGTCCATCAGATTGATTATTTGATAAAATATGATGAATTGCAGCAGATAGTCTTTCATCACTATCTTTTGAAAAACCTAAACTCATAGCTAACTTGTCAGCCATAATAAATCCAGCACCAGTTATGTCTGATGCTAATTTGTATGGATTTTTTTTAAGAATTGGAATAGAGTTAATTCCATATTCTTTATATATTTTTACAGAAAAAACAGTACTTATCATGTGTTCTTGTAAAAAAAGCATAATACTATTCATTTCCTGATTGTTCTTCCAACTTTCCTTTAAAACTTTTAATTTGTTTCTGTTTATACCAGGAACTTCAGTCAATCTATCAATGTTATTTCTAAAAACATCCAAAGCATCATCTTTAAAATACTTTACTATCTTTTTAGCTGTAACAGGACCAATGCCTGGGAAAAATCCTGAACTAAGGTATTTTATTACAGCTTCAGTTGTTGCTGGTGCCACTTCTTGACAAAAGCTTGCCTTGAATTGTTTTCCAAATTTAGGATGCTTAATCCAAGAGCCTGTAAATTTCATGGTAACTCCTTCGTACATTTCTGGTTGGTTTACAGTTATTGTAACGTTGTCCTTTGACTCTTTATTGTCAATAATTTCCACACTTATTATTCCATATCCATTTAATGGATTGTGAAACTTTATTCTTTTTATAACACCAATAAAAGAGTCTTCTTTTTTCATTTTAAATATTTTTAATTGTACTATCTATTTCATTGACTAAAAACATGCCCAAACTTCTCATTCCTAATTGTAAATCTTCCATCATGCCTAACAAAAACACTCTAACATTATCATCATTGTGCAAATCATAATCTGAATTATTTAATATTTTGTCAATAACTTCACAGTGATTAACAAGTGATTTATATAGTATGCTAGGATTGTAATACCATAAAGACTTACTCTTATGATAAGCTAAAGCATTAGAGTTAAAATAATCTTTTGTGCTAACAATGATATCAATATCTATTAATTTTGAATAAGTTTCAGTTATAAACAAGCCTCCAGATTTAAGCAAAGACTCTTTGTTGAAAAGGTCTATTTCAAACTCTTTTTTTTGTAAATCATTAGAAAGAAGCATGCCAACCATAATGTTATAATATATTTTATAGTTTTTGTATTCAAAAAAATCATTTAAAATATTTATTATATCTTCAAATAAAACATCTTTTTTCCCTTTAAATTTCAATGTTGGTAAATATATTCTCCTAAGTTGAGAATCTATTTTTGGCTCTTCATGTTTCTTTTCGTTAATTATATCTAATAAAAGAATTTTTTTATCCAAATCACCCCTCAAAAACTTGCCCTTTATATGGTCTTCAAGTTCAATTGAAGGTTTTAAATCTTTAGTGAACACCAATTCATCTGATTCATTTTCAAACAATCGGTTCATTCTCTTAAAATATTTCAATTTTGATTTTAATTTTGTGTAATCTTTTTCAGAAAAATCATGCATGTATGAAAAGCTTTTTTTACATAATTTTGATGATTTTAAAAATTTTGAAAACACAAATATAAAAAAGTCGTTTGCAGTCATTTTGACTCCACTAATCTTGTTTAAACTAGAAACATAATCATAAGACTCTCTTTCTTCAAAACATGATGCTATATTAAATCCGCTAGGATATATTATATCAGTTCTTTTTTTGCTGACAATATTATGCCTAAATCCAGAATCTTTTAACCAAAACATATTTTTAATAATACTTGGGTCTTGTTTGGTGTCTAAATTGTGCGGAAAATATAAATTTAATTTCCCATCTTTAATTTCGTCAAAAACATGGTTGTGAAGCATTTTTACATCTGCCATATCTTAAAGGTTTTCATTTTGTTCAACATCTTGCTCATTATCTTGCTCTCCAATTATTACGTCTCTATACATTTCTGCGGCTCTATTGCTAAGTATTACAAAATTAGCTGTTCCCCCCCTTCCTCTTTTGCGAATGAGTTTAGAATACTCGTCAATTCTAGAGCCTAAAAGCTTGTTCCACTCATTTGACATGTCTTCTCTTATTTTTTTATTAAAAAACTCTAACAATAAAAATCTTTTATTTGGACTGTTTGAAGAAGGAACAGAACTTTGCGTCACATTAAAATGTGAAGTTCTGCTTTTTTTCGACATGTCCCACATAGAGCTTTTATTCTTGTCTTTATTATTTTCATCTTCGTTTTTTAGCATATTATAAATTAATTATCTTTTATTATCTTATGATTTTTAACGCCTTCTTTTTTAAAAGATTTTTGCTTTATCCTACTATAGTCCAATCCCAAATCCTTGAAGTACTCTTCCATTGTTGGAAGTGCCAAATTAAAGTAATCACATATAATTTCTTCATACTCTTTCACTTCATCAGGCTCTAATCCTTCAGTTTCTATTTCAAACCCAGATACATATTTAACCTGCTCTTTCTCTATTTCAGCAAAAGAATTGAAAGATTCCTTTAAAAATTTTGGAGCAATAATGTTTCTCACAGATTCTTTACCGTCTTTTTTGACATAATCAAATGTTATCTTCCTTATAAAGTCAGGCATTTTAAACTATTTTAGATTATTAATAACTATTTATTTATAACAACAAAAATACGAAAAATAATATTGATATGAAAGAAAATAAGCTAATTTTAGGCTTTGAAAGCACTCAAGAATTATTTAGCTCTATACTAGGATTAAAAAATTCATTCATTAATTTCATACTAGCAGTGTGTACTGCTTTTACCTCCTTTATCACACAATACATATGGGATGACGCTTCTGCTGTATATTTTTTACTGTTCTTAATAATAGTAGATGCTGGTACTGGTGTATGGAAATCTGTAAGAAATAGAACATTTAGCAGTAGTAAACTTCCTAGAGTTTTAGTTATATCAATAATATATGTTTTAATGCTAGCTATAAGTTGGAATGCCGCAAAGCATTCAGAGCTTTTTTTGTGGCTTCCTGGTATGGTTTACGGAGGTCTAGTTGGAACTCCATTAGTTTCTATATATGAGAACTTTGCAGAACTAGGGTATGTGCCAAAAGGGTTGCTTTATGACATAAAAGAAAAGATAAAAAGTTATTTTAATAAAAAATATAAGAATTAATATATTCTTCTAAACTGGCATCCGTCTTGGAATTTTAACCAATTTCTATCCTTAGAAAATTTAGTTAAATATATCCCTCCTTTTTCAACTAAGTCCTTTATTCTATCGTAAGCGTCAGACCAAACTACCATTCTAACACTTTCTCCACCATCACTTAATTCTAATGACCAATATTTTTTATTGTTTCTAGAAATTTTTTCAACAATATCCTTTATAACAAAGTAATAATATTTATCAGGGTTTTCAAAAGAAGTTACAGGTTCAACATTAAAATCATATTCATCCTTAAATTGTTTTTTTAATTTTGAAATTTTATTAAATAATTGCAAATCTAAACTACAAACGTCTATAAAATCTTTGTATTTAATATCTTTAGGGGTTGGCTCAAACTTCTCTTTAAGACTTTCTTCTATTATGTCAAACCTATTTTGACCAAATAAGTCCATTTGCATAGTATTGCTTTTTATTTTAAACTTACGAAATTCCATAAGCTCTTCTCGAGACTCTGACCAATCATCAAAGACTCCCGCCTTTAAACAGGATTCGAAATTTGCTTTATTAAACTTTGAAAATTTATGCATAAAAAACTTATCTTTACCTACATTAGCAATATCTATTTTTTGCAATTCATCATAAGCAATTTCTCCCATTCCATTTATGCTAGAAAACCCCATCAAAATAGTTTCTTCATCTAACATTCCCCACTCCCACTTTGACTTTCTATTAGGTGGTAACACTTTTATGCCTTTAGCAAAGGCCGCCATTATAGCAGAGGACAACCAAGACTCATCATCTTTCGCATGATTTAATAATGCTGCATAAAATTCAGTAGGATAATACCTCTTCATAAACAAAGTTTGCATAGCAACATAACTGTAACTAACTGAATGTGAGCGATTAAAACTATAACCCAAATATTTAACAAGCCACTCTTCAATGTCCTTTACTTCATTTTCCTTAAGACCTTTTTCTTTACAGCCCAACTTAAATTTATCCCAAAGAACTAAATACTCTTTATAGTTCTTATTGTTATATTCTTTTTCTTCTAACTTATCCCCAGACAAATTCTTTTTGATTATTTTAGAAGCCTTATCCATTACCTTTCTAAGATTATCACCTTCTCCCAAAGTCATACCAGCCAATTCATGAGCAATAAACATAAGTTGCTCTTGAAATATTAATACTCCATTAGTATTTCTTAATAAAGGCTCTAAAGAAGGGTGTACTAAACTTATTTCTTCTGGGTTCTTCTTGTTTCTTATATACTCCTCATGAGCACCAACGCCCATAGGGCCAGGTCTGTAAAGTGCATTTGCAGCCACCATCTCTTCGAAACTTTCTGTATGCATCTTTTTTATTAACTTAGACATTCCGTCTGATTCAAACTGAAAAACCCCTTGATTATTTCCTCCTCTTATCTCTTCAAATAAGTCTGAATTATCTAAATCAACATATTTAACCTGTTCTGAAATATCTATACCTCTATTTTCTTTTACTAGTTTAATAGACTCTTTTAATATATTTAAAGTAGTCAAATTAAGCCTGTCAAGTTTTAATATGCCCAAATCAGATAAATCTTTACCACTTCCAGATTCTTGAAACCCAGAAACAGTTACTCCTTTTACCATATTTACTGGCATATACTCCCATACTGGGCCTGGTGTTATTACAATTCCAGCTGCATGTTTACCCAAATTTCTAACTTGACCTTGTAAAGTCAAGGTTGTATCCATAGTTTTTTTGTTAGCTGGATTTTCTATCCAACCCTTCACTAAATCAGATGCTTCTGGTGTTTTGGGGTGTTGTTCTAGCCAATCTTTTAGGTCGCCATCATATTTCATAAACATTTTAGGCATCTCTTTGGTTACTGCGAATATTTCGGAATCGAAACCCGCATCTCCTCCAAATGCTTTAACAACATCTTTTATACAACCCTTCTCGTTAAATGTGGAAAATGTAATAACTGGGAATACGCACTCTTTTCCATATTTATTATATAGAAATTCATCAGTTTTCACGTCAGAGCCTGTCTCAAAATCTATGTCAATATCGGGTGGAGAATTGTGTATTAACACACTGGAAATCAACGTGTTATGGCACTCACTTAAATCTTTACTTGAAGAGAAGAATAAATTATCTTTATCAAAAGATAGGTCATACACCTTTCCTTTATAAGGAATTTTTTTTATACTTCTAATTTTAGATATTTTCATAAGACTCAACTATATTTTTAATCATTATTATAATATTTTCCCTATTCTCTTTCCAGTCGTTCTCCCAAATTTCAATAAAATTACATTTGAGAATATTTATTATCTCATTTTTTCTCTTTCTGTCATCCTTCCAAATTTCACTTGCATATTTGTTTTTATTTTTATGATAAAAACTATTTTCATAAATTAAAGGATTACAATGCCAATAGTCTCCCATAACCTCTATCACTATATTGTATTCTTCATTATAATAATCAATCTTATAGAATTTATTTTTATTTATAACTAATATCTTCTGCCCTAAAGGTGATTTTTTAAAAAAAGAGTCTCCTGGGACTTCTTTTGATATTTCAGCAATAATTTCTCTTTCCAACTTAGATGTCTCTCCAAAATTTTTATTTACCTTTTTAGCATTTGCAAGCTGCCATTCATCAGAATAAAATAAATTATCTACTCCAAATTTTTCTTGCATAGAAATCGTTACTGCAGAATAATGACAACCTCTCTCTAAAAACCATTTAACACCATATTTATTCTCTATTGTTTTTGAAATTTTATCTCTAATCTCTTTTATTTGAACAGGGGATGTCATTCCAGTAACTCCATAATTTTCATTTAAACTCCTATTAAAAGAGTCTCTATATTCTCTAGTTTTATAGTAAAGTGATTTATAATCTTTCTCCGAAATTATATAACCATGTGACCAAAATTTTACTCCCCCACGAGATGGATGTAATTTAACTAAAACATTTTTTTTACTAAACCTATCATAAATCTGAATCTTCGCATCTGTTATTGAAATCTCTTTATTTAAATCAGTTTTTACTCTAACTGACTTCTGACCCCTTCCGCTTTTTCCAAAAAAACACCTTGTTGCTTTTCCAATATTTACCTCTCCTACAAAGACAAACTTTCCAACCACATTTTCCAAAGAAATAAATAAATCACTCTTATACTCCCAATCTCTTTTTTCTTCTTCAGATGCTAACTTTAGCTCTTGAAAGCCAACTAAAGCTTCACACAAATCTTTTTGTGTATCAAAATTATTATTTTCTATTTCTTCTTTTTTCATTTTACTATAATCCATGTCTATAAATATAGATAAAAACTTTAAACTTTAAAAAGAAAACAGTAAGTCTGTTTCTTTTATTTCATCAACTCTTATTTCAATTCTTTTTTTATCTCTGAAAACAGGAATTATATGACACCCTGTGAGCTGAACAACAGAACCGTCTTCAGTCTCTATCTCAAATATATTCTCATGCTCTTCCAGCTCTCTCTCATGCTTCTGAACCAAGACTCCTTTTCCAGTTTCAGTCTGCACTGGGTCTCCAACTTTAACATCCACTACATTTTTATAAGAACCATCTTTCATCATAACATTACAATTATCTGTAAGACAATTTCTGGCTGGGTTTAAGAATCTCTCGAAATACAAATCAAACCTAAGAGGGTCTATTTTGGTAATGTCTAAACACCATGAAAGAAGACTTCCTGATGCACTTCCCCTTCCCGGACCAACTTCCACATCATTGTCTGCACAAAACCTAATAAGTTCCCATACAACCAAAAAATAGTCTAACATCTTCTTTTCTTTGATTACTTTTAATTCGTAATCTAACCTCTCTCTATATTTAACAACTTTTTCATCATCTATGTTGATTGGCCCTCTATCTTTATATATATTAAGTTTTTGATTTAGTTTTGCATGTGACAATCTTCTAATTATCTCTTCTCCATCATTGGTTCCAAAGTAATCGTAAACATCTTTAGTTGGTTTATACTTAGGATACTTTTCTACATCTGTCTCAAAATCAAAATTACATATAGAAGCAATTTTATCACTCGTAACCATACACATATTGATAAAGTCTTCACTATAATTAAATTCATAGTCATTATTCATTTCTAAAATTTCAGACTTACCAACATAGTACATATCCCTACTATCTTTGGTTCTTGCTCTTTTTATTGACCTCTTTTGATTTATTGAAATCAAAACATCTTGAAGCACTTTATCTTTTTTTTCTGGGTAATATATGTCATTTGATATAATGATAGCCATATTGTACTTGTCAGACATGTTAATAATGAAATTATTATAATTTCTTTGAACCTCATTGTCCTCCATTGATATTTCTGCTATATAAGACTTTTTACCAAATACATTTAGCATGTTTACTAAATAATCTTCTGCATCTTTGTATTTGCCCATTTGCAAATACTTAGATATGGTTCCATTCTTTGAAGAAGTGGTCAACATTAGCCCTTCTTTATTTTCTAAAATCCATGAAGTTTTTATTCTAGGAACCCTATAAAACCCTTCTGCAAATGATAAATAATTTATCTTATTAATATTAACGAAACCTTCTTTATTTGTAACAATTATTTTCTGAATAACGTTTTTATCTTGCTGCTTGGGTTCATGTTCACCGCCTATGCTATCATTTAAGTGAAATTCACAACCTATTATAGGTTTTATATTTTTAGACTTACACTTTTGATAAAAAGAAAAGGCGCCAGACATACTGCCCTTATCAGTTAGCACTAAAGCTTTATGATTATGCTTTTTTGCTAAATCAACATAATCAGATGTGCTACCAGCACCCTCTAAAACAGAATGATAAGTGTGAACTCCGAAATTAACCATAGACAACTCTTCGCTAAACTCTCCATTTTTAGACTTCCACTTATTAATCATGTTTTTTTGAGAAACATTTGAATATGTGTATTCTTTAAAATCTTCTCCAAACCCTAAAGCCCCTATTCTTCTGAGCTCAAAAAAACATCTAGCCAAAGCCTCTACATCAGCCAATGCATCATGAGCATCTTCAAATGCTTTATTAAATAATTTTTTATGTAATTCGGTAAGAGATGGAGGTTTTAATCCCATTTTACCTTGTATTCTACAAAAGTCTATAGTTGAATTCATAGTACATATATTAACTATATCTCTCATCGAATTTTTCATGTTTAATCTAAAAAATTCAGAAGCTGTAACTTTATTGTCAAAACTAATATTATGAGCTACAATAAAATTTGAATTTTCTAAATCTTTTGAAAATGCTTCCAAAACGCTAGAAATTGATTGACCTTCTTTTTTTGCTCTCTCGTTAGTAATTCTATGAATTCTGATACTATCATCTGGTATTATAAAACCGTCTGGTCTTACTATTCTATTGTTGGAACTAATTACTTTTCCATTTATATCATATACTTTCCAGGCCAACTGCACTATTCTTGGCCAATTATTAACATCACTAACTGGTGCGCTAAAATCTTCAGGAAGACCTGTGGTTTCTGTGTCAAATACTATAAACATATGACACAAATATAAGATTTATAATTCTGAAGGGCAATTTTTTTATAATATTTATATGTATGAATTTAATTTCTAAAGAAGAGTTTAAAAGACTAGACCTAAAAAAACAAAAAGAATTTTTAGACTATCTCATATATCTAAGGGGAGGTATAGATGAATATTTTTTCAAAAAATTAAACAAATCACAAAAGCAGGATTATATAGAAAACAGAATAAAATCTGCAGACTGGCTCGAGGATTATGAATTTACGATAAACCCTCAAGAAAGCCCCCGACTTTAGTCGTGGGAGGATGTCAAACTAAGAATAGTCGCTTTGATTGTCTTCTCTCTGCTTTAAGATACTAGACCTTAACTCAACACATAACTTTCTTATTTCATTTAGATTGTTTCTTGCATCTATTGAAGCGTCTACAGTTCCTTTAAACATAAACTTATATAACCTAGGCTCAGTTTTTTCTATTAAAAATTTTATTTTTTGAAAAATTTCATCAATATTATAGTCATCATCTTCAACATTTTTATTGTCTAAAGAATTTGAAACTTTTTTTAATCCTAACCTTTTATCTCTTATTTGTTTTTTTAAATCATCGTAACCCATAAAATAATTTTTAATAATTAATTTTCAGACTCTATGTCATTTCCTTCATTGAGCAAATCGTTGCCCTCATCATCCAACCCTGTCTTCTCGTCTATACTATTTAATTTAATTGTTATTGAATCCATTAAACTTTTGGTTTTAGTATTTAAATTTTTATTTTTTCTATTTAAAACATCTGGCCTAACTCCTTCGCTCTCATCAATTACATCTAAATTAATTTTTTTAACATCTTGTTCTTGGAATAAAACATTTTCTGCCAACGGCTCATCTACAGCAGGCTCGTCTGCAGCAGGCTCGTCTGCAGCAGGCTCATCGTTGCTTTCAAAATCCTCAGAGCCAGTATCGCTTGGGGCAACATCGCTTGACCCTTCCTCTCTTGCTTTAAATTTCTCATCAATATCTGAAAAGAGTCCTGTTTGCATATACTCTTCTGGTGCGGTCTCTATCTCTGAGAACATTTTTTTCTCTACTTTTTTCTGTCTTAATATTTGTTTTATTTCCGCTTTGGAGAATCCCATAACATACTCCATGGCCCAAGTATAAGATACTGGTGAAGTTGGTTCTGCAGTATACATTTCCTTAAAAACTTCAAGCCTAGCTTTCATAGTTTCCAGCTTCAATAACTCTTGTTGTGTAGATGGGTTGGTTAATTTTAAATCAAAATTATCCATGTCATCCTCAAATCCTAATAGAAATAAATGGACGTTTGCAATTCTTCTAAGCTCAATTATTACATTTTCTTGTATTCTGTTTATAGTTCTACTAAACCTCAAATCAGCCTGAGACAAAGCTGAACCGCCAGGCATAGATTCTGCATAATTCAAATAAGGCTTTGGCACTTTTAATGCTGCAAAAAGTTTATTTTGCAAATATTCAACATCTTGTATTTCACCCAAATTAGAAGCTCCTGGAAGTGTTTCTATTCTTGAAGACTTATCTCCTCTTATAGGAAGGAAATAATCCTCCTCCATTGTCAGTGGATTATACTTCAAATTCATTTGACCTGTCTTTTGGTCTACAATGGGGGATTTTTTCAGCTCTCTTTTTATTCTTTCTACATATTGTTGAACATCTGCAGACTCTAGGTTACCAACTTCAATATAATGAACCCTTCTTTCTGGGGCTCTAATAATTCTATATACCAACATAGCATCTTCAGCTAATTGAAGCTGTTTCCACAACTTTCTAGCTGGGTCTAATACACTTCTGCCATATGGCAATTTAGTACCGTCAGAAACTAATCTAAAGTGAGCTATTTGGAATTCTTCAAAATACATATTGTTGATGTCCCACTTAAATCTAGAAGAGTTTACATTTCCGTCAAATGCTTCCTCTCTGTGAATTTCTGCTACTGGCAACATTCTTACGTCATAAATGCCTTCTTGCTGGTCTATTTCTAGTTTTGCAAAAGCATCTCCAAACTTAATCATCTCTCTAATCCAGAAAGTTAAATTATATTCTATATTTAACCTACTGTGAAACAAATCTTTTAATACAGTTTTTATTCTGTCGTTTTCAGAATATATTGATAATATATCCCCTCTCTCATCTCTGGTAACTGTTTCATCTGTTATTATGTCTAATGCAGCAGATACTTCTGGGGACATGTCCATAGCTCTGTAGTCATTATAAGCTCCCAGTCTATCAGTGTCATAATAAACGCTCCTAGAATATATGTCTTGAGCAATCTTTTGAGATTGAACATCCAGGAAGTCTTGTTGCCTCTGTTGTATTGGAGTTGATTTAGGGCTAGCCATATTGCCAGAAAGAACTTGTTTTTCTTGTGGCAAAGGCCTAGAAGTTCTTCCCCTTTTTAGTCTGTCCAATAAATTTATAAATATACTATCTTCTGCCATTTTTATTTTTATTAATAAATATTAAGTTTTTCTTTTTTAAGCTCTGTAGAAGGGTTTTTATAACACCTTAAACTAACCGAATGAGGCATTCGACCATTAACTGCACTTACATTTAGAGAATCTTTTTTTTCTATAAGTAAATCTTTTTTATACAATTCTAAAGCATTATTTAATTTAAAGTGAAAATTTTGAAAATTTAAATCACTTATTCCTCCAAGTGAAGATATGCATATTAACTTTCCTTTGCTTGTTAATGCTTGTGATGCATAAGTCAATATATGTTCTAAATTTTTATGATAAGCAGCTTCATCTATAATGATAACATCAAACTTTGCCCCTCTTAACTTGTAGTAATCTTGTATAATTTTAAAATAAGAACCTTCTAAATACAAATCTTTTCTATTAACTCTTAAATTATTTTCACAATAACCTCTCAATAAAAATCCTAATTTTTTTAAAAAATTTTCTGAAGAACTATCAAAACCAAAATAAGCTATACTTTTTCTATCATTTGAAAGTTTCATTAGTGAAGCTACATAATACAAAATAACAGTAGTTATGCCTGCCTGTCTTGGTTTGATTACAGAAACTACATAATTATTTATAATCGCATTTAGAATTGATTTTTGATTTAAATCAAAAACAGACTTTAAGCGATTTTTCTGACTCAAACAATCTTTTATTTTATTTAATGTGTTTGTCATTTTATGACAATAAAAGTCTTTTTTTTTAAAAGTAAATAGACTATGCTTTTATAGGGCCATAAAGCCATGAAGTGTCATTAAAATCATCATCATCATCCCAATTTTCTTTTTTAGAACCATCTAAACTTAATGAACTAACATCCTTCTGACTAAAGCTTATCATGTCCAGCATCTCTTTTGTTTTCTTTTTATTCCAGAAAACAGATTCAAATTCTGTATCTCTAATTAATAAAGCAATAGCAAGTGCAAAAATTAAATCATCATTAAATCCATTCTCATGCTCTGCCTTGTCTCCTTTATATATAAAAGTTTCAAATTCAATAAGTAGTCTAAGAGAGTTTATTTTAATTTCCATGTCTCTCATGTATTTGACTAAAGAACTCATAAGTAATGGCCTAGTCTTTACCGTAGTCTGAAACCCTGGTACATCAGTATCTTTGTCAACAACATAGTTATGAGTTCTATTGTATAGCTTAACTGCAGACTTAGATATGTACATTCTGTCTTTGGGGTATTTTAAGGTGTTTTTTAACATTAAAGTTGTGGCCAAACCAAAACTATTACACTCTATTGCCATGAATGCATTATTATATTCAGTCCCCACTTTATGCAAAAGGTCTGCAAATACATCTGGTACTATTTTTCCTTGAAATTCACCAACTTGCTCCAAGCTATCAGCATCTATTATTTGAACTGTCGAAAAATCGGCACCATCTCCTCTACCAACATCACCGCCTATTATATAGTTTCCGTCTTCTTTTGGTTTTTTCCAAATATGAAAAGATGTTACATAGTCGCAAAATCCACTATCTTTTTTCTTAAAGTCATAGTAACAAATTGGCTTCTTGTCACCTATGTCTTTAACATACTTTTGAATTATTGAACTATCTATTACAACGGCAGTAGAGCCTTCAAAAGATAAATCTAATTCTTGAGCAATTTTAACTGTATTATGATGCATCCTTTGACATTCACCCTCATACCAAGGGCTCCAAGGATATTGTTTGCCATCAGAATCTGTACGAGTTTCAAGCTCTTTAGATAATATTGGATGCATTGACCAATGTAGTTTAATTGGTACAAAATTTCCTTTTCCTTTATTTGCTTGATTCCAAGTTTGATGATATAAATTTCCTGTACCTTTTGGTGTAGAAATCATAATGCACTTACCTTGAGTTGCTGCCAAAGCCAATCCAGCACCCATCCATATATCTTGAGCGTGCTCAATAAATGCAGTTTCATCTAATATTAAGCAAGTTAAAGACTCACCTCTACCAGCCTGTTTACTACTAGCAACAGCCTTTACCCAAGAACCATTAGAAAAAGATATTTGCTTGGTATTATTTATTAACGTTTCTTCTGGCAACATCCAATCTGGTAATCTGTCCAAAAACTGTTTAACGGTATTTAAAAATCTAACAGCACCATTACCACTGTCAGCAACTACCAATATTCTTTCATCAGGACAAAAAGTTAACCTCCAGGCGACATATAGTGCTGATATAACTGAAAGTCCCATCTGTCTAGATTTAAGTACTATTGAGTTTTGATTATCATTGAACTGATTAAGACAATCTTCTTGATAAGGAAAACATGTCATCTTTCCTATCTGCTGTTTCTCCATGTCAAAAACATATCCATATGTATTTGCAAAATGAACTGGGCTTTTTACACACTTAACGTATTCTTCAATATAATTCATAATAATGCTTATTATTATAAATACTAAGTAATTATTAAAATACTACACAGGGTCTGAAAAGCATTTTTTAATTAATAAGACCGTGAAATGTGTTAGGTTGGGTAATTGTTCATATTCTTTAAAGTCTTAGATTCTAATGTTACAGAAATTTGTTTTTTACAACCTTGTCTTCTGTAATAGAATATGGGCTCTTTTGGTATGCAAGATATTAAATTAATCCTTATCCTTTTTTTAAAATTTCTATTAATAACATAAACATGTATATCTCTAGATTTTTTATTAAAAATATTTTGCTCGTAGTATTTGTTTTTTTTGTTATAAAAGCTGTATATCCAATCATTTATCTCAGAACCATTTGTAGAGCCATTGTTACTAATGATATGAAATTTATAATTGTGGTTCGTGTATATATCTGGTGCGTATGAAGAGTTTATTAATTTATTATACTCCATTGCAATTGCTAAAACTTGACTATTTATTTCTGAGTATGGGTCAAAATCAATAATAACATAACCATCCCAAAGGTCATCACTATTTAAATCAAACCTTTCAGTCAATAAAACACTATTAGCATATAAATCTTTATATAAAGGAAATAAAGAAACATTAGAATCTTTCATTTACTAAAAATATATAATAACAAAAAAAAGTAAATAAAATTACAATCCTACATATATTGTTGGAGAAGGATTAATGTCAGATTCACTTTTTACAGAATATATTTCAGAAACATATACAACACTAGTTGTAGTATTTTCTATATTCAACTGATAAATTCCTAAAGTAGATGCAGACCATGAAATTGAATAAATCCCTTCTGATGGACTTGAGAGAACAGAATTAACAGTGACACCAGTATTTACAGCGCCATCAGTATATACTGTTGAAGAAAATGTTGCTGGTGTAACTGGTGTGTTCGTTGTAGGATTAAACGACCTTACCAATTCGTATACTGTTTGACCTGTTGTTATGTTCATAATTATAAATATTAGATTTTTTTATTGAAGCGACTCTACCTCAATAGTTATATCATCCACAGCAAAAGGAGGTTGGGTTCCTGTGTTACTGTCATTTTTCCACATTAAAATTAGTCTAGCATCGGTTCCTGCAACCCAAAGACCACTAGGTACTGCTATTGTTTCTAAAGTCCAATTTCCTGAAGAAGCTCCACCGTTATATCCTACATTGAACTTGTTAAGGTTAGAGTCAGCACCAACCTGATAAGTAGTAGTTATTTCTGAATTTGCTGTAGGTGTATAACTAGTTGGGGAAATACCTACTCTCCCGTAATCCCACCTAGTTAATGTACTTCCATTTTCTGCCAAACAAGTCCAATAAAACTTAACGGTTAAATTTCTAGCGTTAGCGGGTATGGAGAAATCAACATACAAATGAGCCCCTCCTTGAGTATTATTTATATCGTATTGATATACATCTGATACACCTAAATCATCTGTAATATATGCAGAATATATATTACTCCTAGAGGTTCCTGTACTAATTGCCCACAAGTTAGTTTCTGCACCATCTTGAACTGTAACCCAACCATTTGAAACTCCTCTATCTGCCCAGTCTTCTGAAAAAATTGTGGTTGTTTCAAGTGTTGCAGGGTCTGCCTGATTCCCTAATGTCCACATATCAAAATCTACATAAAAGTTAACTAGATTAAAATCAACATTAACCCCACTGTCTTTTTCTAATCTCATAAATATCATGTCATCGTTGTAATAATCTGATATATCAAATTTTCCTAAGTTAATATTATGAACTTTATTAGAACCTACATCGGTAGAAATGGTATTTACTTGAGCTGGGTAGGTGTTGTATTCTGTAGTTGCGGTAAGTGGTCTAGGAACTGGTATTTTGCTACCTTCTGAATCTGCTATTAAAACATTTGTTACTTCTACTGGTAAAAATGAAAAAATCATATTTGCTGGTGTTGTGTCTGCATTTGCCCCATCTAATATGTAATCTGCAAAGACATTAACCTTTTGTGCTGTACTGACACCTTTAGGTATTTTCATAGTAAAAGTGGCAGCTTCACCATCTGCACTATATTTTGAAGTTCTTAACTCATGACTCCAAGTATCTGTTGGAGTTGAACCTGAGCCAACTGTGACATTTAAATCAGTCAAAGTACCTGTCCCAACACCCCATTGACCTCCCACTAAATCAACAGATGTTTTATATATAGACTTGCCGTTAAATTGTAAAATTCCTTCACGAGTTATCTGTGTAGAACTTTCAGATATTTGAATTTGTTCTAAGACTGGGGTTGTAGATGCGCTGCTTGTCATTCTACATCTAACCCAATATCCAGTAATACCGTTTATTGTTTTTGCGGACCATGTATCTTCTATATCTTTATCTAGGTTTAAAGAAACATGTTCTTCACTTTGACTTCTTATAAATAAAGTTTTTCCATAATTATACCCAAAATTTTCAGAGTGAACTTGATATAAATCCTCAACCCAATTTGAACCATCCCAAAACTCAAAAATATATGAGCCACCTTCAGTTTTAGACAAAATATCAAACTGAACCCCAAAAAACTTTAAAGTGGTTGATAAATCTACACTTACTCTAGTAGTGGTTATTAAAATGGATGTACCTGTTCCTCCTGTTTGGAATGTAAGTGTACTTCTTTTGAAAGATTTAGCTTCCTCACTTACATCTATAAAATTACCCCCATCACCTGTGGGTGTAGTTGTATTATCAGTAGTTAAAACTACCATCCCAGTACCGTAAGGGGCTCCTTTACCAAGAAAGGTTTCTGTACCTCTTTCTGATATTCCTACAGACATTCTTTCTACACCATACAAATTTTTACTAGATATAAACCTACCATTATCTTCTTGAGAAAAGTCTAAACCAAAGTCAGCAGTATAAGCTACTGCAGGTGGATAAATGTAATCGGGTTGATGATTCGATGTAATTCTAAAAACAGAATCAACACCAGTACCAGACAAATCAACATTCAAAGCATAGTCTACATTTTCTATTCTTCCTCCTAAGTAACTAACTACATGATAATCGCCGTTTGTGCTAATTGCGTTTGTAGCATTAAAAACGTTTGCAGTAAAAACTAAACAAGTCGGCGTAACTCCAGAGGAACCTCCATATATTCTACAAGCATTTGTAACATTATCATTACCTGAGTTAAAACTTATCATTTGTGCTCTACCCGCTAAAGTACCACCCGAAGTGGTAACTAATAATACATTTTCTATCGAACCACTTGATTGAGGTACGTGAACACCTTCTAACGCTAACACCCCAGAATCAACCTTCAAACAAGTATTCATTCCACCACCTTCTACTCTAATACCTGTACCAATAAGTTTTCCCCCACCACTTTTATACATACCCACACCAGTACTACCAGTGGTTCCATTACCGTAGAAAGTTATATTATAAGCACTATTAGTACCAGCAGCATTACTAGCGAAGATACCATTGAAACTACCTTGTGGTACATTAACACTAAAACCTTCTATGTAGGAGTTTTCTTTAAGTTCTATAATATCTGAAGTTGCTGAAACTGGTGTAGTTCCGATTGTAGTAACTTGCCAACCGCCTTCACTAACTAAAGAAACGTTTTCATTTACCACTAAACCTTCTTCTAGGTAATTGCCTGGCCTTACGAAAACTGTAGACCCTGTAGTTGTGGTAGATGTTAACGCAGACCCAATAGTTAAATAAGGTCTATCGCCTCTATTAGGTAGTGCGGTACTATCGTTACCAAATACACTATCAACCCATAAAACATTTTGAGTATTTAAAATTGAAGTTGAAGTTACATTTGTAAGATTTGAACCATCCCCGTAAAGTGTATCTCCAGATATACTGGTAGAGCTTATAGTTGTGGCAGATATAGTTGTCCCAGTAATGCCGCCTTCAGAAAGTATGTTTGATGTTATAAAAGTTCCCATATATTATAATTTATTGTTCTCCATATTTTATTGTAGACCAGTCTACGTCATCTGAAAAAGAAGTGCTAGAATTTGCGTTTATAATAAAGCTAGCAGCAGTCTTACTTTGAAAAGTAAAATTCCTATTTACGCTACCTGTAATACTAACACTATAATCTGAATCTGGGTATGGGGTTGTAAATGTTACTTTTAATGTTAGAGGGGTTCCTGTAAAATCTACACCCCTAACCGTCCCAGACTTTATACCTAAATCTAATCCTAATTTAATTTGATTTGCAGAAGGATTGGATAATACAACATTTGTACCACCAGTCAATTTAAAAACTTCAGTACCATCGTTTCTTGTTAATGTGGCTTGATTACTAGCGAATGTTGTTCCAGATGTATATGTATCTTCAAAAGGTAGAGTTCTAGGTATGCCATCAGAATCTTTATAGAATAACCCTATAGTACCATCATTACTGTTATTTGTTGCTGGTATTGAAACGGTACCGCCAGTAACATATGTGTTAGTAACTCCTGTTACATTTACAAAGTTTCCATCATTTCTTAGTAATGCGATAGTATTTGTAGAATCTATATAAGTTCCCCCAACCACAAAAGTGTTCCCACTAACTGAACTAACCAAATCGGTTAAATCTACATCGAAAGTAGTTTCTAAAGAATTACCACTAAAGTTAATGTTATTTGTTATATCATTATACGTACCACCACTAACAAATGTATTTAAATCTGGTGTGATGCCACTTACTGGCCTATAATCTACTACACCTGTGGTTGAATTTCTTAGTAATATATCAGTACCAGTTGCGTTAAGTGTTGGTATTGTATTTAATTGTAATGTGTCACCACTAATATTATTAAAAGATGAATTGCCTTCTCCTGTTATAAATGCGTTAACCGTACCATCATTTTGTTGGAATCTAATTAAATTATCTGAATCTGAACCACTACCGACTCTAAAATCAACTGACCCATTTGTTGCATCTGTTAATATTTCGGGATTAGGTATGGAGTTATCATATACAGATTGGAGAGTATCTGGTGATGTTCCACCTCCACCTGTTCCAGCAAATTTCCCTTGTGGAATAACTAAAGCGTTATCTAAATTTGCATCACCCCTTTTATAGATTAATACCGCAACAAGATACGCATTTACATCTAACCCTGGTGGGGAGGTGTAATTTTCATTAGGGAAACTATCTCTAGCAAGTGATTGTGTAGAGTAAGAAAATTGTGCGTATTGAAATACTAAAACGTTATTTACAGGTGCGTGCCATATTCTAGTCGCAACATAGTTAGAACCAGGTATAGCACTAATAGTACCCAATCCATTTGAGTCGTAGTTTTGCACGTCTACCGTTGTACCACTCGGACCTAAAACAGCAGTACCTTTTGCGTAAAAAAGTGTAGAACCAGATAAAACCCCCGATTGTATATTTGATGGTATTTTATTGTTGTTGGATAGGTTACCACCAAAAACAAATGAGTTTCCAGATGATTTTTGCAATTCCAAAGTGCCCGTAATGTTGCTAACCCTATTTCCATTTTTACTAAATGGTCCAATAGATGAAGTTAAGTCTTCTAATTGATTTATGGGTGAAACAACTTGAATTGGTGTGTTAAAAACATTGTTTATTACTGTGTTACTAGCGTGTCCAATAAAACCTAGATATATATTATCTCTTTTATCAGATTGTTGTGGTGGTGTTTGCAATGGGAGTTGTAATGTACCTCCACTTGAGTTTATAAATATGTAGGTTCCTTGACTTCCAGTTAAATTAGTTAATGTAACACCTGTTATTGTATCCCAAACCACCTCTGTAAGTAAAGGAGCATTACCATCGGTGAAGTTATCCATAATAGTACCACTACCCGCAGAGATGTCAAACTTACTATTATCACCACCATTCACAGTCATAAGCCCACCACTTCTAGTTCCTGTAGATGCATTGTTTTGAGTTAGAACATCAATTTCTTTGGTTGATAATACGGATACCGATTCATTAGAAAGTTCAACAAGAATTCTACCTGTCGTTGTTCCCGTAGCAATTACATAACCTATTTGGGAAATTCTAGACGAATTTGTAGTTGGTAGTTCATATACTAATTTACCAGCTATTTGGTCTGAAAGAAAAATAGCTGAACCAGGTGTGGTTCCAGTTATATTTAAATCTCTAACCAATCCAATGTTAGTTATAAATCCAGTTGTTCCATTTGGTATGTTGTGAGTAGCTATCCCAGTAACTTCATAACTTGTGTCAGATGTGTCTGTTGTTCCACTTGCTATTGCCAGCTTTACTGTCGCCAAACCATTAAACTCACCACTAAGATGACAAGCCTGTCCATTGTTTATTTGAATGCCAGTATTGTTATAAACTCTCGTAACCCCTTCTTGACCAATATTAATTGTGACATCCATATTTGGTGTCTCTGGGAAATATGATAAAGCGTTTTCTGATACATCGTAATATGTTCTACCACTAACCGCTAATGGGTCAGTAGTGTTGGCGTAGTCTATAAAGTTTGTTGTGGTTAACCCACTAACTTGATTAATAGTAGAACTAAGTGAACCACCATTATCGTCAGTTATAGTAAATGTATTATTATCATTATATGTAAACCCAGTAGTAGTTATACCCACATCTGTTCTAATAACTTCTTGTGGTGTATCACTACCATTACCAACCCATAAATAATCTGTTGTTAAGTTTGGTAAACCAGCAGTACGTGCCGTGTTAAACACAAATAACTGACCATCTACTGTACCCACTTTTAATATCTTAGCAATTCTTTGTATTTGTGTGTCTGAACCTGTAGGTCTAACTTTAGTTAGTCCACCAGTAGTTGTTGATACATATAGTTCATCATTAATTACCCATGTTTCACCATTAGGGTTAAGTGTTGTTGTACCACTACTTGTATTAATACCCGTTAATTTACCAAAAGTAACAATTGGGTTGGTATTTGTATTATCAAAACTCTCAGATGTAAATCCAATTACTGGCATTGTTGTACCTGTTGATGAGTTAGCTAGCTCTACCTCATGGATATCATCATCAAATCCCACAATATAAACAGGAAGTCCTTTATCTATTGTTCCAGCAGACCCTTTTTTACCCCATATGGTAACGGTACCTGTTGAAACGTATTCTTCTGTAGTTAACCACTCATTAGACGCTACGTCAAAATACATCATTCTACCTTGATATGTATTATCTGGTGTGATAGGTATTCCAGTAGTTACATCATCTAAACTATTAAGAGTGATACCTGTATATGTTGATGCGGAAAATATTCCATCAACCGTTAATCCTGTAACAGATTCTATTGTTGAACTTAATGTAACTCCATCATTTCTAGATATAGTAAAGGTGTTAGCATTGTTGTAAGTAAATCCTGTAACAAAAGTGTCTCCAGTAGTAAATGCAGAAAGGGCTGGGCTTAAATCTACATTATAAAAGTTAGAACCTTGTATATTGTTATCAAACTCTATTAAATTTCCATTAAGATTGGCAGCATTAGTATAACTGTCTGTCATGCCAGTAGTGAAACCGCTAACATTAAAAGTTCCTCCGCTAGAATTTGTATAAGTAACAACCCCAGTGGAAGGACTATAAACACCACTAATAACAAAAATGTCAGAAGCCAACACTGATAAGTCAGAATTTAAAACACTTCCATCATTTAAAGAAGAAGTTAATATGTAGTTTGAATTATTAAAAGTTTGACCCGTTAAATAAAAATCATTTATACCTGATAAATTAGAGCCGTCTCCATAAAAAGTGCCTCCGCTTATTGTGGTTGCAGAAACAGAAATTAAAGAGATGTCATCATCAAGATTTACAATAGGATTATTTGCAGTGCCTCCTGTATTTATGTTATTTCCAGGCTGAACTCTTGTAATATCGTTTCCATCTGCTGTGGTTAAAAATATGTCAGAAAGGTCTGTGCTTCCAGAGTAAAAAGTTGTTGCAGATACTGATGTTCCACTAATAGATGGAGACTCAATTTCAAATCCAGCATATAAAGAGTTTGCCGTAACAGCATTTGTGGCATCTAAATTTGTGGTGTATATTTCTCTCCACCTGAGGGAGGGTGCTCCCAAATCTACAATATTATCAACATTCGGCTCTAAATCATTACCTATAGTAGTAGTTCCAGAAATTAAAGTATTACCAGTAACGGTAAAGTTAGAATTTATAGTAGTTTGTCCAGAAGTTATTAATGAATTAAAGACTGGTGAATCGTCTACATTAATAATTGGATTGTTTGCAGTTCCACCAGTTGTTATATTTGTTCCAGGTTGAACTCTTGTAATATCGTTACCGTCTGCTGTTGTGAGGAATATATCAGAAAGGTCTGTGCTTCCAGAATATAATGTTCCACCACTTAATGTCGTTGCAGAAACAGAAGTTAATGAAATATCATCATCAAGATTTACAATAGGATTGTTTGCAGTTCCACCAGTTGATATGTTTACTCCTCCCGAAACTCTTGTAATATCGTTACCGTCTGCTGTTGTGAGGAATATATCAGAAAGGTCTGTGCTTCCAGAATATAATGTTCCACCACTTAATGTCGTTGCAGAAACAGAAGTTAATGAAATATCATCATCAAGATTTACAATAGGATTGTTTGCAGTTCCACCAGTTGAT
>ERZ887851.793-NODE-793-length-29975-cov-14.175802_pt1 | contig 29975 bp, 28 predicted proteins | sample MGYA00521100_ERZ887851 | MGnify/ENA primary metagenome ERZ887851 (study PRJEB32303, sample SAMEA104408602) | aquatic metagenome | biome: Brackish water; feature: Pelagic; material: water | place: Baltic Sea | collected 2014-06-06T16:11:00 | depth 11,444 m ... | reverse complement strand
GCCCTCGCAGCTGTGGTTCTTAGCGATCGGGCTCTTTGCTGCCATCTACCCGGAGGTTGCGGTCATTGACTGGGCGGCGGTATTTGCTCGCGATGTCCTAAACGTTGATGTGGCTCTTAGGTCGATACCCTTTGGAGTCTTCATGATTGGCATGATCATTGGTCGGCTCTCGATGACCAGACTTGCTGAGAAGTATCACCCTCACACCATCGCTTCCAGGGGAGCATTCTTGGCGGCAGCAGCCCTGGCACTAGCAGCCCTGAGCGCTTCGGCGATGAGCAGCTTCAACACAATTCTTGGGCTAGTGACGGCCTCGATTTTGTGGGGGCTCGCGGGGCTTGGCCTAGCGCCCGCCGCACCAGCGTTTTTCTCGGCGGCAGGTCATATCCCTGGAGTTTCAACCGCATGGGCGGTGAGTAGGTTGAGCCTTTTTAACTCCTCGGTGGCAATTGGCGCTAAGGCAGGCATGGGAGCGCTCACCGAAGGCGTTGGGCTCTCGACAGCCTTTTTCTTCCCGGTGATTCTTGCGCTCATCTCGGGCATCATTGCCGACCAGTGGGCTAAGCGGGCACGCAGAAGCGAGCTCAACGCTGCTGCACCACCCACCGGCCCAATGTCGGTGATAGTTGCGCCAGACGAGGATAGGTAGTCTGGGCAGGTGACACTGCTAAAGCTCACCAACTCACCTAAGCGCTATGCGTGGGGTTCAGTTGATTTGATTCCTCAGCTGCTGGGACTAAAGCCTGACGGTGAGCCGCAGGCAGAGCTTTGGTTTGGAACTCACCCATCCTCGCCGGCAGAGGTTTTGGATGAAGACGGTGGCAAGCTCTCAGATCGCATCGAACCTCTTGGGTTCCTGGTTAAGTTCCTCGCAGCTAGCGCTCCGCTTTCCATTCAGGCCCACCCGTCTAGGGAGCATGCTTCCATGCGCTTTACCCAGGGCTATCCCGGTTACTCCGACCCGAACCACAAGCCCGAAGCCATTGTTGCTGTTAGTGAGTTTGAGGCGCTCTGTGGTTTTCGATCGGTTGCGATGATTCAGCAAGATCTGGAGGCTCTCAGCGAGGCCGATGCCGCATTCTCACCCTGGCTAACGGCTCTGGCGAGCGAGGGACTCCGCGGCGCTACCAGTTGGGCGCTCGAGGCAACCAGCGAGCACGCAGAGAGGCTTCTTGCCGCAGCTAGTTCACTCGGAGATCGCGGCCAGCTATTGACGAAAATTGCCCAGGAGCATCCAGGGGATGTTGGCCTACTGGTTGCTCTCTTGATGAACCACGTGGTGCTGAGACCAAGCCAGGCGCTAGACCTTCCTGCGGGCAACATCCATGCCTACCTCTCGGGACTAGGGGTTGAGGTTATGGCAGCTTCTGACAACGTGCTTCGCGGAGGCCTGACCAAAAAGCCGATTGATAGACCAGAGCTAATGCAGATTTTGGACTTTAGTGAGCTCGAGAGTCCACTGGTGGAAACGTTCGAGCTGACCAGCGGCCTGACTGAGTATCGAGTATCGGCAGAGGACTTTAGCCTCTACCGCCTTGAGCCGAGCGGGGCAAACATGCTGATTGATGTTGCCCTGAGGGGTCGAGCAATTGCGGTCTGTGTGGCCGGTGAGATTGTCATCTCAACCTCAAAGGAAGAGTCTTTGAGTCTGAGACAGGGGGAGGCTGCGTACTTTGCAGACGCCGCCTACTTCTCGGTTCTCGGAAGTGGCACCGGCTACCTAGCTATGGGCTAGCGGTAGTTCACAAACTGCAGGTCAACATCGAGGTCTTTGCCTCTCAGAAGAGCAATTAGCTGCTGCAGGTCATCGCGGCTCTTTGAGCTAACCCTGAGCTCATCACCTTGAATTTGACTCTTGAGACTCTTGGGACCTTCGTCGCGAATGATCTTTGAGATCTTCTTGGCATTTTCTTGATCGATGCCGTTTTTCATGGTCGAGGTGATGCGGAACTCCTTGCCCGAGGGTTGGGGCTCTGAGGAATCTAGCGACTTTAGCGAGATGCCGCGCTTGATGAGTTTGGTCTGGAAAACATCGAGCGCTGCCTTTGCGCGCTCCTCTGAGTTTGCCTTGATGACGATGCTCTCTCCGCTCCAGGAGATGTCGGCATCGGTTCCCTTGAAGTCGTAGCGCTGCTGAATCTCTTTGGCGGCCTGGTTGAGCGCATTGTCAGTCTCCTGGCGGTCAACCTTGCTGACGATGTCGAATGATGAGTCTGCCATTTCTCTCCTAGGTCTTTGATTGGCGGGCGGTTGAGGAGCGCACCGTTAGGTCAATGGGCCAGGTGGTGAGCTGCTCGATGTTCGCAAGTTGCTTTTCATCCCCGGACTCAAGGATGTCGACGATCCAGTTGGCTCCGTGCTCTCCCTGCTCGGCGGTCTTTTGGTCAATGGTTGAGAGCCCATAGAACATGCCAAGGGGGTGGCCATCGAGTCCGATTACGGAGATGTCTTGGGGGACCCTGAGACCTAAGTCTCTGGCAGCCTGGATTGCGCCATAACCCATCTCATCGCTGGCGCAGAAGATCGCGGTCGGAGCACTCCTTGGATCTCCAAGCATCTGCTTGGCTGCGTGGTAGCCGCCGGCGACGGTGAAGTCTGCCTCCGCCATCCACTGCGGGACAAAGTCAAGGTTTGCATCGAGAAGTGCCTCGTGATATCCGGTTTTCCGGAGGTAGGGCTGGTGAAAGTCCATCTCGCTTGCAGGGTTTCCCGAGATCATTCCAATCTTGGTGTGGCCGAGCGAGATTAGGTGCTGAGTGGCAAGCCTGCCTGCCCCCTCATCGTCGATGCTTATCGATCTAGCTCCCGGTATTGGTCCACCGATTCCTACGATTGGCTTCTTGAGATCCGTTAGCCGCTTTAGCTCCTCATCGGAGACCTTTAGCGCAACGGTCAGTACGCCGTCCACTCGCTTTCTAAGGACAAGGTCCTCAAAGACGCGCTTTCTGTGTCCAGAACCACCCGAGAGGTTATAGAGGGTTACGTCGTAGCCGCGATTTACCAGGGCGTTAGCCGCACCTTCCAAAACCGTTGAAAAGAACCAGGTGGCAGCAAACGGCATCACGACCCCAATGTTCTTGGAGCGGCCGGTGGCAAGTGTGTAGGCGGAAGAAGATGCTACATAGCCAAGTTCCTGAGCAGCCTTGAGCACTCGCTCGCGCGCTCGCGCGGAGACGTGGGACTTGCCATTTAGTGCGCGAGAGACCGTTGCTGTTGAGACTCCGGCGCGCTGAGCTACCTCAACTATGCCGACCATGTAAAAGACTGTAAACGGTTATGGGTTTTACCGCCACTTTACAATTCCAAAATCAGGTATTCTTTCTCCTTGCGCCTAGCGCACGGCAAGTTACCCAAGCGGCCAAAGGGATCTGACTGTAAATCAGCTGGTGTATGCCTACGGGGGTTCGAATCCCTCACTTGCCACTCAAGACTCCGCTCTGTAGAACTGGAGAAACATGAACGGGCTGCTCAAGTACCTAACGGGAAAAGCCACCGCACCACTGAACATGTTGGTTGCACTGGGATTTGCCGTATTCGCATTTGTTGGACTTCCTCTCGAGGCCACCGAAACAACACCAACCAATGGACTTCCGGATAGTGCCGAGAGCGTTCAGGTTGCCAAGATTCAGGAGAACTTCGATGTGGTCGAAGGCTCTGCAGCCTTCATCGTCTATTTCTCTGACACCGAGTTCACGCAAACTCAACTTGAGTGGATTCAGGGAGCCTTTGATCCCCAAAAGATGATGCCCTCAGGCGGCGCGAACGAGAAGTTCTTAGAGTTTTCAAACGCGGAGGTCATGGGGGAGAAGTTTGTTCCGCCGGCTGCCATCTCTGAAGATGGCACCACCGCTCTAATTACGGTCCCGCTAGATGCAACCGATGACTTTGAGCTGACAACGGAGCGCGTTGAGACAATGCGTGAGCTAGCGCCCGAGGCGATGCCTGCCGGCATCGATGTCTACGTCACAGGTCCGGAGGCTTTTATTAAGGACGTCGGTTCAATCTTTGAGGGTGCTGACTTCCTGCTTCTAGCGTTTACAGCTGGCGTTGTGGCGGTGCTTCTCTTAGTCACCTACCGCTCGCCGGTGCTTTGGCTGATACCTCTTGCTGTCGTCGGCACCGCCGACGGTATGGCTGGCATTTTGGCTCGCAGGGTCGCGGACTTTTTGGGTTTTGTCCCAGATGGTTCGGTGACCGGAATCCTCTCGGTTTTGGTGTTTGGTGCTGCTACTAACTACGCGCTGCTGTTGATTGCTCGCTATCGCGAGGAGCTTTTGAACTTTGAAGATCGTCGCGAAGCCATGAGAGTTGCTATTCGCGGAGCGGGACCTGCAATCCTTGCATCCGGGTCAACCGTTGCCGTTGCCCTGGCGCTCCTTCTACTTGCTGAGATTGAGGGTAGGCAGGTGCTGGGTCTGGTTTCAGCTGTGGGAATCGTGGTTGCCATGGTCGCTGGCCTGCTCGTTCTCCCCTCTGCGTTGGTGGTATTTGGTCGCTGGATCTTCTGGCCATTCGTGCCAAGAGTTGGTGGAAAAAACCCCTACGAGAAGTCCATCTGGTCCAAGCTCGGCAACGCGGTTTCTAAGAAGCCGCTGGCCGTTGCCGCAATTGGTGTGGCGATTTTAGGTGGCCTGGCCTCCGGCGGCTTGGGCATCAAGAACGGCCTTAGCGCAACCGAGATTTTTATTGAGAAGCCCGAGGCAGTTCTCGGTCAGGAGGTCCTAGCGGACGCCTTCCCGGCGGGAAGCGCCACCCCGACCTTTGTCGTGGTTGAGACCGAGTATGTCGATGAGGCAAGAGAGCTGGTGGACATTCCGGGCGTCGCGGAGATTTCCGATGGCCAAAGTGACGCCAACTACTCCGAACTTAGGCTCGTGCTCGATGCCGATCCCGAATCCAACGAGGCTCTAGAGGTAATCAGGGACCTCAGGGTGATTCTCGATGAGCTCCCCGACGGAGCCATTGCGCTCGTGGGTGGGCAGGATGCATCGACGCTGGATGTGACGGATGCAACAGCAAGAGACCAGGCACTTCTTGTGCCGCTGATTCTGGTTTCTGTGTTCTTGATTCTGATCCTGCTGCTTCGGTCGTTAGCTGCTCCGATCTTCCTGATGATTGCGGTTGTCGGCTCCTTCTTCTCAGCCCTTGGTGCAAGCTGGCTGATTTTCCAGTATGTCTATGGCTTCCCGGCTCTTGACCTCACGGTTTTGATTCTGGCCTTTTTGTTCTTGGTCGCTCTCGGCGTCGACTACAGCATCTTCTTGGTGACTAGAGCCCAAGAGGAGGCTCGACTGCTCGGGACAAGGGCGGGCATGAGAAAGGCGCTTGGTGCTACAGGTGGCGTCATTACCTCCGCCGGAGTGCTGCTAGCCGCCGTCTTTACGGTCTTGGGCGTACTGCCGCTTATTGCGCTGGCTCAGGTGGGAACGATTGTTGGCATAGGTGTCTTGTTGGACACCCTCCTGGTTAGGACGATCATCGTGCCAGCGATTGCTTTTGTCACTGGCAAGAAGTTCTGGTGGCCTAGAAAAGAGTTTGCCGACTAAACAAGCCAAGCGGTCTCGTTAGGAAGCAGGGTTTCACTGCCTTCACCTGAGCGAATGATCGCATTGCCCTCAAGAGGCCAGGGTTCCTGGCCAAAGTTGTGAACTACGGTGATGTTTCCGTTTTTGTAGCTCAGGACATCTCCGGTTAGTACCCAGTCGAAGCTACCCTCACCCAAGGAAAGCTTTTTTCTGAGCCTTAGTGCTGACTTGTAGAGCTCTAAGGTGGAGCCTTCTTTGCCCACTTGGCTCTCACGAGCAAGCTCTGCATAACCCTCTGGCTGTGGCAGCCAACCAGAAACACTCGAGAACCCGTTGGCTTCGCCACCTGCTACCCAAGGCAGCGGAACCCTGCAGCCATCGCGGCCAACCCGCTCACCTTTAGTTCTTGCAAAGGTCGGGTCCTGGCGGTGTTTGGGTTCCAAGGTGGTGTGCTCTGGTAGGCCAAGCTCCTCTCCTTGGTAGAGGTAACTGGCTCCCGGGAGTCCGAGCATAAATAGTGTTGCGGCACGGGCTTTTCTGAGACCAAGTTCGCTGTCAGGCTGGGGATTACTCGGACCAATACCGTCCGAGGCGGTCGCCCTGCCGTACTCGCCACCAAACCTGGAGGCATGCCGAATCACATCGTGGTTTGAAAGCACCCAGGTGCTCGGGGCTCCGACTGCGTCGAAGGCCTCGAAGCTCTCGTCTATTGCGGCCACCAAGGTGTCCTTTTGCCAACCGGCATCGAGGAAGCGGAAATTGAATGTTTGGTGGAACTCATCTTGCCTAACCCACTTGGCCATCAGGCTCAGCGGAAGCACATAGGCCTCTCCACACATCGCGCGGTCACCGGGGTATTCGTCGAGAATGCTTCTCCAGCTCCGGAAGATTTCGTGGACCTCATCCTGGAACCACATCGGTGGAGCCTCACGTCCCTCAATGAACCCGGCACCGGCCTCAGTGACATAAGGGTGGTCTGGCAGACCCTCCTTCTTTGCCATGGCGTGGGGTTGGTCTACTCGGAAGCCATCAACTCCGCGATCTAGCCAGAAACGCAGAATCTCCTCGAACGCCTTCTTGACCTTTGGGTTGGACCAGTTCAGATCCGGTTGGGAGGAGTCGAAGAGGTGGCAATACCACTGGCCATCGGGGACTTGTGTCCAGGCGGGACCGCCAAACATCGATACCCAGTTATTTGGCGGTAGTTCCCCATTTTCACCCTTGCCTTCTTTGAAGTGGTAGAAGTCTCGCTCAGGGGAACCCTTGGGGGACGCGAGTGCCTTTTGAAACCACTCATGCTGGTCGGAGCTGTGGTTGGGGACAAGGTCAATCATGACCCTCAGGCCAAGTTCGTGGGCCTTAGCGAGCATTTCGTCAAAGTCGCTAAGGTCACCAAACAGCGGATCCACGGCCACATAGTCACTGACGTCATAGCCCGCATCTTTTTGGGGGGAGCGGTAGAAGGGAGAGAGCCAGACGGCGTCAACCCCTAGCTCCTTTAGTGCCGGAAGACCCTTTGTGATCCCGGCAAGATCGCCCATGCCGTCGCCATTGGAATCCAGAAAGCTGCGGGGATAAATCTGGTAGATAACGCCCGAGCGCCACCACTGAGAGCCCTTGGTTGGCTCGTGAACTGCCATTGCTAGAGCTTAATCCAGGCCACCTGGTCGTGCTCCAAGACTCCCTCGATGCTCAAATCGTGCTGAGTAGTAACGAGAAGTTCCCCCTCGGGCAGAGCCAGTGAGTCCGGTCCAAAATTCGCCACCACAAGCACGGAGTTGTTCTTATAGGCGAGTGTGGAGTCCGTGCAGAGGCTCTCGACCCACTCAAGATTTCCATCGCCTAGAGCGTTGCTCTTGCGAAGGCTGAGCAGGCGCTTGTAGAGCTCCAAGGTGCTGCCAGCAACGCCCTGCTGCCTGTCGCGGCTGTAGCCGCGGTAGTTTTCAGGCTGCGGCAGCCAGCTCTTACCGGTCTCGCTAAAGCCAAACGCGGGAGAGTCGGCCTCCCAGGGAATCGGCACCCTGCAGCCGTCGCGACCGACCCGCTCACCCTTTGTTCTAAAGAATGTTGGGTCCTGTCGGTACTCAGATTCCAAGGTGGTGTGCTCGGGAAGACCGAGCTCTTCTCCCTGGTAGAGGTAGCTGCTGCCTGGCAGGCCAAGCATGAAGGCACTGGCTGCGCGCCCAATTCTTTGACCCTTGGCTTCGTCCGGCTGCGGGTAGTCGGGGCCAATGCCATCGCCCTGCTTCGGGATCTCTTTATAGGAAAGCCTGGTGACGTGTCTAATTACGTCGTGGTTGGAGAGCACCCAGGTACTTGGAGCCCCTACCGCACCAAACTCGAACAAAGACTCGTCGACCACCTCTTTGAGGCGCTTTGCCTCCCATTCGGTGGCCAGGTATTCAAAGTTGAACGCCTGGTGGTATTCGTCCTGGCGCACCCACTTAGCCATCTTGCTCAGCGGCAATATCCAAGCCTCTGCTGCCATGGCGCGGTTGTCATACTCGTCAATAACCTTGCGGAAGCCTCGGATGATCTCGTGAACACCCTCCTGGCCCCAGTGGGGGTGGGGCTTCTCGTCCTTCGGATCGCTATCGCTGCCGGTCATGGAGCTTGAGAGCTCTTCGACGTCAGGTAGTCCAGGCTCCTTTATGAGAGCGTGCGCCACGTCGACTCGGAAACCATCGGCACCGCGGTCAAGCCAAAACCTCAGAACGCCGTGGAAGAACTTCTCAACCTCGGGATTGCCCCAGTTGAAATCGGGCTGTGAGGAGTCAAAGATGTGCAAATACCACTGGCCATCGTCGATCCTTGTCCACGCTGGTCCACCAAACACCGACTGCCAGTTGTTTGGTGGTAGCTCACCATCTTTTCCCTTGCCATCGGCGAAGTGGTAGTAGCTGCGCTCCGGAGAGCCCTTGCCTGCCCTAAGCGCGGCCTTGAATAGCGGGTGCTCACTCGAGGAGTGATTTGGAACCAGATCCACAATCACCTTTAGTCCCAGGTCATGAGCCTTTGAAAGAACCGAATCAAAGTCTTCAAGTGTTCCAAAGAGCGGGTCAATGTCGGTGTAGTCACTGACGTCATAACCGGCGTCCTTTTGGGGAGAGCTCATAAAGGGAGAGAACCAAATGGCATCAACACCGAGCTCGCTCAGTGACTCCAGTCTTCCCTCAACACCCTTGAGGTCCCCCATGCCATCGCCGTTGCCGTCAGCAAAGCTTCGTGGGTACATCTGGTAAATAACTGCGTTGCGCCACCATTTTCCAGGCGCGTTGGTCGATGCATCGGCAAGGGTCATGAGCGAAATTGTATGGGTTTCAGATTCCAATTACCTGACATTGAAAAATCGCTGTAAATGGCAAAAAAATGGGGGTTTGGCCAGTATTTGAGCATCTGTAAACGATTACAGAAAACGCCGTCCTTACTGGCTCTAAGTCGCTTTGTTACTGAGTTGTTATCGTTGTAAACGCTTACAAGTTTGCGTCTAACTTTCGCCAGGAGTGAACTAGAGGGGCTTGCCGTTGCAGGCATATCTATTTCCGTTTCAGGTACTGAAAGGTGCTCTATTGAAAACCACTAAGCGCAGCCTGTTTGCTGTCGGCGCGGTCGCCGCAGTTTCAGCGCTAGTTCTATCTGGTTGCGCAGCCGAAGAGGCTGAGCCAACCGCTACCGCTACCGCAACCCAGTCCGAGGCTCCTGCCGAGGACACCCCAGACATCGAGACTCTTACTGTTTGGGCAGACGACATGGTTGCTAAGTCCCTCGAGGGCGTTGCTGCACAGTTTGAGGCCGACACCGGCATCGCTGTCGAGATCGTTATCAAGGACTTCGGTTCGATTCGCGACGAGGCGATCACAGCCATTCCAACCGGTGAGGGACCAGACATTCTTGCTGGTGCTCACGACTGGACAGGCCAGCTTGTAGCTGCAGGTGTTGTAGCTCCTGTTGAGCTCGGTGCCGCACTTGGTGACTTCCGCGAGAACGCAGTCTCTGCCTTCTCTTACGACGGCGCTCTATACGGCCTCCCATTCGGTGTTGAGAACATTGCTCTGGTTTGCAACAGCTCACTGGTTCCATCGCAGCCTGCAACCTGGGATGAGGTAGTAGCAACAGGTGTTGAGGTTGCAATGGGTGAAGACTCAGGTGACCCATATCACATGTACTACATCCAGACTTCGTTTGGTGCTCCAGTATTCGTTCAGAACGCTGATGGCTCCTACACCTCTGAGCTAGGCATGGGCGGCGAGGGCGGCTTTGCTTTCGCAGACTGGCTAGCTGCTAACGGAGATACCTTCTCCTTCAAGGACTACGGAACCGTTGAGGCCGAGATGAAGTCCGGCGAGCTTGCTTGCTGGATCACCGGTCCATGGGCCGCACCTTCAATTGCTGAGGGCCTAGGTGAGGATGGCTACGCCATTTACTCACTACCTTCAGTTGGTGGCGAGACCGCTTCCCAGTTCATGGGTGCTCGCGGCTTCTACGTCTCCAGCCAGACCGACGACCCACTGTATGTGAACAAGTTCCTTGGTGAGTACATCGGTAGCGAGGCAGCTCAGACCGAGATCTACGAGATCGGTGGACGTATCCCAGCACACAAGGGTGCGTTTGAGGCTGCATCAGCTGACAAGATCACCGCTGGCTTCGGTGCAGCAGGCGCTAACGCTGCTCCAATGCCATCGATTCCAGAGATGGGTAGCGTTTGGGCCTCATGGGGTTCAACCGAGGCTGCCATCATGACTGGCAAGATCAGCGCAGCTGAGGGTTGGCAGAAGATGATCGACGAGATCAACGCCGCCATCGCTGGCTAATTAGCAACATCATCTGAGGGAGGGGGCGTCCAACAAAGGACGCCCCCTTTTTCTCTGATTAGGTGAGGATCACTTTGAGCACAGAAACCCGCGGCCCGACTTGGCAGTTACCCAAGGGCACAAGGAAGTCAAACACCGCGCTAAACGACGGCGGCACACCGTCTCTCTTCGGCACGGTGGTGAAGATTGTTTTGCTTGGGCTGATGTCCGCAGCCATGGTTTTTGCGATCATGATTTTGATCGGAAACGAGGACTACCTCTTCGCGGGCATAGTTGCCGTGGCAACCCTCTTGGTGAACTGGGTCTACCTAAGGCGTGGAAGTCTTCCGGCTAAGTACTTGGCCCCCGGCCTGATTTTTATGGCCGTATTTCAGGTTTATGTTGTCGGCTACTCCGGCTACATCGCATTTACGAACTACGGTTCGATGCACAACAGCGACAAGGACGATGCAATCAATGCCCTGCTATTGAATGGGCAAACCAGGATTGCCGGAGAGCCTGTCTATCCACTCACCGTTGTCACCGACGATGCTGGTGAGCTGAACTTTCTTGTGACCATCACCGATGAGTCGGGAGCGACTCAGGTGAAGGTAGCGGCAGATGGCGAGGTGCTGCAGCAGGTCACCCCAACAGAATTTAACTCCTTCGGAGCTGCCAAGGCAGCCGAGGGCTATACCGAGATGCCCTTCAGGGAGATCGCGGCAATCCAGGAAGAGGTGGTGAGGGCAAAGCTGTATCTGAGCGATGACCCAGAGTCGTACTTCCTGATGACCCCGGATGCTTCACAGGCTGTTGTCTTTGGGCCAAGGCTCGATTACAACCAAGCCTCGGACACCATGACCCGTGTCGAAGACGGAAAAGTCTTCTTTGATTCCGGAGAGGGAAGCTACCGCTCAGCTGATGGCGAAGAGCTGGCTCCGGGTTGGCGGGTAGAGGTCGGCCTCTTGAACTTTGAGCGGGCCTTTACCGACCCAGGAATTCGAGAGCCACTCATTAGGGTCACCATCTGGACCTTTGCTTTTGCAATTCTCTCGGTGATCTCAACCTTCATACTTGGCCTGGGATTGGCCCTGCTTTTCAATGATGCAAAGCTTCGGGGTCAGCGTTGGTATCGGGTGGCAATGGTTCTGCCCTACGCCTTCCCAGGCTTCCTTTCCGCCTTTGTTTGGCGAGCTCTCTACAACAAGGACTACGGCTTTATAAACGTGGTGCTGTTTGGAGGCGCGGAGATACCCTGGCTAACCGATGAGTTCTTGGTGAAGATATCTATTCTTCTCGTGAACCTCTGGCTCGGGTTCCCCTACATGTTCTTGATTACAACCGGTGCTCTGCAGTCAATACCTAGCGACCTTATGGAGTCGGCCAGGATTGACGGGGCTTCTGCGTGGCAGCAGCTGAGGCTTATCAAGCTGCCGCTGCTACTGGTTTCAGTTGCACCGCTCTTGATTACCTCGTTTGCCTTCAACTTCAATAATTTCAGCCTCATTTATCTCTTATCCGGGGGAGGGCCGAAAGACTTTGATGCGACTATAAATGTGGGCCATAGCGACATCTTGATATCCATGGTCTACAAGATCGCCTTCTCCACCGGTGAGGGCCGTGACTTTGGTCTTGCCAGCGCCTTCTCGATTCTGATCTTCTTCATCGTGGGAACCATCTCCTACTTCTCCTTCCGTAGGACCAAGACCCTTGAGGATGTGAACTAATGGACGAGCTTTCGAAAGAGGAACTCAAGGCCTACAAAGAGGCAAAGTCGCTTCTCACCGACGAGCGCAGGCTCAGCTTTGGGCGTTGGCTGCGCAAGAAGGGTTGGAAGCACCTTGTCGGTTGGGTAATGGTGGTCTACTCGATATTCCCCATCGTTTATGTGATCTCCGGGTCCTTTGCAAACGCCGACCAGTTCACCTCGACTCTGTTCTCTTCGTTCACCACTCAGAACTACGTCGACCTTTTTGAGGACCCCTACAGGCCATTCGCCAACTGGTTTGTGAACACCCTGTTCATCTCTGGCACCGCGGCCATTGGCTCGGTCTTCCTCTCGGCGCTCGCGGCCTATGCGTTCTCAAGGCTGCGCTTCACCGGTCGCAGGGCTGGGCTCTTGACCTTGATTTTGGTTCAGATGTTCCCTCAGCTACTTGCCCTGGTTGCCATCTACGCGCTGCTGGTGAACATTGGAAACGTCTTTCCGTTCCTAGGTATCGGTTCGCAGCTGGCTCTGATCATGGTTTACCTCGGCGGAGCACTGGGCGCGAATACCTACTTGATGTATGGGTTCTTCAACACCATTCCGAAGGAGCTCGATGAGGCTGCAAAGATCGATGGTGCTACCCACACCCAGATCTTCTACGGCATCATTCTCAGACTTGCTGCACCGATTCTTGCGGTAATTGGACTACTTGCCTTTATCGGCACAAGCAGCGACTTTGTCCTGGCAAACATCATCCTGACCAAACCCGAGAGCAAGACCCTGGCGGTTGGTTTGTACATGTATGTCTCTGACCAGTTCGGGCAGCGCTGGACGATATTTGCCGCAGGTGCTGTGCTGGCGGCCGTGCCGATTGTTGCCCTGTTCTTGTATTTGCAGAAGTACATCGTGTCGGGTCTGACCGGCGGCGCGGTTAAGGGTTAGTAGGTTTGTCGGTAATGACCAACCTTGCTCTTCTTCCACACCACGACGGATCCGCACTTTATGTAGCAAATCAAAAACCAAAACTTGGTGACAAGGTAAAGCTGCGGATTCGAATCCACTCATCCTTTGGCGCCATCAAGCAGGTCATGGTTCGCCAGAGCGACTCGGGTGAGGGCTTTCTAACCCCCAAGTTCAAGGTCTTTGCCAAGCGCCATGGCTGGAGCTGGTTCGAGGGTCAGATCGTGATGTATAACCCGGAGATTCACTACCGCTTCTATATCGAGCTCAAAAGCGGCGAGAGCTTCTGGCTAAACGGTGTGGGCCTGCATGAGCTTGACCAACCCGATCGCGATGACTTCAAGATCAATACCTACAACTCAGTTCCGAAGTGGGCATCGGGTGCAGTTTTGTATCAGGTATTTCCAGATCGCTTTGCGAGAAGTGCAGAGGCTGACAAGAGGACACCACCTAAGTGGGCCATCCCTAAGAAGTGGTCAGATCCTGTTATCGGCAAGGGACCGGGAACCGCTGAGCAGTTCTTTGGCGGTGACCTCAAAGGCATCGAGGAGCACCTCGATCACCTGAAGAAGCTGGGCGCCACCATTTTGTATATGACTCCCTTCTTCCCGGCAGGTTCTAACCACAGATACGACGCTTCCAACTTTGACTCGGTCGATGAGCTCCTTGGTGGGAATAGGGCCTTGCAGTCGCTTGTCCAGAAAGCCCACTCAATGGGCCTCAAGGTCATGGGCGATCTCACCGCCAACCACTCGGGCGATAAGCACGAATGGTTTGTTGCTGCCTATAAAAACCCCAAAGCCCTGGAGAGCGAGTTCTACTACTTCTCCGATGCAAACAAGAAGTATGACTCTTGGTGGGGAGTGCCATCACTTCCCAAGTTCAACTGGAACTCTGAGGAGCTAAGGAAGCGCTTTATTCGCGGCAAGAGCTCGGTGGTTGCAAAGTGGCTGAAGGCGCCCTACGGGTTAGATGGCTGGCGCATTGACGTTGCCAACATGACTGGCTGGATTCGCGATGACAACTTCAACAGGGAAATCGCAAACACCATCAGGGCGACCATGGACGAAGTCTCCCCAGAGACTTTCTTGATTGGCGAGTTCACCTCAGATGCTGCGAACCACGTTGAGGGTGACAACTACCAGTCGACAATGACCTACTCGAACTTCACCCGTCCCACCTGGCGCTGGCTCTGGAATCCCAAGGAGAAAAGAGACGAGGGCCAGGTTGGCGTTGGCCGCAAGGGAATTGGTGCTCACGAGCTGGTTCAGCTCCACCAAAGATTTGCAGGCATCTTCCCCTGGCACGTTCGCATGCACAACCTAAATGCCCTGGATACCCACGACACCGGCAGGTTCAAGACCTTCGCGATTCCAGGTGCTCAGCGGGTAGCAGCGGGCATGCAGTTCACCTTCCCGGGCATCCCCATGATCTTCTCGGGAGACGAGTTTGGTTTAGACGGTTGGAACGGCGAGAGCTCGAGAACTCCAATGCCATGGAACCTAGAGCGCCAGGCGGATCCGACCATGATCGAGACCTACGCAAGGCTCTCTCAGATTCGCAAGAAGCACCGCGCTTTGGTTGATGGTTCGATGAGGTTCCTCTACTCATCGAAGGAGGCCCTTGTCTTCATTCGCGAGTCCAAGACCGAGTCTGTTTTGGTCTGCGTGAGCCGTGGCAAGGACCGCAGGGTGGAGTTTCCCAAGGATGCCATTGCCTCTCCGGAGCGAGCAGAAAACCTCTTTGGAAATGGCAACCTCAGGGTGGTTGGCTCAAAGGTTCGCTACGACGCAGTGGCTCTAGATCTGCAGATTTGGCGTTTGCCTAGCGCTGTTCGCTAGTGCTAATCTGTCTCGGTTGCAGAAGCGCCCCGATAGCTCAGTGGTAGAGCACTTCCATGGTAAGGAAGGGGTCGACAGTTCAATCCTGTCTCGGGGCTCGATCTTAGGATCAAACGCGGCGGGGTAGCTCAGGTGGTTAGAGCGCACGGCTCATAATCGTGAGGTCGCGGGTTCGAGCCCCGCCCCCGCTACCAAACACCGAATAGTCTTATCTCGTGGTAAATCCAGATATTCAAGGTAAGCGTTACCCGAGAACCCGGCCCTACATCGTCGGGCTTGAGAAGCTTCGTGAGTTCTCCGCGGCAACATTTGGCAATACCGCCGATGGTTTTGTCGTTCCTCCAACCTTCCCGATCGCCATTCAGGAGCACTCGCTTTCACTCGTGATTGCAGACCCCGAGGCTGGACTTGACTTTTCTCGTGTGGTTCATGGCGAGCAGCGGTTTATCTATGAGCGGCAGCTTGTGCCAGGTGATGAGCTGACAAGCGAACTTGAGGTTGCGAGCGTCAAGAGCCTTGGAGGAAACCACATGGTGACTTTCAACACAGAGATTTTCGACAAGCAGGACAATCTTGTCTGCACCGCAATCTCAACCCTTGTCGTTAGGGGTGAAGATGCCTGAGTTTTCTGCTCTTGAGGTCGGTCAGGTTGTTGCCGAGGGAGAGTTTCCCATCACCAGAGATTCTCTGGTTCGCTATGCGGGGGCATCGGGGGATTTCAACCCAATTCACTACAGAGACGATGTTGCCAAACAGGTTGGCTTGCCTGGCGTTCTCGCACACGGCATGCTCACAATGGGAATAGCTATTCAGCCAGTGCTTTCTTGGCTTGAAGGCTCTGGTGAGGTTGTTGATTACTCAGTTAGGTTCACCAAGCCGGTTGTGGTTCCTGCAAAAGGCGAGGCCGTTGTGAGCGTTGTTGCGACAGTGGCTGCTAAGGACGAGGAGAACTCAAGGGTGAGGGTCGACCTCACAACAACCTTTGAGGGCAACACCGTCTTGGGTAAGGCCCAGGCCTGGGTGAAGTTTTGAGTCTTGTTCAGCCGGTAGCGCTCTCGAGTCTCACCACCATGCAGGTTGGCGGCGTTCCCAAATCCATTACTCGCTGCGTCAGTGCCGAGGAGCTCTATGAGGCGGCCAAGGCCGCATGGCTCTCGCAAGAGAAACACCACATTCTTGCCGGGGGTTCAAACACCGTCTTTGCCGACGACATGAGCGACTGGAACATCGTGCTGGTTGCAAACACCGGCATCGAAGTTGTCCACGAGACCGACGAGACCGTGACCCTCAGGGTCCAAGCCGGTGAGAGCTGGGATGGGTTTGTGGCGTGGTGCGTTGAGCGTGGCTATGCGGGCATCGAGGCGATGAGCGGCATCCCGGGAAGCGTCGGGGCAACCCCGGTTCAAAACGTTGGTGCCTATGGCCAAGAGGTCTCGCAGGTAATCACTCAGGTCGAATTCCTAGATGGCGAAAGTCACGAGGTTTCCATTAAGCCTGCCGAGTTTTTTGAGTTCAGCTATCGCGATAGCGCGCTAAAGCGCGGGCTCAAAGGTGTCATTGGCTGGGTCGAATTCAAGCTCTACAAACTAGGAGGACTGTCGGTTCCGATGGCATCCGGGCAGATCACCAACCATGTTGGTGCCGAGTATGGTTCGCAGCTGCCACTAAAGCAGGTCAGAGACACCGTCATTGAGCTTCGCAGCTCTAAGGGCATGGTTATCAGCGAAGCTGATCCCAACTCTCGCTCCTGCGGCAGCTTCTTCACCAACCCCGTCGTGAGCTCCATAAAGGCACTTGAGTTTCCCGATGAGATGCAGAAGTGGAAGATGGAAGACGGCGAGAGCGTCAAGCTCTCGGCCGGCTGGCTAATCGAGAACGCGGGCATTCCCAAGGGCTACAGCATCCCAGGATCCAAGGCGGCAATTTCTCAAAAGCACGCGCTCGCTATCACCAACACCGGAGGAGCGAGTGCAGCTGATGTGGTTGAGCTAGCGAGATTTATTCAGGAGCGGGTTAGCTCTAGGTGGGGAATGAACCTAATTCCCGAACCAAACCTGATTGGGTTTTAGCTAAAGAGCTTCTGAAGCCGCTGGATACCCTCGAGAAGCTGATCGTCTCCTAGAGCGTAGGAAAGTCTGAAGTAGCCGCTCGGGCCAAACGCTTCCCCTGGAACCAGCGCAACCTCAACCTCGTCCAGCACGAAATCAGCGAGCTCGAGCGAGGAAGAGAAGCTTCGCCCACCAAAGTCTCTGCCAAACAGACCGCTGACGTCCGGGTAGACGTAGAAGGCTCCCTCGGGAGTGGGGGTAACGATGCCCTCGATCTTGTTGAGCTCGGCAACTGCCGTTTTTCTTCTGCGATCAAAGGCCTCGAGCATCTGCCTAACTGGCTCCTGATCCCCGGTGATTGCCTCGATGGCAGCTCTCTGGGAGATGTTTGAGACATTGGAGGTTAGGTGAGACTGGAGGTTGGCCGCTGCCTTTGCAGCATCTGATGGGGCAATGAGCCAACCCAATCTCCAACCGGTCATGGCGTAGCTCTTTGCCACACCATTGACCATCATGGTTCGCTCTGCCAGCTCCGGCACCAGTTCGGTTATTGAGTAGGCCTTGAGGCCGTCATAGACAAGGTTTTGGTAGATCTCGTCGGTAATTACCCATAGACCTTCTTTGCCAAGCGCCCACTTGCCGATGGCCTCGAGCTCTTCCTTTGAGTAGACGGCTCCGGTTGGGTTGTTGGGCGAGCACATCAATAGTGCTTTGGTCTTCTTGGTGTAGTGAGCCTCGAGCTGCTCTGGAGTGACCTTGTAGTCCTGGTCACTACCTGCAAAAACATCCACCTGAGTACCACCGGCAAGCTTGATTGCCTCGGGGTAGGTAGTCCAGTAGGGGGTGGGAACCAAAACCTCATCGCCATCATTGAGGGCAACCTGGAAGGCCGTATAGACAGCCTGCTTGCCGCCGTTGGTGACCAAAACCTGAGAGGGGTCAACCTTGGTTCCGGAGTCGCGGAGAGTCTTCTCCGCGATTGCCTCGCGCATTTCCGGGAGGCCGACAGCTGGTGTGTAGCGGTGGTTCTTTGGGTCACTGACTGCCCTGAGGGCTGCCTCGACTATGTTTTGGGGAGTCTCGAAGTCCGGTTCTCCTGCGGCATAAGAAATTACGGGCCTGCCCTGGGCCTTTAGAGCCTTGGCTTTGCTGTCAACCTTGAGGGTCGCACTTTCCGCAATAGCGAGCATTTTCTTAGAGATTCGAGAGCTAGACATGCTCTTCAGAATACTTGGGTTTCTCCCCATCACAGCGGGGAATTCGCCGTTGCATCAAAGTCAAAAGGGCCCTAGACTTTGACAAGTTGACATCTGCCAAAAACTAATCTGGCGAAAATCATAAATCTAGATTCAATCTAGAAGTGTGTCTTTCTCAGGTGGCTCTTGAAACCAAGCCTTGGGCCTGTTCTTGGTTGATGGCGATGGCAACTTTAGGGCGGTAGTTCAATTGGTAGAGCAGCGGTCTCCAAAACCGCAAGTTGCAGGTTCGAGTCCTGTCCGCCCTGCGAAACACTAGGAAGGTAACCAAGTGGCAGAAGAGAACGAGAAGGCTTCGGAAGATCTGGTCGAAAAGGCCAAAGCTGATGCCGAGAAAGCTCGCAACCCGATTCAGCGCGCTGCGCTATTTATCAGGCAGGTGCTTGCAGAGCTTGGCAAGGTAACCAAGCCGACCCGCCAGGAGCTGGTCAAGTTCACCGGTGTAGTGCTGGCATTCGTTGCCGTGGTCATGGTGATCATCTCTGCCCTTGACTGGGTGTTCCTAAACGTAGTGACTTTTGTTTTCGCAGATTAGTTAGAGGTAGTTAGTTGTCAGATTTGAATTTCAGTGACTCTGGTGTCGACCAGGCCGATGCACCAGCTGAGGCCGTAGAGACCCCAGAGGCGCCAGAGACCCTAGAGGTTACCGAGACTGTCGAGCCAGCTGAGGCAGTTGACGCAGGTGAGCCGGTGGAGATTGGCGAGCCTGCGGTCGATGAGAATGTCGACCTTGATGCCACCGACCTAGCTCAGGCCGAGAGCGAGCAAGAGCACGAGATGGACGGCTTCCAAATCGAGGAGCCAGCGGTTGCAGCCGAGCCAGAGGTTGAGCAAGAGGACCCGTACCGTAAGTTCCGTGAGGAGCTTCGCACTCAGCCAGGCAAGTGGTACGTAATCCACTCCTATGCAGGCTACGAGCGCAGGGTCAAGCAGAACATCGAGGTTCGTAAGGCATCACTTGCAGGTGGCGACGAAGTTTTCCAGGTCGAGGTCCCAATGGAAGAGACCATTGAAATCAAGAACGGCCAGCGCAAGCTGGTGACCAAGGTTCGCGTCCCCGGCTACGTACTGGTTCGCATGGACATGACCGAGGACAGCTGGGCACTTGTTCGTCACACCCCTGCCGTAACCGGATTCGTTGGCAACTCCCAGCACCCAACCCCGCTTCGCCCAAACGAGGCCTTTGAGATGCTGAAGCCACTGTTCACCCCAGAGGAGACCGAAGAGGTTGCAGCCGCAAAGGCAGCTGGCACCTTCACAGGCGGCAAGGCAAAGAGCAAGGCTGTGCCGATGACTATCGACTTCCAGGTTGGCGAGAGCATCCTCATCAAGGATGGTTCGTTTGCAGGCCTCCCTGGCACAATCTCGGAGATCAAGCCCGAATCGGGCAAGGTCACCGTACTGGTTTCGCTCTTCGAGCGAGAGACTCCAGTTGAGCTGTCCTTTGACCAGGTCGGCCCACTGAACTAAGGAAAGAAGAAAATGGCACCGAAGAAAAAAGCTGTCGGACTGATCAAGCTTCAGATCCAGGCGGGCGCTGCTAACCCAGCACCTCCAATTGGACCTGCTCTAGGTCAGCACGGCGTGAACATCATGGAGTTCTGCACTGCCTACAACAATGCCACCGCTGACCAGCGCGGCAACGTTGTCCCAGTGGAGATCACCGTCTATGAAGACCGTAGTTTCACCTTTGTCCTAAAGACCCCACCAGCTGCTGAGCTAATCAAGAAGGCAGCCGGAGTCAAGAAGGGTAGTGCTACCCCTCACACGGACAAGGTCGCACACCTAACCAAGCAGCAGGTCGAGACCATTGCTGAGGCCAAGATGAAGGACCTCAACGCAAATGATCTTGAAGGTGCTGCAAAAATCATCGCCGGAACCGCCCGCTCAATGGGCATCACCGTCGACAAGTAAAACCCCAATAAAGCTCGTGGGAGGGGTCAGCTTCCCCACCAACCACGGACTGTGACCGAAAAGGAAAAGCAGAATGGCAAAGCGCTCAAAGGCATATCTAGATGCCGCAAAGAAAATCGAAGAGGGACGTTTCTACTCCTCCGCAGAGGCAGCAGCACTGGCTGTTGACACCGCAGGAGCAAAGAAGAACTCAACCGTAGAGGTTGCCCTCAAGCTTGGGGTTGACCCAAGAAAAGCCGACCAGATGATTCGTGGCACGGTTTCCCTTCCTCACGGAACTGGCAAGACCGCCAAGGTAATTGTGTTTGCTACAGGTGCCGCAGCAGACGCAGCCCGGGCAGCCGGAGCCGACGAGGTTGGAGATGACGACCTCATCGCAAAGGTAGAGGCCGGTTGGACCGACTTCGACTCGGCAGTTGCAACCCCAGACCTAATGGGCAAGGTTGGACGCCTGGGTAAGGTTCTAGGTCCTCGTAACCTAATGCCAAACCCAAAGACCGGAACCGTCACGATGGACACCGCCAAGGCAGTCACCGACATCAAGGGCGGAAAGATTGAGTTCCGCATCGACAAGCAGTCAAACCTTCACTTCATTGTTGGCAAGGCAAGCTTCTCTGCGGATCAGCTAACAGACAACCTGAATGCTGCGATGGATGAGGTTGTAAGGCTCAAGCCTTCGACCTCTAAGGGCAAGTACATCCAGAAGGGTGCCGTCTCGACCACCTTCGGTCCTGGCATCCCGCTAGACGTCTCGGTTTACTAAAGATCTAAGCCACCTAGTAAGCGCCAGCGTGCTTGCACAATCATCTTGGTTGTATGCAATCACCTGGCGCTTTAGGTTTTCTGCGGCTGCCCTGTCGGTTTCGAGTGCAGTGAGATATTGGTCGTAGTACTCCATGGAACCCATGGCCTCTTTGACATCTGAGGCTCTATCGAAGCTGTAGTAGTTCTCTAGTTTTTTGATGCTGTAGCTCTCTTGAGAGATCATGATCGAGGCTTTGACTAGTTTGTAGAGGTCAACAAACACACCTTTATCTATTAGCTCATTCACCTCATGCTGATAGCAGCCGTAGCGCTCCGCAAGCTTTTTCAGGGCAGCCTGCTCGTAGTTTGCGTAGTGATAGACCTTGGCATCTGGATACTGCTGCAGGCGGTTCATCAGCTCATGCATGAACCTCTCAAATACCTCGCGTTCTTCTTCTCGCGTGTCCGCCCAGTCCGCGTGAAACTTTTCGCCGTCAGCAATTGAGGTGTAGCCAAAGAGATACTCGAGCCCTCCAGGTTCTCCAAAGAAGGTGAAGCCCTCCAGATCAAAAAAGATGTCTCCAGGATTCTCTGCCGGCAGCTTATTTAGCTCCGCAGGATTTATGACCTCAACAATGTGTTCACCGGTGTCGTAGGTGTGCTGCTGAAGCCTTGCCTGGCGAGCAAGCTTTTGCACCTGCTCATGGGAGAGCTTGTCGGTGGGCTCCTCACGGGTTGCCAGTTGAGCCAGAGTCTTGACGCCACTGCGATGGAGCGACTCGATCTGGGGCCTGGTGATTCCGGCAACAAGCTGCAGGTGATTGTTCTGGCGCCTTTCGTGCTCGCAGAGCTCCGGGTATTCGCAGATGTCGCAGTAGCTCGAGGCGTCACAGATCAGCTCGCCAATATCTTCGACTCGCTGTGGATCCTCATCGATAAAGCTAAAGACTTTCTTGAGGTAGCTGTTGCGCTCTTGAACCATCTGGGCAATCAGCGGTTCTGCGGCAAAGGCCGCAAGCTCCCTGGAACCAAGAATCAAGCCGTGATTCTGCTCGGCCGCGTAGCCGAGTTCCTTGAGGACATCTGCATAGAGCCCGACCTGGGTCTGATACTCGGGTTTGGGGGAAGAGGAAAGCTTGGCATCCCAAGCGGTGTAGCCACCAGACCAGCCGTCCACCTGATGCGCACTCAAGCCGCCCTCTGTGAACTCAAACCGGTAGTCGCTGCGCAGGAGGAAGTCTGGCCTTCCGGAAAAGGCCATGGCCCCGGAGCCTCCCTGCAGCACACCCTGGTAGATAACGGGGACACCCTCGTTCATCAGCTCCAAGGTTGCATCCATGGTTCTGTCTAGGGGCATTTTTATTTTTTCGCCTAGATTTTCAATGAGCTCCTGCTCGAGAGCCTCTTCAAATCTCATGCCATAGCGGATAGCTAAGTTATCTGGCCTCACATAGAACTGGTCAATTAGCTCCTTGAGACCGCTCACCCCAAGCTCTCTGGCCGTTGAAACCCTCACGCAGTGGGAGCACTTTGCCCGCATTAGGTCTCTGGAGTCAAAGCTCCAGTGCTGGCCGCGCTTTTTCACTTTCTAAGACTCGCATGAGTGGGTGACAATGTTGGCTATTTGAAGGCCACTAGTTGCGCTTCATTCTCGCTTCGGTTTCGGCACGTGTTGGCGGCTGACACCCAGTCCGCTCACAAACAATCGCAGCAGCTACGTTCGCAACATTTGCAGCAGCGGCAAGCTCATCGTCGCTCAGCCTCGAAAGCCGGCTTGCCGGTTTGTCTCCCAGGGCATCCAGAGAGGAAAGCTCTCCGAGGAAGTTAGCCATAAAGGTGTCACCTGCTCCAACTGTGTCAACAAGATTGATCTTTTGACCCGCCACGTCAGTGCGGTTGCCGTCGCGGTAGAGGCTAACCCCCGCTGGACCCTTTGTGACGACGACCAGTTTTCCTTTCGACCACTCGGCCGCAATCGCATCTAGATCCGCACCCTCCTGAAGGCCATAGAGCCACTCGATGTCGGCATCCGATGCCTTGATGATGTGGCTCTGGCTGTTTACTCTCAAAACCCTTTCAAGCTCCGCCTCTCGCTCAAAACCCAGAGCCGGGCGGATGTTGAGATCGTGCGAGAGCGTTAGTGAGTCTTTTTTGAAGAAGCTTCCGAGCCAGGCTTCGATTACCAGGTTGCCGGGGCCAATTGCCATGCCGAGGCAGCCGTATTGAATTGCCTTGGTGCCAAGCGACTCGGCAGCTTCGGCAGAGGGGAGTTCATCAGCTGTCCAGCCCCAGTCGGCTGTGTCCTTGATGTAGAAAGAGTAGGAGGCCACGCCAGAGGAGTCGATTGTTGCCACAGCAAGGCTGGTCTGCTCAGCCGCAGCGATAGAAAGCGAGAGGTCTACGCCGTGAGAAGAGAGGTGCGAAGCAATTTGCCTGCCAAAGCCGTCAGAGGAAATGCGTCCTAGAAATCTCTGCCGTTCTCCTCGAACTGCGAGGGCCAGCGCCACGTTCGCATTAGCACCGCCAACAACCGCGGTGTAATGTCCCCCAGAACCCTCTTCGCCGATGAGGTCAATTAGTGCTTCCCCGATAACCAAAATCATGCGGCAAGTCTAGGCTTTAGCTATGGCTCAACTAAAGACGGCAAAGAGTTCAATTCGAAACCCACTTCTTGCACTCATCGCCACTTGGGTTCTGTTCATGCTCGGTAGCTACATCGACATGGCTGCACCGGAGACCCAGTGGGCCGAGGACGGGCCGATCTACCCCGAGCCAACTATTCAGTGGCAGGTCTACATCTTTTTGCTTGGCATCACCGTATTTGCACTGGTTACGCTGCGGTCTTTGCACCAGGCAGTTGGGCTCAGGGTCAGCTGGGAAAACCCACTTGCTAAATCAGCTCACCGCTTTGCAAACCTCGGTGTCATTCTCTCGTTGGTGGCAGGGGCAGTGTTTGCAGTGGGCAACTTCCTGGGAGCCTGGAACAGCTATGACCTAAGAGACGAACCGGTCTGGATGCGGCTTATAAATGTGTATTTGCCAATTGTTTTAGCCACGATTCTGGTGGTTTACACGCTGCTCTCTGCCTTCGTCTTTAGGAAGAATGCACCAGATATCCCAGAGGGTGAAAAAGACGAGGACAGGGCCAAGCTCCAGCGGGCCGTGGGACTTGCCTACGCAGTTCCGGTAATCGGAACCGCAATTGCAATCATCTTTGGCCTCACCGTCTACGACATCACAAAGACTTCGCTGGATGCCTGGATATGGGTAATCATTCAGGCCATCATCGGCTTTTCAATTATTCTCGGCACCACCTTTGCAGCCCGCGCGAGATCAGCAAGGGCACTACCCCCAAGAGAGCGCAAGAGCGGGGTGGCGGCCGTGAATTTGAACTTTGTGCTCTCTATTGTCTTCGCGGTCGTGGTGCTGATCATGGCCTTTAGTCTCGGGTTCGCAGGTGTTGACAGCCTGCTCGAATACTCAGATCGCATGGAGGTAATTGACGGCCAGGAGGTCTACAACTACGAGCGAATCATGGCAGCACCGTCTGTTGGCTGGCTGATTGAGGACATGCTGCCGCCGATACTGCTACTACTTCTAGCCGAGTGGGGAATCTATCGCACGGTGATAATTCGTAACCAGGAAGCCAAGACCAACTAGATGATTTTTGAGGCCTCGGGCCTGCTCTTCGATAACGACGGAGTGCTGGTCGATTCCATGGGCACGGTCGATGGCTCTTGGGGCGTATGGAGCAAGACCTACTCCCCAGGTTTCCAAATCTCCTATGAGCACCATGGCCGTAGGGCAAGCGAGATAGTCGCAAGCCTCGTCGGTGAAGAGCTGTTTGAGGAGGCTTTAGCCGAGATAAACCAGCTCGAGCTAGAACTTACTCACCTCACCACCGCGATGCCGGGAGCCAAAAAGCTTCTCGAGTCTCTTGAGAGCGGCACCTGGACTGTGGTGACCTCGGCAGGCAGAGACCTTGGCACAGCCCGGCTCAAAGCGGCAGGCTTGCCGGTTCCTAACGAGCTGGTGTGTGCAGACGATGTGAGTAGCGGCAAGCCAAACCCGGAGCCCTACCTAATGGGAGCTAAGAAGCTCTCGTTAGATATTTCTGAGTGCATTGTCTTTGAGGATGCCCCTTCCGGTGTTGCGGCAGGAGTTGCAGCGGGCGCGAGGGCTGTGATCGGTATTGGCGAAGAGGTCCTGGAATCCAAGGCCGACATTGTCATTTCCTCGCTTGAGGGAATTAGTTTTCTGGGCGGCAAATTAGAACTACCAGATAGCAAGAGATTGAGGTAATCATGGCTGAGGTTGAGTACTACGGAGCTCAGTGGTGCGGCGACTGCCGGCGCTCGCGGTCACTCATGGACACCCTCGAGGTTGAGTACGGCGTATTTGATGTCGAACAGAACAAAGAGAATGCCAAGAAGGCTCACGAGATCTCCGGACGGACAAACATCCCGGTCATCAGGTTCAAAGACGGCACACACCTGGTCGAGCCTTCCGACGCCATCTTGCATGCCGAACTCAAGGTTCGCGGCCTAATCGACTAGCTCTATCCTTTTTGGCAGCTAGGCCCTAGGCTTTAGCTAGTGATCTCGGGCTCTCCGGTTTCACCGACGAGAGATAACCCCCCAAAGATGCCAAATAAATCATTTTCTGCTGCCCCGACCAAGACCAACGGTCGCAAGGGCTATGCCTCCAAGCGCGACGACTATAAACCGCGCCACAAGGCCTCAAAGCCCCAGGGTCAGAGCCCAAGGGCTAGAAGCGCAAGACCTGTTTTTGAAAAGCAGGAGCGCTTCGAGGCCTCAGAGCAGCACCAGATTTTCGACACCTTCCAGCAAATGGACCTTCCTGAGCGCATTACCCAGGAGCTAGCAAAGCTCGGAGCTGTCACCCCATTTCCAATTCAGGCGGCGACAATTCCAGCTGCAATTGAGGGCAAGCACGTTCTTGGTCGAGGCAAGACCGGTAGCGGCAAGACAATCGCATTCGGTGTTCCGTTGGTTGTGAAGCTTGCTGCAGGTGGCAACCAGACCAGGGTTCCAGGTAAGCCAAAAGCACTGGTCATCGCACCAACCAGGGAACTAGCGGAGCAGATCAACAAGACCCTTTCACCGCTTGCCAAGTCAGTAGGTTTCTTCACCACCACCATCTACGGCGGTGTTTCCCAGTTCAAGCAGGAGCAGGCCCTAAAGCGCGGTGTCGACATTGCAATTGCAACCCCGGGCAGACTTGAGGACCTAATTCGCCAGGGACTAATGGATCTCTCCGACTGCACCCAGGTTGTAGTCGACGAGGCCGACCACATGTGTGATCTTGGCTTTATTGAGCCGGTGACCAGAATCTTGGAGCAGACCGGTGAGAGCCAGAAGCTTTTGTTCTCGGCAACCCTGGACAAAGAGGTTTCAGCACTTGTTCGCAAGTTCATGCCCTCTCCATTTGTTTACGAGGTTCCGGGCGAGATGCAGGAAACCTCGGACATCGACCACATCGTTTTGGTTATCGAGCCATCTCACCGCTCAAAGGTTTTCCACCGCCTAGTTCAGGGCGCAGGACGCAGCATTGTCTTTGTCCGAACCAAGCAGACCGCTGAGGCGCTAGCTCAGTCGCTCAATGACACTGGTGTGCCAACTGCGAGATTGCACGGTGACCTCAACCAGGCTCAGCGCACCCGAAACCTAGAGCGCTTCACCAAGGGCGCAGCCCGGGTCATGATTGCAACTGACGTTGCTGCCAGAGGCATTCACGTCGATGACGTGAAGCTTGTGATTCAGCTAGATCTCCCAGAGGAATACAAGACCTACCTCCACCGCGCTGGAAGGACCGGTCGTGCCGGCCGCAGCGGCAGCGTGGTATCGATGGTTCCGGTTGGAAGAACTAGAAAAGTTGAGACCATCATGAAGATGGCAGATCGCGAAGCGATCTTCCACCAGGTAGCACCAGGCGACCCGCTTCTTGAGGAGCTTGCCGGACCAATTGCACCGCCACCAATTGTTGACTCTTTGGACTTTGGAGATTCCAGGTTTGATGTCCCAAGCAAGAACAAGGTCAAAAAGGACTTGCGGGCCAAGCACCGCCCAAATAAGCTATACGCAGCCAAAGACCGCCGGTCTAGGTCCAGGTAATCAAAAGAAACTTTCTCTAGATTCGCCTGGCCTACGAAGAGTCCAAAGAGACGGCCCGCGCAGGTGAGTATTAGAGCTTCAGCTCCGGTGTTCATTTGCGCCGGAGCTTTTTTGATTTTTCAGGCCGGCACCAACTAAAGGAGTGCCATGGCAGACAAGAAGGAGAAGGTTGCAGAGCTGAAGCAGCTATTTGCTGACTCAAGCGCAATCTACCTGACTGAATACCGCGGACTCACCGTGACAGAGCTAAAGACGCTCCGTCGCTCAATGGCTAATGACGCAACATACGTCGTTGCAAAGAACACCCTTCTAACCATTGCAGCCAAAGAGGCCGGGGTAACCGCCTTCGATGGTCAGCTTGCTGGACCAACCGCCATGACATTTGTTCACGGCGACCCAGTGAACGCAGCAAAGGCCCTGAAGGAGTTCGCAAAGGCACAGCCACTGCTGGTAGTCAAGTCCGGTCTCATGGACGGCGTTGCACTATCCGATGCAGAGGTCAAGAAGCTAGCCGAACTAGAGACCAGGGAGGTGCTGCTCGGCAAGGCCGCAGGCGCCTTCAAGGCATCTCTATTCAAGGCTGCCTACACCTTCAACGCACTGCCTTCAAAGGCGGTACGCGTTGTCGACGCGCTGCGTCAAAAGCAAGAGTCCAACTAAACGTAATAACAACTAGGAGATAAAAATGGCAAAGATGACTGCCGACCAGCTCATTGAGGCTTTCAAGGAGCTAACCCTGATCGAGCTTTCTGACTTCGTCAAGAAGTTCGAGGAGGAGTTTGAAGTAACCGCTGCAGCTCCAGTTGCTGTTGCAGCAGCTGGCGGTGCCGCAGGCGGCGCTGCCGAGGCAGCTGAGGAGAAGGACGAGTTTGACGTTGTTCTCGAGGCAGCTGGTGACCAGAAGATTCAGGTCATCAAGGAGGTTCGTGGCATCACCGGTCTAGGACTGGGTGAGGCAAAGGCCCTCGTTGATGCAGCTCCTTCAACCCTGCTAGAGGGTGCGAAGAAGGAAGCAGCTGAGGACGCTAAGGCCAAGATTGAGGCTGCAGGCGGCAAGGTTACCCTCAAGTAACTCTCAAGCATTGAAAGGACCCCACCCATTGAGGGTGGGGTTTTTTCATACCCGCAGCAGCACCAAGCTAAGAGCAATCACAGCCATACCTGCAATCACACCGTAGACGGTCAGGTGACCTCTGGCTGAGTTCCTAGCTGTTGGCAGGAGGGTGTCGATTGCTAGGAAGATCATGACTCCGGCAACCATTGCGAAGATGATGCCAAGAACAAAGTGGTTCAAAAATTGAGCCAGAATCAGATATCCAATAACTGCTCCCGCTGGTTCAGCCAATCCCGATAGGAAGCTGAGCCTAAAGGCCTTCAGCCTTGACTTGGTTGCGTAGTAGACGGGAACCGAGACGGCAATACCCTCTGGGATGTTGTGCATGGCAACTGCTATAGCGAGGGCAATGCCAATTTCTGGATCGTCAAGGACCAGCAGGAATGTGGCGAGACCCTCGGGGAAGTTGTGGATGGCGATTGCTAGGGCAACAAATACACCCATTCGAAGAAGGGCTTTGTTCTGCACCTCATCAACGGTCGGTAGTGGGGTGTCGGTGTTGCCAAGCAGTTCTACGTCCGTGTTTTCGTGGGGGTTAGCTCCAGAGGGAACTAACGCATCAATAATGGCCATCAGCACAAGACCTGCAATCAACGCTCCCGCTGCCAGTCCGGCAGCCTCATTGGCTGTTACGTACTCGCTTAGGTACTGGGTGGCCTTAGGCAGAATCTCAGCAAAGCTGAGGTAGATCATCACGCCAGCTGAGAACCCCATCGAGAGCGCGAAGAAGCTCTTGTTGGTGGTTTTTGCGAAGAAGGCGATGGTCGAACCAATACCTGTTGCCAGTCCGGCAGCAAGGGTGACAGCAAATGCGAGAATCACTGCACTGTCCATGGTCATTCCTTCACTCTAGGGACAAAGAAGCCGGGTAACCAATGGGTCACCCGGCACTTTATTTGATGCTTAGTGCTTGCCGCCGCAGCCGCAAGTGTCTTTGCCGCAATTGCAGTCCATGAGTCCCTCCTTAGAAGTCCCAGTCATCGTCTGTTGTGGCCTCGTGCTTGCCGATTACGTAAGAGGAACCGGAGCCAGAGAAGAAGTCGTGGTTCTCATCGCTGGCTGGGCTCAGGGCACTGAGGATTGCAGGGGAGACCTCTGCGTCATCCTTCGGGAACAGCGGGTCGAACCCGAGGTTCATTAGGGCCTTGTTGCCGTTGTAGTGGAGGAACTGCTTCACATCGTGAGTCAGTCCAATCTCGTCGTAGAGGTCGGCGGTGTACTTGACCTCGTTCTCATACAGCTCGAGAAGCAGGTCGTAGGTGTAGCTGCGAAGCTCCTCCTGACGCTCCTTGCTGGCCTCGTTGTAGCCAAGCTGGAACTTGTAACCGATGTAGTAGCCGTGGATTGCCTCGTCACGAATAATTAGGCGAATCAGGTCGGCAGTGTTAGTTAGCTTCGCCCTTGATGACCAGTACATAGGTAGATAAAAACCGCTGTAGAAGAGGAAGGACTCCAACAAAGTGGAGGCAACCTTGCGCTTTAGCGGGTCGTCACCGTTGTAGTAGCCCAGGACGATCTCTGCCTTTTTCTGCAGGTATGGGTTGTCCTCTGACCAGCGGAAGGCCTCTTCAATCTCGGTCGTGGAGCACAGAGTTGAGAACACGCTCGAATAGCTCTTGGCGTGAACGGACTCCATGAAGGCGATGTTGGTGATTACAGCCTCTTCGTGCTGAGTCCTTGCATCAGGCATCAGGCTCATGGCTCCAACGGTTCCTTGAATGGTGTCCAGCATGGTCAGGCCAGTGAAGACGTGCATCGTGAGCTTCTGCTCGTGCGGACGCAGGGTTCCCCAGGACTGCACATCATTAGATAGTGGCACCTTTTCTGGCAGCCAGAAGTTCTGGGTCAGCCTGTTCCATACATCGAGGTCTACTGAGTCCTCGATCTTGTTCCAGTTGACTGGACGGCTTATTAGCTTTGTCTTTTCCATGGTCGTTTCCT
>ERZ887851.789-NODE-789-length-30055-cov-21.609800_pt1 | contig 30055 bp, 32 predicted proteins | sample MGYA00521100_ERZ887851 | MGnify/ENA primary metagenome ERZ887851 (study PRJEB32303, sample SAMEA104408602) | aquatic metagenome | biome: Brackish water; feature: Pelagic; material: water | place: Baltic Sea | collected 2014-06-06T16:11:00 | depth 11,444 m ... | reverse complement strand
GCATGGGCTCATCTCGGGTATTCACGTCGGCGAGAGAAAGTGTTTCCACCACGATATGGTTGACTAGATCTCCTTCCCAAGAGCGCATCTTCACGGTGACATCGTCTATTTGGATGGCTTTGGCGAGTATGGCGATGCCAGAGAAATTGCTGCCCGCGTCTAACTGGCGCTGTCGTTCTTGCGCTTTGGTGCGTCGAATGAGTTGGCCTCTCAGCTCCCACTCCCGGTCACTCATACTTGGCTCTGGTTCGGGCGCTGGCGGGAGGGCCTGTGGTTCGATGAACTCCGCAGTGATACCCGCAATGACGATCGTGCCGACATCGACATTGCCACTCAGCAGTGGCAATAAGGAGAGGCCCACCTCTAGTTCATCTAGCGACGCTGTTATGGTGACGTCATACTCAGTTTGCGCAGGCAGGTTCAGTTCGACGCCCTCGAGTCGCAATCCAAAGCGCGGAAAGAAGCTGATATCGGTCTCTCCGTTGATCACCAGCTCTCCGCCTGTATTGGCACGCACTTGCTCTGCTGCCATGTCCGTGAGCGCTTGTTCGTCGATAAAAACGGGAAGCAGCACTATGCCCAATACAATCAGTGCGACTAGCGCCCCGAGAAGCCAGAGGATTATCAGCATTATTGTCTCTCCTGACGGATTTTATTGGGGACCAGCATAGCAAAGGATTCAGCGGGAGGAAGCGCTCTTCGCCCGACTGATACGCCGCTCAATATGACGATCAAGAATACGCCCCCGTTCATTTTTTACACCTTCGGTCTTTTTGAGATGCCATAACGTCTCTTTGGCATGCTGATAAGACGTTTTGAGGTCCACAATGGGGTCGGGGTAGTCGATGGGATGCATCTGGCGCTCAAGCGGCGATCGAAGCCAAGGTTGATGCAGAAGCGGGGTGGGGAGGCCAGCCAGCTCTGGTAACCACTTTAAGATAAAAGCCCCCTCTGGGTCGTGATCAAGTGACTGTTTTACCGGGTTGTAAATTCGGATGGTATTGATCCCGGTGACACCCGCCTGCATTTGCATCTGTGGGTAATGAATACCTGGCTCAAAATCGAGAAAGAGTGACCCCAACCAAGTGGCGCCAGTGCGCCAGTCTTGCCAGAGATGATGTGTGAGAAAAGACACCAGCATGGCGCGTGATCTAAAGTTAATGTAGCCCGTTTGCAGCAAGCAGCGCATGGCCGCATCAATTAACGGATAGCCAGTTCGACCCTCTCGCCAGGCATCGAGTCGCTCCGGGTCACTTCGTCTTGGAAACGCCAGATAACCTCGATTCAGATCTTCAAACTCCATCCGGCATTCCATCTCAAACTTTTGAATAAAATGGCAGTGCCAGTGCAGTCGAGACTCAAATGCGGCAAGTGCGCGCCCCCATTCACCGTCACTTTGTCTGTGTTTCAGCGCATGGTATGTCTGACGCAAGCTCAGATTGCCCCACGCCAAATGGGGCGATAGCCGGGAGCAATGATGGCGACTGTCCTCAGGTTTAGAAATACTCGTTTGATAACGCTTAGCGCGCGAGTCGAGAAAGCTCGATAACACGGACGATGCCGCTTGGGTACCACCGTGCTGACAGCCTGGTTTGTGTGCGTTCCAGCGCAGCAGTCGGCGCGTTTGCGCGCCCGCCAAAGGTTCAGGTAGTGGCTGATGCAAGGTCGTGAGGCGGCTCAGGTTGGGCGTGATCAGCGGTGCCGCCATCACCTGATGCCAGGCGCGATTCCATCCTTGACGATTAGCTCGGCCACGCTGTACCCCATTACTCTGGAATTCCTGCCAGTGGATGCCAGCCGCCGTGCAAAAGCGCATGACGCGGCGGTCGCGATCAAAAGTCAGGCCTAGCCCCGTCTCCTCATGACTAAACAGCTGTTTAATGGGTAGGTGCTGGTGCAGGGCGCTCAGTAGCGTTTCTGCCTCGCCCTCCAGCACCTGAACGGCGGTGCCATAGGGGCGCAACTGTGTATTGAGGTCATTGAGTGATTGAGCGATGAAATGCCAGTGACGACCTCGGTAGTGAGCGTCCGCGATGAGCATTGGCTCGATGATATAGAGCAGCAGCAGCGGCTCACCTTGATCGATCGCCGCTGCGAGAGGCCCGTGATCGACAAGCCGAAGATCGCGCTTGAACCAAACAATATTCATTGTGTGTGCGCCTTGCTTGATAGCAGGACATTACTGATTGGCTGACCGGTCGTGACGTCTTGTAGGTTCACCCGGCCGCGATAGAGCGCGCTATAGATAAGGCGGTAAGCATCTCGATCGAAGGCGGGCGTTTGTTCGGTTAATAAAGCGTCTTGTGCCGCAGATAGCGTGTCGAAGCAGCCATACCAAGCCCACTGATCTATCAGATGAAATTGTTGCTCGGGTTGTTGTTCGATGGGTTTAATTGTGTGTTCTGCCAAGAGTAAAGGACCGTCGAATGGCCATGCCGCAATGCGTTGTCTCGCAAGTTGATCAAGCAATCGCGCATTGTGCTCCGCCGCTGACTCTTCACCGGCGCAGGCACCATCGCATCGCCCTAGCTGGTGCTGAAAACAAGGGCCACGGCCTCGGTCTAGCCCCATCATACGAAGACAAAGAGCGTGATCTCTGGCTAGGTTTTGCAATGAGCTGATGACCCGGCTTTTGTTGCCATAGAGTCCAAATGTATCGATTTTTCTTGTGGCTATGGGCAAAAAGTCGATGGCATTGGGCTGCAAAAACCCCTCAGGAGAGGGCGTCAGCGTAATCGTCCATAGGCGCCGGAGCCGCCTCTGGCGACGGTTAAATAGGGGAACCTCTCGTTTGATGGCCTCATTTTCGATTAGCAAGGCACCGACTTCGCCCGCGGTCATCTGGCAGTCTACCTGGCGGACTTGTGACATCAGCCGTTGATGGCGACCGGGTTTACGACCCTCATTGACATGCTGAGTCACCCGACTGTGGATATCGACGCTTTTACCGATGTACAAGAGCGCGCCTGCTGCATCGAAAAATCGATAGACACCACTGCACCGAGGCAGCGTTTCTGCAGGCGCGCCTGCTCGGGTAATCGTGAAGGGCTCAGTCACTAAGGCCATGGCTTTGTTGTCATTTTTATTTGGGCACACTGCGTCGGGTTTGTCCTCGGTTTGTGCGTGGGTTGACGGCCTGCCGCACCCAGTACCACCGCTCCATCAACCCTTTGCCACCCGTCTGCCTGAGGGTGCGGCCAGTTTGGTAGTGCGATGAGCAAACCGAACAAGCGGCTGGGTCGTAGGTCACTCAGGAGGGACAGTGTAATGAAAATAGCCTTAAGCGAGCTCGGTAGTGCTGAACTCACGGACGTTGTGATCGAATCAGTGGATCTGAGCCTGTATATCGCACATGCTCGGCTAAATGGGGAGGAGCGGCTGATTGCTGATCGTAACGGCAAGGTGCTCAAGACCCGCAATCTCTTAGAGATGCAGCGCACCATTCGCAAAGCGGTCACCTGCGAACTTTTTCTGCGTCAACGCAGTGCCTACGATGAAATGGTGGGCCATAACTACCAGGCCACGGATAATGTAATGGAGCTGCCGCTGGGGCGAGAGCCGTTACCGGAGTGGTTAAATTAATCTGACAGTGCTAGATCTCGGCGCCCAAGTCATCGTCGGCTAACTTGTGCCCCCAATCGCGTTTAGCTTTGAGATATTGCAAGTTGAAACTGTCGACACCGCACACGTGTTTCACTTGCTCAATCCCCTGTACGCCTAGCGCCGTTAAGTCATCCAACTTTTTCGGGTTGTTGGTCAGTAACCGAATGCGGCGACCCTGACCGAAATGCTTCAGTAACACCGCGGCGTCGGAAAAATCCCGAGAGTCGTCGGGTAATCCCAAAGATTGGTTGGCTTGATAAGTGTCCTCTCCTGCGTCTTGCAGAAGATAGGTCGCTGCTTTCGCCCACAGTCCGATTCCTCTGCCTTCGTGGCCCGCCATGTAAATTAAATAGCCTCCCTGAGGGTCCTCTGCGATCCGATCGATCGCTGACTCTAACTGCGGTCCGCATTCGCAACGTCTCGAGCCAAAAATATCGCCAGTAAGGCAATTAGAGTGCACTCTGACCAAGGGGTTATCACTTCCCTCGGGCTTGCCGATGACCAGTACGCTGTTCACTGCCATGCTGGAAGCCAAATGAGAGAACAAGTGTTGACCGCCTTGCTCGCGAAGGGTGTTGGCGAGATGTTCAACCTCACTCAGCTCTGTGCTTCTGACGCAGGCATACCATTTCACTGTCGGCTGCTGAGTGCCCCGAGCGAGAGGCATGGGGATGGGCCCCAAGAGATTAAGTTGCTTGCCGGGACTCGTCACGTCGTCAGCCTCGACGGGTTCTCCGTCGTTATTAATACGACGTAATTTTCCGTCACGAACAAGACGCTCACGAACTTCCGGATTGATATAAGTAAACATGTGAATTCCTATGTTCGCCTGTCGGCAATACAGAGCGTAAACCAACCACCAGTATAAATCGCTTCAACATCACTGGCGTGGTCGATCGTTACAAGCAGATGAGGTTGCCTATAGACCGGGCTGTTGGACCGCGTGAAGAAGGCGAGCGCGATCTTGGTGATACGCCTAGTTCACTGTGCCGAGGCAAATAAAACAGCTCGGTCGTTGCTATCAGCGCTGTTGAGGCGCCTGTCATTGGTGCTCGTATCAGTGCCGCTATCGCACTGTGACGTTGCCATCCCCCGGGCATGTCCAGCCCTCTGCCTAGGTGCCGCCAACCATAACGGTATCAGACGGCCGGGGAATCCCTCGCAACAGGCCTGCTCAGGCCAGCACTGAACTAGCGATGCAAATTAAAGCCCCGGAGGCGCTATAGCAGTGGGCGGAAATCCCAGTAGCACCCGCTCAGCGGCACTATTGAGCGCGGCTTGATCCCGGATGGTCTCATCCTTTAATTTGGATTGCGTCACACTGCGCCATACCGACGCATTTTCGTCGGGATCGATCATATCGATAATGAAAGTGCCCTGCGTGTATTCCGTCACGCGAACATCAGTCTGACTCATACAGTTGTAGCAGTTATACATCGCGTAGCGGTTGTAACGGCTATAACCCATTGAGGCGCCATAGGAGGGATTGTTGTAGCTTTTGACATCCGTCTTTTCCATGAGGTTCAAATGCCAGCTCAGCAGCAAATCGGCGTCGCGCGTATTCTCAACAAACACTAGGCCCTTCGCTTCTAGTGAAGCCTGCAGCGCGCTATCGATACGATCTCGCTGAAAGTCAGTGAGTTCTGTGGGGTTATTGCCGGTGACTGCGCCACTCAGCGCATAGAAGGCGATGGTTTTGGGCTGGCTAAAATCATAGTCAGGTGCAAAATCAACCACTGCCTCGGGGGGCTTAGTGGCGCAGGCCGCCAGTGTCGCCATGACAATCCCAGCGCAGGCTAAACGGATCAAGTGCATCGAATCTCTCCACAAATCATAAAAATAAAACGCTAATGTACCAGAGTGTGCTGACCATTCCGTTTTGACAGTGTCACTCACGTCCTTAGCAATCACACACTGGCACTGAGTCGCCGAGCGGATCTCCGGCTCGAGTCTGAATAATCTGCCGCTGAGCGACTCTGGTGCTGGAATTATCCCAGTCCGAGGGTCACGATCAAAGTGCCATCTGACACATTGTCGCAATAAAAGGTCTTTTCAGTTGATGGCTAGTTAACGTTGGTTACAGCGTATGAGTGTGGCTTGAACGGTTTGGACATGTTGCCGCGTCATCTGAGTCAGTTGCAGGAGCAGTGCGTCACGCGCCACCATCCAATCTTGGTAGGGCTGCGTTAATGCGACGGCAAGGACTGCTTCAAGGCGCTTGGCGGGCTCGTGGATCAGCTCTGCTCGCCGCCGAAGGCTGACCACCCAAGGCTGAACGTTGCCCACGAAAAACTGTTGTACCACCCGTTCGAAGGCTCTAGATCTCTCTGTAGTCTGCCCATAGGGACAAAGGGGACGCTCTGATTGTGTCTTGATAAGCAAGGTATTGGCGCTCTCGAGTGCGCTGACCAGATGAGACGTTGCAAGCAGCAGCTCGCCCCCATCACCCGCTCGTAAATCACTTAGCAACAGTTCAAACGCACGATTATCGGCAGACCAGTCCCCGTCTAGCCAGTGCGCAATCATCGCCGATAATACGGTCACGGCTTGCTCAATCGCACTATTCGTTTGTCGCGGGTAATCTGCCAAGGTCGGATTGGCATGCCAAAACGCGCGCCATTCGGCTCCGAGTAGCACTGCGTCAACAACAGCGCTTGGCAGCGATTGCTTGCGCTCGTCACTGGCGATCCTGATTTTCGCTGCTAGCGCTGTATCGCCGCGCTGTTCCAACAGATCAATACATGCTGGCGCAAGATCGAGGAATTCGAGATCCAACAGCAATCGCTGTGAAGGAGAGGCTGTTCTCCCCAGTTGGGTATTGCGCCGCCCGAGATTGACCTGCAGTGAACAGCCGGTCAAAGAGAGAAAGTCGATCAGATCGATTTTTTGATTTGTCGGTGGCCCTGTTTTATCTGGTGCAGGTGGTACCAGAGAAAACCGCGGTAGCGACTCCGACTCGAGCGCCATGTCGGTGACGCTGGATAACCGACTCAGGTACTCATTCAGATGTGCTGGACCTGACTCAGACTGGCCACAGCCGGTTAACGAGAGCAGCAGTAGGGCGATGGCATAACGCATGCTTAGCCGATCAGCGCATGACGTGCCTCATCACGCCAGCGGCTGAGGTGTTGCAAGGCCGGGTCAGGCGTCACGCGCGCAGCCCATTTAGCGAAGTCGATTGCCACCAATAAATCGATATCCGCGAAAGAAAAGTCTGGTCCTGCAACGAACGCGCGTTGCGCCAATTCGCGGTTCAGCATGTCAAACCCTTCCGTGAGCCGAATCTGCCCTCGCTCAGCCAGCGCTGGCAGCTGAATAACTGATGCGACGCCGGGTAGTGCGCGATCTTTATATTTTGGATGCGAATTTCTAAAGGCATCCGCGATTGGACTAAAAATCTCGGTGAAAAGTCGATGGTTCCAGTTAAGCGTATTCGCACGCGCCTCTGGCGAGCGTCCCAGTAAGGGTCTATCTGGGAAGCGTTCCTCGAGGTAATGCACGATGGCAATGACGGCACACAACACCGTGCCATCATCCAGCACTAATGCGGGCACGGTCGCCTCCGGAACGATTGCTCTATAGTCATCACCCAGTTGTTCGTCAGTCCCTAAATCGATTTGCGTGGTCTCTAGCTCAATCTGCTTGAAGTCCATGAATAGCTTCAATCGAGCGGGATTTGGGGCAGCATCAAAGGAGTAGAGCTTCATCATGGCGTGTTCCTGGCTTCGGGGAGGGCAGTATAACCGGGCGGTCACTGGGCGAGACTGTCAAGCCAGTTTTAGATCTTTTACGCAACCGCTATACTCCCGATCCCTGAGACGGAGAATCTATCATGCGCTGTTTATTAATCATTCTGTTGCTGGCCCCAATGGCGGCACTGGCACTGGATCTAACGGATCGACAAAGAGCCGATATTGAAGCTCGTATACAGCCCTTTTCCGAGGTCTGTGTGCAGGGCGAGGCTTGTGGCGGCGGCGTTGCCATGGCAGAAGGCGCTGCGCGTTCGGGGGAGGACGTCTACAACGCGGCTTGTATGGCGTGTCATTCGGCAGGCATTGCCGGTGCGCCCAAAGTAGGTGAGCAAGTGGCTTGGGCCAGTCGTATCGCGAAAGGCATGGATGTCCTTTATGACAGCGGTATCAATGGCGTGGCGGGGACTGGCATGATCGCGCGAGGTGGCTGTGCCGATTGCTCTGACGATGAGATTAGATTAGCCGTTGACTTTATGGTCGAAGGCAGCCGTTAAGGGCTTCAGGCAGCAGACTGGCTGTCGATTTCTCTCAAAGACAGGGCGGTCTCGAGATGAGTAATCGAGACCGCCTCACTACCCCCTAAATCAGCGAGAGTGCGGGCAACGCGCAGTCTTCTGTGCGCGCTCCGTGCCGATAATGACAGTGCCTTGATTGCCGCGACGAACCAAGAGTGAGTCTTGGGGGCGAGTCGGCAAGCACTGATCAATTGATCACCCTCTAACGCGCTGTTTAAGCATTGTTGACGCACTAATTGTTGCTGGCGAAGTCTGGTAACTCGCTCCCTTACGGTGCGAGAGTGGTCCTTAGTGGGACGGTTGCTTAACAGCGCATCGGGCGGCGGTCGGCTAATTGTAATGTGGACGTCGATGCGATCCAGCAAAGGGCCAGACACCCCGTGCCAATAACGTTGAATGGCAACGGAGGAGCAACGGCAGCTGTTATCTGGGCCGCCTGTCATACCGCAGGGGCATGGGTTCATTGCGGCGACGAGCTGAAACTGTGCGGGATAGGTATGTTGGTGAGCTGCACGAGACACGGTGATTTCCCCTGTTTCTAATGGCTGGCGCAACTGATTCAGCACGGCCCGCGGAAATTCAGCCAGTTCGTCTAAAAACAACACACCAGCGTGGGCCATCGAGATTTCACCGGGAATCGCGCGCGAGGTGCCGCCCATTAACGCGGCTATACTGCTCGAGTGATGCGGCGCTCTAAAGGGTGGCTCCTCGCAGTGGGGCAGCCCCGCCAGATCACGGAGCAAGCCAACTTCCCGCCGCTGTGCTGGGGTGATGGGTGGTAACAGCCCCGGGAGTACGGAAGCAGCCAGTGTTTTGCCGATCCCCGGTGGGCCTGAGATCAACAGGTGGTGGCCGCCTGTGGCGGCTAACTCGAGCGCACGACACAAAAGGGGTTGCCCACGTATCGCCGATAAATCAGGGTAGGTAATGGGCGCACGATTGCGGCATTGACTCGCGGTTGTCAGCGCTGGCTTGGCTTGCTGCAGCTGGCCACACAGAGACAGCAAATCGGGCGCGGCAATAATGCGGCTGTGGGTGACCAAGGCCAGTTCCGATGCGCCCTCGATCGCAACCCCGCAGGCACGCCCGGCCTGAGTGGCTGCTACGACTGCGCTCAACAAACCGCGGCAATGTCGGATGCTGCCATCCAAGCCCAATTCACCGAAGAACTCTCGATTATGGGCAATTGTTTCGGGTAGCTGCTGTGACGCGATGAGCAGGCCCAATGCCACTGGAAGGTCATAACGCGCTCCCTGCTTGAGCGATTCCGCAGGGGCTAGGTTCACCGTAATATGGTAGTCGGGCCATTTAAGGTGTGAGCTGATAATGGCACTGCGAATGCGACCCCGCATTGCGCGACATTCCGTATCGGACAAACCAACCACTTGGAATCCAGGTAGTCCATTACTCAGGTGGATTTCGGCGGTAATGCTGGGTGCGTCAAGACCCGCTTGGCCACGCGTTCTGATAAAGGCGAAGTGCATAGATCGTCCTTGATCTTATGAGGGGGGGGGTCGTCACATCTGTTGGGTTGCGAGCGCCTTCGACAACCGCTTGCTTCACCTTAGGGCGCTGCTGATTGTTCCAGCGTGTCGCTCAGTGCTTCAATTTGCTGTTCGAGTGCTTCTAGGCGCTGACGAGTTCGCTGCAGCACGGCAGTTTGCGCGTCAAACTCTTCTCGGCTGACAACGTCTAACTTACCCAGCGCAGATTGCAGTAACGATTTGGCATTGCGATCGATCTGTCCTAGCAAGGGATCATTGTTTTGAATCAATCGCTCGAAAAGTGATTGGGTGCGACCTGAATTAGCGTGCTCGTGACTCATGGTGTGTGCCTGACTCCTGCTGATGGTAAGTGTTGCTGACTCGCGCGTTCCCGCTCCCGTTGCCATGTTTTCAATGTAGCGCACTATTTTCTGCGCTGACAGACCAGAAGCCGCCAAAAATGGTGCAAGACGCGCACTAAATTAGTGCGAATAAGCCATGTTGTAAGGGTAGCGAGTGCGCGCTCCAGCCCCGCTAATTTAGCTTAAGTTACTGAAAATAAATAATAAAAATAAATTGGCTCGATTGTCGCTTTTGCTAAGCGGGGGCAACAGATTCGGCTTTATCGATTCACAGTTTGTTAACAGATCGACATGTAACGCTTCTATCCATTGAGGAGACACAAAATGAAATTAGTTAAGTATGCAGTTCCCGCACTGGCACTTGCCGGTAGTTTAAGTTTCACCGCCCCCTTGGCACAGGCCGCTGAGGTGAGTGGCAATGTGGCGTTGGTGACGGACTATAAATTCCGCGGTATTTCTCAGTCAGACAGTAAGCCGTCCGTTCAGGGCGGGTTCGATATCGCCTTTGACTCTGGCTTCTACCTCGGGACATGGGGCGCGGCGGTTGACTTTGATTGCTCGGTAGACCCGGTTAATTCTTGTGGTGGTGCAAACGGGGGTCTCGAGCTCGACTATTACGGTGGCTACTCGCATAGCTTCGATGGCGGCTTTGGCATTGATGTGGGCTACATCTATTACGACTACCCCCAGGATGAGGGTGTCCTTGGTGACTATGAGGAAGTCTACGTAAACGTGGGTTTCGGAGGGTTTTCAGCCGGCGTTGCTTTCTCAGACGAATATTGGTTTGAAACGGGCGAGATCGTCTACACAAAGCTGGGTTACGACATGAGCCTGCCCGGCGACTGGGGGCTGAGTTTCTTGGTGGGTCAGGTCGATTACGACGTGGCCAGCTACGTTGAGACCGATAAGCATGTCCATTGGCTAGTGGGTCTGAGCAAGTCCTGGCAGGGCATCGACTGGAGCTTGACTTATGAGGACACCGATCTAGAAGACAACGAGTGCTATGGCTATGACTGGTGCGATGCGGCGCTCATTTTTGGAATGGCTAAGAGCCTATAACGCAAGTGCCGCGCGCACAGCGCGGCTTTTTTGGAGATTGCCATGAAATTGGTTACTGCAGTGATTAAGCCTTTTAAGTTGGATGATGTGCGTGAGGCACTGTCCGCGATCGGTGTTCAGGGAGTGACGGTGAGTGAGGTCAAAGGCTTCGGTCGTCAGAAAGGGCATACGGAGTTGTATCGGGGCGCAGAGTACGTTGTCGATTTTTTGCCCAAGGTCAAAATTGATCTCGCCATCGCCGATGGCATGGTTGATCAGGCGATCGACACAATTTTGAAAGCCGCGCAAACCGGCAAAATTGGGGACGGCAAGATTTTTGTCTCGAGCCTCGAACAAGTCACCCGCATTCGAACCGGCGAGACCGGCGAAGAAGCCCTGTAAATCTGAGTTTTGGAGAACATTGTCATGGAAAACGAAATTTTTCAGTTGCAGTACGCGCTGGACACGTTCTACTTTCTCGTGTGCGGCGCCCTAGTCATGTGGATGGCTGCCGGCTTTGCCATGCTCGAGGCAGGACTGGTCCGAAGTAAAAATACGGTCGAAATTTTAACGAAAAACGTCAGTTTGTTTGCCGTCGCCTGTCTCATGTACATGGTGTGCGGCTACAGCATCATGTACGGCGGTGATGTGTTATTGAGTACGATTACCGGGTCAGGCGTCACCGAGGGTGAGGACTCTGCTACTTATGCCCCCTCTGCGGACTTCTTTTTCCAGGTGGTCTTTGTGGCAACCGCGATGTCCATTGTATCTGGCGCGGTCGCCGAGCGGATGAAGCTATTCGCCTTTTTGGCCTTCGCCGTTGTGATGACGGGCTTCATTTATCCGATGGAAGGCAGTTGGACCTGGGGCGGTAATCCTGTGTTTGGGTTGTACACGCTGGGCGACTTAGGTTTCCTCGACTTCGCAGGCAGTGGCATTGTCCACATGGCGGGTGCGGCAGCAGCATTGGCAGGCGTCGTACTAGTGGGTGCTCGTAAAGGTAAGTATGGTCCTAACGGTGAAGTGAACGCGATTCCCGGCGCCAACTTACCCTTGGCGACATTAGGCACGTTCATCCTGTGGTTAGGTTGGTTCGGTTTCAACGGCGGCTCGGTACTGGCTACCGCCTCGGTTGATAGTGCTAATGCAGTTGCAGTGGTCTTCATGAACACTAATCTTGCCGCAGCCGGAGGCTGCATTGCAGCGCTGTTGTTGGCGAAGATGCTGTTCGGCAAAGCTGATTTAACGATGGCACTGAACGGTTGTTTAGCAGGTTTAGTGGCGATTACCGCCGGTCCTGATACCCCTTCTGCATTGCAGGCGAGCATTTTTGGTGCCGTCGGGGGCGCGCTGGTGGTCTTTTCAATCACCACCTTGGACAAGTTGAAAATCGATGATCCGGTGGGCGCGATATCGGTCCACGGTGTCGTCGGTCTACTTGGCCTCTTGCTCGTCCCACTGACCAATGATGGCGCCAGTTTCTCGGGCCAGATTATTGGCGCCCTGACTATTTTCGGTTGGGTATTTGGCGCCTCCTTGGTCGCCTTCTTTGTTATCAAGTTAGTGATGGGGCTGCGTGTCTCTGAAGAAGAAGAGTACGAAGGTTCCGATTTGAGCGAATGTGGCATGGAGGCCTATCCAGAGTTTGCCGCTAATCGATGATTTCCCTGTCCTCTCATGACAGCTTGGGCTCTTCGGAGCCCTTTTTTTTGGGAGTTGATCGGTCGTTTTAGAAAGCCTTGAGCCCCTACCACTAGCCAATATGGGGGTGAGACTCTTATTCCGCTCCTTAGGCATTGCGAAAACTGCTCGGGGCATCATAATATCTGTTCTCCTTACTGAGGCACCGCCATGAAATTAGTGACAGCCATTATCAAGCCATTCAAGATGGATGATGTGCGTGCCGCCCTCGCCGATATTGGTGTTCAGGGCGTGACGGTGACAGAGGTGAAAGGGTTCGGACGTCAGCGTGGGCACACAGAACTGTATCGAGGCGCCGAGTATGTGGTCGATTTTCTACCGAAGCTAAAGCTCGAAATTGCCTCGCCAGACGAGCAAGTTGAAGCCATTGTAGAGGCGATTATCGCTTCTGCCAGTACGGGTAAAATTGGTGATGGCAAAATTTTTGTCGCGCCACTTGAGCAGGTTATTCGGATTCGCACCGGTGAAACCGGCGTCGAGGCGATCTAACTAACTGGCCCTAGGATGGCTTCGCGCTGACCAGCGCCTCAATCGCATTCGGCAAATCGGCTAGGCGTGTGATCGTTGCATTCGCTATGTCGCTGGGTTCGCCACCAGGGTTGAACCAAACTGCCTGAGCCCCCGCTGTTACAGCCCCTGCTACATCATTATGATGGCAATCTCCCACGTGGATGACTTCGTGGGCAGCGACCCCCGCCTGCTCGAATACGCTGTGAAAGAGCGCAGTATCGGGTTTGCTCATACCAAACTCCTCCGCACGCCAAGCGTAGGTAAAGTAGCTCGCAATGGGGGTTTTTCGGACGTCAGCATTGCCATTGGTCAGTGCGCCGAGCAGATAGTCTCGGCTCAAGGCGCGGAGCGTCGTGGTGGCATCCTCGAATAGCGCCACTTTATGCCGCTCGGCGTAAAAGGCCGAGAAAGCCTCAGCAGCGGCCTCGGCAGCTGCTGTTGTAGACCGGCCACTACAAAGCAGTAATCGATAGATAAAAGCCTCACGGAATTGGCTGATATGGTGGGCGAGTGTGGGTTGCTCGGCCAGTATCTGGGCGCGCAGGGTGGGCGCTTGTTGGTCTGCTAGCTCACGGAGGGGTACATTGGGAAAACGCTCGGTCAGGTACCGCCACTGGGCTGCATCAGCTGCTATCAAAGCAGGTTTGACGTCCCACAGCGTGTCGTCAAGGTCGAAGGTGATGAGGCGGACGGACGCGGTCATCAAGCCGGCGCTGATGGGGTCACGGTATGGGGCATCCGCACAGCGCGCCTTATGACCACAGGGGGAGCTGCCCGATCACTTCGGCGAGGTAATCAAGGAAAAGCGTTCCATCCTCTGCCTGATATCGCTGGGTATCGGTGGCGCCAACAACAATAACGCCTACGACACCTTGTTGCCGGCGAATGCAAGACATGGCAACAGAACCCTCGCAAGCAACCGACGGAAAAAGAGCTGCCATCTCCTCGGGGCGCAGGACGCCCGAAATAGTATCGCTCCCCGCTAATAATTTTTGAGCGACAGATTGCCGTGGGTCGTCCTGCTCGTCAGAGTCAAACCACACGAGTGTGCCAAGCTCCGCAGCAAAAGTGTTGAGGACCTGCTGCTCCCAAATAGTCTCAATATCAGTTTTTGTATCGGCCGATAGTAGTGCCAAAATAGTATCTCGAGTGGCCTGGAGTAGCCGGTCATTTTCTTTACCAATATCCGACAGCTCGGCGAGTTTTTGCCGTGATGTAATAGTGCGCTCTCGTAAAATCGCCACCTGTCGCTCCACCAGCGATACCGCACCCTGACCGCCATGCGGCAGGTTCAGCGCTGCTAATAAGGCCGGCCTATCTTGCAAAAAATCGGGGTGGGCTCTCAAGAAAGCTTCGACATCATCTGGTTTCATTTTTTTTAGCCATCACTTTTATTGTCTGTAGGATCCTGTGGGATTGTACTTTTCAGTGTCATCCGTTGCGCAGAGATATCGTGCCATTGAAAACCGTCGTTGCGGGACCTCCTAGCCAAACCCGCTCTTGAGCGCCTTGCCAAGAAACGGTGAGCTTGCCGCCGGGTAGATGCACTGCCACGTCTGGCGCTAAAAGACCCAGTTGCACGCCGTGCGCGACGGCGGCGCAAGCCCCCGATCCACAGGCCTCTGTCTCACCCACACCTCGTTCAAATACGCGCAGCTGTATCTCGTCACGCGACACAATCTGCATAAAGCCGACATTGGCTTTCTCAGGGAAGTCGGCATGACACTCCAGCAGCGGTCCTAACTTGTTGACGGGCGCTCCCCGGCAGTCATCAACCATTAACACCACGTGAGGGTTGCCCATTGAGACGGCGCCAACAGAAAGTTGCTGACCTTGCACGTCAATTGTGTATTGCTGCGCAACCGCTGCGGCAGAGAAGGGAATCTCGGCGGGGAGAAAACGGGGAGGCGCGAGCCCTGCGAGGACACGATTGTCTTCGCTGATAGAGAGTAAGATCGGCTCACCGTCAGTGATTAGTAAGACTTCTCGCTTGCGCGTGAGCCGCTGTTCTCTGAGAAAGCGGCCGACACAGCGAGCGCCGTTTCCACATTGCCCAGCACGTGAGCCATCTGCATTGAAAATGGTATAGCGAAAGTCTGCATCAGGATCATCGGGAGGCGTAATAACGAGAACCTGATCGCAACCAATACCGCGGTGACGATCGGCAATGCGCTTTAGCTGCGCGGTATTGAGTTCGACAGACTGCGTCACGCCGTCAATAACAACAAAGTCATTTCCGGCACCCTGCATTTTCGTAAAGGCAAGCTTCACGATTGTTCACCTGAAGGAATCACTTCTCGCTGCCATAAGTCGGACAGGCTTTCTCTTTTGCCAATAAGGTCTATTGTCTCCCCTTGTACCATGACTTCGGCGGCACGCGGTCGACTATTGTAGTTAGAGGCCATACCAAAGCCATAGGCCCCCGCACCCATAATAGAGAGGAGGTCGCCCTGCGATAGCACCATCGCTCTGTTTTTCCCTAAAAAGTCGCCTGTCTCGCAAATCGGTCCCACCACGTCCCAGACGCGGGGTTCACCGTCTTGGAGGGTCACCGGTTGTATGTCCTGCCAGGCGCTGTATAAAGCGGGCCGCAGTAAATCGTTCATCGCAGCGTCAACGATCGCAAACTGTTTATCGGGCGTAGGCTTCAGGTAGAGGACCTCAGTGATGAGTGCGCCAGCCTCAGCCACGATGGAGCGACCGGGTTCCAATACCAATTCTAGTCCTTGATCCTGTAACCGCTCTTTCAAGACCGCAATATAATCATGGATAGAAGGAGGGGTTTCTGCTCGGTAATTGACCCCTAATCCGCCCCCTAGATCGATATGTTGGAGCCGGATGCCTAGCGTGCGTAAATCATGAATGAGATCAAGTAGGCACTCTAGCGATTGGACAAAAGGGGCAACCTCCTCTATTTGACTCCCGATATGGCAGTCCACTCCCACAGGATTCAGTGCTGTATGCGCATCGGCGATTTGATAGAGCTGGCGCGCGAGCGCAACATCGACACCAAACTTATTTTCGCGCAAGCCGGTAGAAATATAAGGATGAGTGCCGGCATCGACGTCGGGATTCACCCGAATAGAGATGGGCGCAACGCAACCGGCGCCGCTGGCGAGGTTGGCTAGGGATAAGAGTTCTGCCTCAGATTCAATATTGAAGCATCTGATTTTTAGGTCGAGCGCACGCTGCATCTCAGCGGTTGTCTTGCCAACGCCGGAAAAAACGACCTTGCCGGGATCACCCCCTGCTGCGACGACTCGCTCTAGCTCGCCAATGCTCACCACATCAAATCCTGCGCCTAACTGCGCCAAAACATTGAGTATGGCAAGATTAGAATTGGCTTTTACTGCATAGCAAATGAGGTGGGGGATATCGGATAGCGCCGATTGATACGCTAGGAACGCCGTTTCGATTGCTGAGCGAGAATAGAGGTAAGTGGGGGTGCCATAGGTTGCGGCAATCGCCTCAAGCGAAACATTCTCACAGTGCAAGATGTCATTATGTCGCGAAAAGGTAGCCATCAGGCCGTCGTCTCAGCGGCTTCTGGATCGGCGGGGCGCAGAGGTCCCTGCTGTCCACAGCCCGCGGCACAGATTAATATCAGTGCGATAATAGTGGCCTTCACAATTTGACCTCGATAAAACGCACAGTATAACAGCGAGTGAAAGTGCTCATCGACCGATGGCGATAATGCCGAAGGGTAATAGTCGTGCAATGACGGCATAAGGAATCGACACATGGCAGGTAATACGTACTTCGAACGCATCGAAGCTATTTTTGAGCAGGTGGAAACCGTACTAGAGGAGCTCCCCGATGATCTCGATATTCGTACCGCCGAGGGCGTTATTAATGTGACCTTCGGCAATGGCGTGGTGTTTGTTTTCAGTCGGCAGCCGCCCACTGAGCAGCTCTGGTTAGCAACGCCGGGAGGTGGTTTTCATTACCGGTGGGACGACGCTCAGGAAATATGGCGCGATACGAAAACCGGCGACGCTTTTCATCAGGTGCTGGCGGAAGAGTTAGTACAGCACGTTGGCCTTACGCTCGACTGGTAGGCTTGTGCTCACTCGAAACCTGAGCCTGCTCAGCGGCGCTTTATTGATGCCGCCAGCAGGCGCTTTGGCCGCTGGCGGCGCCCAATAACAATCGCTATTGCGTCGCGCGTAGCGCCGATACAGCCGCTATCGGCTGAATGAGCTTCAACACCGCTGCGAGCAACCCAGTCACGGGATAACATTGACTGACAGCGTATCGGGTGTTTGGGCGACGCGCCGGTGGTGCGATGTCGCGAACTTCTAGCGATTCAGCTTCGTTTGCGCCAATTCGATCGCGGCCCGCACTTGCTTTGGAGCAGTGCCTCCCACATGGTCTCGGGCTGCTACCGAGCCGTCCAGTGTGAGGACCTCATAGACATCTTGTTCGATATCAGAGTGGAATGTTTGCAAAGTCTCGAGCGATAACGCTGCCAGATCGCACTCCTTTTCAATGCAGTGAGCAACCGCTTTGCCGACCACCTCATGGGCATCGCGAAAAGCCACACCGGCACGCACAAGGTAATCAGCCAGATCAGTCGCCGTAGCAAAGCCCTTTAGCGCCGCATGACGCATTGCCTCTGGATGCGCTTCGATAGCAGGCACCATATCCGCAAAAGCGTTGAGGCAGTCGTTGAGCGTGTTGACGCTGTCAAATAACGCCTCTTTATCTTCCTGATTGTCTTTGTTGTAGGCAAGGGGTTGCGCTTTCATCAGCGTCAGTAATGCAACGAGATTGCCAGTGGTTCGTCCCGATTTACCGCGTACGAGCTCAGGCACATCAGGATTCTTTTTCTGCGGCATGATCGATGATCCGGTACAGAAACGGTCCGGTAGACTGATAAAGCCGAACTGGGCAGAAGTCCACAAAATAAGCTCTTCGGACATTCTCGACAGGTGGTTGAGTATCAGTGCGGCAGCCGCGCAGAACTCGATAGCAAAGTCTCGATCGGCGACGCTGTCGAGTGAGTTGTTTGTGGGCCCTGCAAAGCCCAATGCTGCCGCTGTCTGCTCCCTATCAATCGGAAAGGTGGTGCCTGCTAATGCAGCCGCACCGAGTGGTGATTGATTCAACCGCTGTCGGCAGTCCTGTAGCCGGCCGTAGTCACGATCCAGCATTTCATACCACGCCATGAGGTGGTGGCCAAACGTGACGGGTTGCGCCACTTGCAGGTGGGTGAAGCCTGGCATAACCGTCTCTGTATGCTGTTGTGCCAGCTCCACAATGCCGGATTGGAGACGGGTGAGTTGTCCACAAATGACGTCGATTTCAGTGCGTAGATAGAGTCTGAGGTCGGTCGCCACTTGATCATTACGGGAACGCCCCGTGTGTAATTTTTTGCCGACGTCGCCAATTAACTCGGTCAAGCGTGCCTCGATATTCATATGAACGTCTTCGCGCTCAACGGACCACTCAAACGCACCCGCTTCGATTTCGGCGAGCACCCGCGCCAGTCCTTCTTGTATCGCGTTATTCTCAGCGGCTGTCAGCACGCCAACGGCCTCCAACATACTGGCGTGCGCACGCGACCCGGCAATGTCATAACTTGCCAGCTGTCGATCGAATGCCTCTGAGGCAGTAAATCGCTGAACAAACTGATCGGTCGGCTCGCGAAATCGTCCGCCCCATAGCGCCTGTTCGGTTTTTGATTTTTCGTCACTCATGATGCATCGTCATTTCAATTGGTGTCGAAATGAAAGTTTACCAGTGGATCGACCGCTTCCGCCCGGTTTCAGAGCGGTGAAATGTCGCCTCGTGCTAAACTGGCGGTGGAAAATAGAGGATATATCGTGTCAGAACGTATCGTGATTGCTACTCGAGAGAGCCCACTGGCCTTGTGGCAGGCAGAGTATGTTAAATCCCGTCTCGAGGAGGTGCACTCGGGGGTCGAGGTCCAATTGTTGGGAATGACCTCCCGCGGCGATCAATTACTGGATCAGCCGTTATTTAAAGTGGGTGGCAAGGGGCTTTTTGTAAAAGAACTGGAAACAGCGCTACTCGACGGCCGTGCTGATATCGCGGTGCACTCGATGAAAGATGTGCCCATGGTGATGCCAGATGAACTCACACTCGGGGTTATTTGTGAGCGAGAGGATCCGCGCGATGCGCTTGTCGGTGTTGCCTCCTTTGAAGAGCTGCCCCAGGGGGGACGGCTAGGTACCTCAAGTCTTCGTCGTAGCTGCCAAATTAACCGCCATCGACCTGATCTGGAGATCGGGTTCCTGCGTGGCAATGTGAATACGCGGCTGGCCAAGTTAGCGGCAGGTGAGTTCGATGCCATTATGCTTGCCTGTGCAGGTCTAATTAGGCTCGGTTTTGAGGAGCGGATTGGTTGCGCGGTAGAGCCAGAGCGCTCGCTACCCGCCGCTGGACAAGGTGCGGTGGGCATAGAATTTAGAGCCTCGGATGAACGCATCAAAAACTTGCTAGCGCCCCTACATCATGTGCCGACGGCAACCCGGGTGCTGGCTGAGCGTGCGGTAGTCCGCAGACTGGATGGGGGGTGCGATGTGCCGATCGCCGCCTACGCAGAGTTAGAGGGCGATACGCTGTGGTTGCGGGCGCGAGTGGGTGCAACCGACGGCACAACCCTATTGGAGGCAGAGGCGCGGGGCAATGATCCGGAAGCGCTGGGACAGGGCGTTGCCGATATGCTCCTGGCTCAGGGTGCCGAGGATCTTATTCGCGCTGCGAGGGGATGACGACAGTCGTTCTGACTCGGCCCGAGGCACACAGTCAGAGGCTTTCACTGGCACTGTCGCAGCACGGCTTCAAGTCGCTAGTCATGCCGCTTATGACGGTGCAGCCCATTGCAGTCAGTGAGCTATCGCCCCTCCCTGAGCTGACCGAAGGGACAGCGTGTATTTTTATCAGTGCCAACGCGGTCGAGTATGGTTTGCCGCTGATAGCCAGTGCTCTGGCGCAGCGATCGAAACCCGTTTTGATTGCAGTAGGGCGGCGTACGCAAGCGGCTCTGCAAGAGGCCGGTTATAGAGCGATTATCCCCCACCAAGAAGACACAGAAGGATTATTGGCTTTGCCAGTACTATCCGAGGGTGCTCTCGATCAGGCTCTGGTGGTGAAAGGCGAGGGCGGGCGGGAATTGTTAGCGAGTGAGCTGAGAGAGCGAGGTGTCGCGGTGACTGAATGGTCCTGCTACCGCCGGTGCTGGCCCTCGGTTGACTTAAATCCATTATTAGCCGCAGGTCGACAGTGGATCTTTCAAGCCAGTAGTGGAGAGATTGTGTCGCATTTAGCGGCGTTATTAACCGAAGCGTCCCGTTTGGATCTCTTGCAGCATCCTGTGATCGTGCCTTCCGAACGCGTTGCTCGACTGGCTGCAGAGATGGGTTGGCATACCGTTTTATGTTCCGATAATGCCAGCGACGAAGCCGTGATCGCGATCTTGCACCAACAACTCAGTCACGAGACGACCCCATGACGGAAAAGACAGTCGATTCACCAACAGCCACCTCCGAGCCCAAGGTGAAGACCGCGTCAGGCGCTCGTGGGATCGTGGTCGCCTTGATGTTGACCACAGTGCTGTTGGCCGCACTGGGTGCGGTGATCTATCTGTTTGGTTGGCCTTGGCTCAACGATCAATGGCAGCGTTTAGCGCACATCGAGCGACAGGTCGCAGACGTCTCTCTGCAAAAGCAGCAAGCCGCTGACTGGCAGGGCCAGTTGCTTGAGATGATTGAGGACGACCTGCAAACTGCTATTGCGGTTGATCGGCAGGAGTGGGAGCGCAAACTCACCAGCAGTGAAACGCGGCAGCGCGTCGAGCAAGCCGCGTCTGCCCGCCAGCTCGCAGACAGAATGGCTCGTTTAGAAGGTCAGGTCGATCGATTGCTGGAGGTCGATAGGCGAGCATGGTTGGGACAGGAAGCTATTTTCCTGATTCGCTTGGCAGCCCAACGGCTTCTCATTGCAAGAGATGTGGCGGCGGCCATCAATTTACTCACGCAGGCAGACGCCTTATTGCGGGATACCGGTGAGCCCACATTAGAGGGGGTTCGGGCAGATATTGCGCGAGATCGCGCAGCGCTGGCGGCACTGCCCAAAGTCGATCAGGTGGGATTGTACGCGCGGCTATCGGGCTTGATTGATCAAGCCGATAAGCTGCAGCTTGCTTATGACATACCCATAGCGAGCGAAGAGCCGATACCTTCTCGATCGGGCTGGTGGGACCGTGCTGCAGGGGGTTGGCGTGCAGCCCTAGCGGCGTTATCAGATCATCTCGTGATACGGCGACGCAGTGACGATATTGCGCAGCTCATGACACCAGAGTGGGCCTCGTTGGCTCGACAAAATATGCGGATGCTGCTCGAACAGGCGCAAATCGCGATGTTGTCTGCGAATCAGCCTTTATTTGAAACAGCGTTACAGCGTGCAGCGCGTTTTGTTACCTTATTTACCGATCAAGATCCGGATCGTGTCGCCAGTATGATGGCTGATATTGAGGCGTTGGGCGGCGAAAACATCGCCCCCCAGCTACCTGACCTCGCACCTACTCGCAGTCGGCTGGAGGCTGCGATAGAGCGTCTCGCCGTGTCAACCGGGTCTCAGTGATGATACGTTTTAGTCTGTATGTAGTGCTGCTATTAGTAGCCGGTGCTGCGTTAGTCAATGGCGTGGCGCGCGACCCTGGTTATTTATTAGTGGCGTGGGGGAGTTGGCAGGTCGAAACGTCGGTATGGCTTGCGCTGGGCACGCTTTGCATTGGCATTGGTTTGCTGTGGCTGCTACAGCGCGCACTGAATTCGACATTACACGCACCGGCGGTACTGGCTCGTTGGTTGGGAGGTCGCTCTGAACGTGGTGCTCAGCAGCACGCTGAAAAAGGTCTGGTGGCTTTTTTTGAGGGTCGGTGGGAGGTCGCTGAGAGGACGTTGCGAAAACGGTTGCCAGCGGACCAAAGGGGCGTATTGCAGTCCCTTTTTGCAGTGCTTGCAACCCATCGGAGTGGGCAGCGGCAACGGGCATTGGCGCTGCTGGATCAATTGGAAGGTGCTGACAAGGTACCTCAGGATGTGGTGTCGATAGTGCGTGCTGAGTGTCATGTTGAGGCGACTGAATGGCACTTAGCTGCGCAGTCACTTGAGGCGTTAAGCTCAGGCGCTGCCGGTACTCCCCGGGTGAAAAAGCTGCGAGCAGAGCTGGCTTATGCTCGTGGTGATTGGCTCGCAGTGATCGAAGTGTTACCACCTTTGAGAGGCGCTCATCTCATTTCGGAAGGGGTTGCGGCTGTTTGGGAGCGAGATGCTTGGGCGGGTGTCATGACGCAGGATGACGGCGACGCTTCGACGCTGTTGTCGCTCTGGAAGCGCGCGCCGGCGGCACAAAAATTAGCAGGTAGCGAACTATGGACGACGCTGATTGATCGATTGCGGCAGCAGGCAGCGTGGGGCGCGCTCACCAAAGCGTTGCAAGAGCGATTCGAAAATTACTGTGAGCTGGCGTCCTTGGACGCGATCGCTGTGTTGCCAGAAGACGCTATCAAGAAAATGAAAAAGCCGATGAAACGGTGGTGCAGTGAGGATCAGCAGAGTGGCTGCTATGCGTCCCTCGCAATGATTGCGCATTGCGAGGGAGACCTGACCGAGTCAGGGTCGTTGTGGCGGGAAGCGTGTCAATGTCAGCCCTCAGTGGAAGCTATGCTGCGATGGGCAAAATGGTGTCGCGACCGGGGAAACAGCGAACAAGCAGCGCGTCTCGAAGCCGACGCGCTAGCTTTATCGCGACAATAGTCGCCGCAGCGCTGGGCCCGTTGAGTCACTCTGCTGATTCACCCGGCAGGTGAATGTTGAGGGAGTCCCACATAAGATCAATGCGAGACTGGGTGGCGTCATCCATTTTAATGGTTCGACCCCACTCTCGATCGGTTTCACCCTCCCATTTATGGGTGGCATCCATTCCCATTTTTGAACCCAGTCCCGCAACGGGTGAGGCGAAATCCAGATAGTCGATCGGGGTATTTTCCACCAACGTCGTATCTCGGGCAGGATCCATGCGAGTCGTGATGGCCCACATCACGTCTTCCCAGGATCGGGCATTAATATCATCGTCGGTCACGATAATAAATTTTGTGTACATGAACTGACGCAAGAAGGACCACACACCAAACATCACCCGTTTGGCATGTCCCGGGTATTCCTTGCGTATTGTCACTACGGCCATGCGGTAAGAGCACCCCTCAGGTGGTAAATAGAAGTCGCTGATTTCGGGATACTGTTTCTTCAGTAATGGGACAAACACTTCATTGAGCGCAACACCTAAAATAGCGGGCTCATCAGGTGGTCGCCCTGTATAGGTACTGTGGTATATCGGCTTTTCTCGCGTTGTGATGGCACTGACTGTGAAAACGGGGAAAGACTCTACTTCATTGTAGTAGCCCGTATGATCACCAAAAGGACCCTCATCAGCGAGTTCCCCAGGGTCAATATAGCCTTCTAAAATGATCTCGCTATGCGCTGGGATCATCAGATTATTGTCACGGCACACATCTGTGACGCACTTGGCGAGGTCTGTTTTTTTGCCCCGCAATAGTCCTGCAAACGCGTACTCTGACAGGCTGTCGGGCACGGGCGTTACCGCGCCCAATGTGGTGGCCGGATCGGCACCTAGCGCGATAGCCACTGGGTAGGGCTCGCCGGGACGCTTTAATTGCCAGTCTCTAAAGTCGAGTGCACCGCCGCGATGCGAGAGCCAGCGCATAATCAGCTTATTGCGCCCAAGTAACTGCATGCGGTAAATGCCTAGGTTCATGCGCTCTTTTTCAGGCCCGCGTGTCACTACCAACGGCCAGGTGACCAGTGGACCCACGTCATCGGGCCAACAGGTCTGAATGGGTAGTTTGTGCAGATCGACGGCGTCACCGGTGGTAACGATCTGTTGGCAGGGCGCGTTTTTCACCACATTCGGACCCATGGTGAGCAATTTTTTCAGCAAGGGCGCCTTGTCGACCAGGTCTTTGAATCCCTTAGGGGGATCAGGCTGACGCAGATACGCAAGTAGCTCGCCAACCTCTCGCAAAGCCTCTACCGACTCCTCTCCCATACCCAAAGCAACCCGTTTTGGCGTACCAAATAAATTGGCCAGTACCGGCACGTCAAAGCCTTTAGGATTTTCAAAAAGTAGTGCCGGGCCACCGCCACGCAGTGTCCGGTCAGCGATCTCGGTCATTTCAAGATTGGGGTCCACTTCTGCCGCAATGCGGACGAGGTCACCGCGCTTCTCTAACTCGGCAATGAACTCACGAAGATCCATAAAGCTCGGCATAGCAGATGGTTACTTGCGCTTCATAGACTTGAAGAATTCCTCATTAGACTTAGTGCCCTTCAGCTTATCGAGCAGGAACTCAACCGCGGGCAGATCTTCCATGCCATGCAGCAGCTTGCGTAAGATCCACATTCGGTGGAGTTCTTCATCACCCGTCAGTAACTCCTCTCGACGCGTACCTGATCGACGGATATTGATCGCGGGGTAGACGCGCTTCTCAGCAATTTTCCGATCCAAATGCAGTTCCATATTACCGGTGCCTTTGAATTCCTCGTAAATGACTTCGTCCATCTTTGATCCGGTATCGATCAGCGCAGTGGCGATAATCGACAGACTGCCGCCTTCTTCAATATTACGTGCCGCGCCGAAGAATCGCTTGGGTCGCTCGAGCGCGTGTGCATCGACGCCTCCTGTTAGGACTTTTCCTGAACTCGGGATGACCGTGTTGTAGGCGCGCGCTAAACGAGTGATTGAGTCGAGCAAAATGACAACATCGCGCTTGTGCTCAACGAGTCGCTTGGCCTTCTCGATGACCATGTCGGCCACTTGAACGTGCCGTGATGGCGGCTCGTCGAAAGTTGATGCGACAACCTCGGCACCGCGAGCGCCGACGGAACGCTGCATCTCCGTCACTTCCTCGGGACGTTCATCGATTAATAAGACCAACACATAGCACTCTGGATTATTAGAGATAATGGCCTGAGCAATACTTTGCATCATGATGGTCTTGCCCGCTTTGGGCGGCGCAACTAGGAGTCCTCGTTGACCCTTGCCAATCGGGGCAACTAGGTCAATGATTCTGCCGGTCAGATCCTCGGATGATCCATTGCCTTTTTCGAGCGTTAATCGCTCATTCGGGAAGAGGGGAGTGAGATTTTCAAAAAGCACTTTACTCTTCGCGCTTTCTGGCGATTCAAAGTTGACGTCTTTGACTTTTAAGAGCGCAAAATAACGCTCGGAGTCCTTTGGTGGACGAATCATACCGGTGACGGTATCGCCAGTCCGAAGGTTGAATCGCCGAATTTGGCTGGGGCTGACATAGATATCGTCAGGGCCGGCTAAAAATGAGCTATCAGCCGATCTCAAGAATCCAAAACCATCTTGGAGAATTTCGAGAACGCCATCGCCCCAAATATCCTCTCCGCTTTTGGCGTGTCGCTTTAGGAGCGCAAAAATAATATCTTGCTTGCGCGAGCGAGCCATATTTTCAAGGCCCATTTCGCGCGCCATATCAATGAGGTCCTGCGTCGACTTACTTTTAAGGTCGGTCAGGCTCATGGGATTAGCGCTGGGCGTATTGGGGTCTCGTTTAGGCCGCCGCTGCCGCCCGCGACGCGAACGCCCCGGCTGAGCGTCGTCTTCAGTATTGTCTCGTGACTCCGGCGATCTCGTCTCGGAGATCGGTTCTTCGCTTGAAGCCGGCTTTTCGTCTGCCGACGTATCTGTCGTGGATGGGCTGCCGGTAATGCCATCCATCGCAGTAGACTGGGCTTCTGCAGACGACTCTTCTGAACCCTTGAGTTTCAGTGTTCGCCCGTTGTTTTTAGTGGGTTCTGCACTGTCGGCTTCGCCTGAGAGGGCGGCGGGTTCATTAGTAGGGGTTGCCGATTCTTCGGCGTTGGCGCTGTTTTGCTCTTCCACGAATCACTTCCGGGTTACGTTCAAAAAGGGGAAAATGGGACCGACGTTTTGCTGGGCGTTTTGTGCTGACGCGAATCGGTTTAGGGGTTGTGTCCTAGCAGTCTCGCTACACTGACATTGCCACAGATTATTTTTCTACCCTGTGGGAGTCGTTATAAGGGGATGTTGCTGGACGTGACAGGCCTCTCTTGAGACCTCGATAGCGCAAAAGTAGCACCCGCAGATGAGCACGTCCAGCAAAATATTATCAGGTTATTCGGCCGCTTGTTGACGATTAGAGGACGGAGTCGACAAACTCTCCCATCTGAGTTTTTGATAAGGCCCCTACTTTAGTGTCAACGGCATTACCGCCTTTGAAGACAATCAATGTGGGGATGCCTCGGATGTTAAATTTTCCCGGCATATCAGGGTTTGCGTCGACATCGACCTTACAGACTTTGACCTTTCCCGCATATTCTGTGGCAATCTCTTCGAGAATAGGCGCAATCATTTTACAAGGGCCACACCACTCGGCCCAAAAGTCCACCAGCACAGGTAGGTCGCTTGAGAGGACCTCAGTATCAAAGTTGTCGTCAGTAACGTGCAAGATGTCAGCGCTCATAAAAGCTCCATAGTGAGGTCAGGATTTGACCATGGCTGCTAAGGGAAAAGTGTCAATGTCAGTGAGAAAATATATCACTGCTTGCCAACCGGCAAGCGCTTCGAGCAGTTCAAGTGGAAAAGAATGGCAGGTATATCTGCTGCGATGCAGCGATGACTCACTCTATTCTGGAGTCACCACTGACCTCAAGCGCCGCTTACGCCAGCATAACGGCGAAATTGTTGGCGGTGCCCGGTATACCCAAGGGAGACGACCGGTTGCGTTAATGTGGTGGGCGTATTGTGATTCAAGATCGGATGCTCAGCAGCGAGAAGCAGCCTTAAGGCGATTGAGTCGTCAGCAAAAATGGGATTTGATCACCGCGGCGAGAGGAGTTGATACGGCATGACAGTCGACACATTCTGGGATTGGGCCGTTGCTTGCTATCGTCGTGCCGGGGTTCAGCAACATCTTCTATCCTTACAAGATACGCAGGATCTCGTCATTCTAGAGGCGTTGTTTGCCTGTTGGTTGGCGAGTCAAGATCGTCAATGGCGGTCGGATGATGTGCAGGCGATGAGTGTCTCGACGCGTGCATGGCTTGACGAAGTGGTGTTGCCGCTTCGGGCAACCCGCATGCGCTGGACGACCGATGCAGACCTCAGTGAATCCCGGCAACACTTACTCGCTTTAGAAGTTCAGGCAGAGCGTTATCTTGCTGAGCTCATGTGGTCAGGCGTGATGAAAGACCGAAAACCGCCGCAAGGGGTTGTGTCGCCAGTCGGAAATGAGACGTTCTCGACATTGATGTCAGCAAATCTCAGCCTGTTGCCGACGTTTTTTGATGGTAAATGTGCGCTTGAGCGCTTGCAATTAGTGGCACTGCTGGAAAAGGGCACGTAATATCGGCGTTCTTTTTTTGGGCAGGACTAGGGAGTAGGAAGACGATGAGCATCTCAATTTCGAAAATGAGTCGTATTGCCGGCGCGGTGACCTTGCTGGCGGTGATGGGTTGCGACAGCACCGCGCAGGAGCAGCCTGTCAACCTAACGTCAACCGAGGCACGATTAAGCTACGGCATTGGTTTGCGTATGGGCCAGAGGATGACTGCCGATGGGATGACCATTGATGTGAACGCCTACGCTGCGGGATTTGCTGACGCCGTCGAGGGTGCCGAGGCGCGTCTCACAGACGAAGAAATTAACGCCGAAATGAACGCTTTTCAGGAGCGACGTCAGGCTGAAGCAGAAGCAGAGCGCGTCGCCGTGTCACAAGCTAATTTAGATGAAGGAATAGCCTACATGGGAGAGATGAGCAGCAATGAAGAAGTGCAGATAACCGAGTCGGGACTCCAGTACATAGTGGTTGCGGCAGGTGAGGGCGATAGCCCCACGCTGGACGATTCTGTCGAAGTCCATTACGAAGGTCGTTTGATCGACGGTACGGTATTCGATAGCAGTTATGCGCGTGGACAAACGGTGACGTTTGGCGTGACACAGGTCATTCCCGGTTGGACCGAGGGGCTACAGTTGATGAAACCCGGTGGTAACTTCAAATTTATCATTCCACCAGAGTTAGGTTATGGCGAGGGCGGTGCAGGGCAGATGATTGGACCGAATGCCACCTTGGTGTTTGATGTGGAACTCATCTCAATCGCCAACAGCGAGTAATCGACTGTAAAGCGAGGACAGGAGCGGTTCGTGAGGCCGCGCCCTGATAGTGAAAGCGCCCCGCGGGGCGTTTTATTTGGGGATGAACCCAGAGCCAGTCTACCCAGGCATCGTTGTTCTAATATTGCTGGTAGAACAGGTTGAGGTAATCCTCGAAAGCTTCGCTATCCTGTGCCTCGATAGCGTGCTGCCGTTGGATTGATTGCTCAGCTTCGACTGTCAGCCGAGTAGCCGCTTCTTCCGAAAGGGGATCACTGAGATGTTGTGCGTGCCACTGGCGGGAATAACGTAACGCGAGTTGCGAATAACTGAGTCCGCTCTCTTCCATCTCACGCAGCATTCGAGCTGAGAGCGTTCGGTCTGGGTCAGCGAATTTTTGCTGGGCCTCAGTTGCCACCCGGCGATAGTCATCAGCTGATGCTGGATCCGTAAACCATTCGGCAATTTCTGCCATGCGTTCGAGAACGGGTTGCGCCAGCGACTGCATCGGCGTCTCGACGCCACTAGACGATAGCAGCGTCAAATCGGGCTCTCTGCCGCGATTAATCATACGCTGCAGGTTGACTTCATTTCTTTTTTGGCCGGCTTCATCGCACAGTGGACTGTCGTCAATGAGGCAAGACATGAGAAAAAGGTCAAGCAAGCGCATGGTGTCGGCATCAATGCCATAGGGGATGAAGGGATTGATATCGACACATCGCACCTCGATGTATTCGATACCGCTGCGACCCAGTGCGGCGACCGGTGCTTCGCCACTTTCGGTAACCCGTTTCGGTCGGATCGGACTGTAATATTCATTTTCGATTTGGAGCAGCGCATCATTGAGCTGCGCAGGTTCACCATTATCCATGAAGGTGAAGCCCTGATAGGCCTGATGCGGCGTCAGGATGGCATTGCGCAAAGTTGAAATATATTGGTCTAGATCGTTATAGCAGACATTCAGATCTGCCTGAGCGTTACTCGTATAGCCAAGATCGCCCATTCTCAGTGAGGTGGCATGGGGGAGATAATAACTATGGTGATCGTCGCCCATCGGTTTGAGAGGGTGGTTACGATTGCCCTGTACAAAGCTGGCACAAACCGTAGGTGACGCGCCGAGAAGATAGAGCAATACCCAAGCGCGCGAAAAAAAGTTACGAATGAGACCCAGATAGCCATCTGTTTGCAAGGTGATCGGATCGCGATCCGATTCAATCCGCGTTTGTACCGTTGACCAAAAACTGAGCGGTAATGAAAAATTGTAATGAAGTCCGGCAATAGCCTGCATTTTGCGACCGTATCGTACGCTCAAACCGTTGCGATAAATGCGTTTCATCTGCCCAACATTGGACCGTCCAAATTGCGCGATGGGAATTTCTGCATCGCCACTGACAATACATGGCATGCTGGCATTCCAGAGCAGTTCTTTATCGAGTTGCCGAGCCGTAAATCGGTGTAGCTCGGCCAGAGATTGTTCCGTTGCTTCGATAGAAGATTCGGCTGGAGTAATAAACTCCAGCAATGCTTCCGAATAGTCGGTGGTAATCGCGGGATGGGTCAGCGCCGAGCCCAGCGCCGCTGGATGTTGAGTCTGCGCAAGCGTCGCGTGATCTTCTGTGACACGCAAGCTCTCCTTTTCAACACCACGTCGAATCTGGGTAAGTAGCTCTGGGTGCTCATTCAGCACCTGACGAAAGACTGAAGCGTATTTCGACACGGTCTCTCCTATGTGATGAATTGACGACAATAGCACTGGGCTAAGGGCCGCAGGCGGCGTTAAATTGGGGCGGAGTGTACGGTGCCAGCAAGGCCTCGTACAGAGGCGATGCCATTAAGTTGGCGCGAGCCACTCAGTCCCAGACGTGAACACAAGGAGAAGTGTCAGTCATGCGAATCTATGGATG
>ERZ887851.785-NODE-785-length-30141-cov-16.960979_pt1 | contig 30141 bp, 33 predicted proteins | sample MGYA00521100_ERZ887851 | MGnify/ENA primary metagenome ERZ887851 (study PRJEB32303, sample SAMEA104408602) | aquatic metagenome | biome: Brackish water; feature: Pelagic; material: water | place: Baltic Sea | collected 2014-06-06T16:11:00 | depth 11,444 m ... | reverse complement strand
GCTTAACTAATTGTTGAGCTTTTTTTGTTTTTAATTATTTATTTTTAATAAATATTCCCTATATTGCATATTAATAAAACAATTTTTATGAAAATAACAAACATTACAAAAGACTCATCTAAGTTATCACAACAGCTCAGATTACCGCTAAGAAAAAGAGGTGGTTTAAATTTCACGGTAGTACTAAACCCAGGTGATTCTATTTTTTTAGAAGAAAGAAACAATAACAATGTTGTTAGAATATATGAAAAGAAAAAATTTCTATCAATAAGCAATGAAAAACCCTCAGGCTCACAAGTGTATTATGTTGTATATACTGAAGCGGCACTCAATAACTTAAAAGATACTAAGTCAACAAGTGTTAAAGTTGTTGTTAAAGAAGAAGATGTTTATACAGTTGAAAATGCTAATAATATTATTTCGGAAAAAGAGTTAAGTGAGTCTGTAGAAGTAGAGGTGATTGTCCCAGAAAGCGCTTTTTCTAAACCAAAAGGGGGTAGACCAAAAGGTGCTAAAAACAAATCTAAAAGAGGTAGACCTAAGGCTAAAAAGTCGGTAGGAAGACCTTCTAAAAAAAGTAAAACAAAATCTAAATGATAATCAAATCTTTTCAAATCTCAAAAAGAGAGGCTGAAAAAAGATTGTCTTCTACATTGCAACATAAATTAAGAGTTGTGATGAAGTGTTATACTATAAACAACTTTTCTATAAATGAAGAAAATAGTACATTTTCTTTCAATAAAACAAATAGAATCAGAGGTATAGTAATAAAAGATAAAAACACATTTTCAGGAACGTATGACTTGCTAAAGAGCGAAGCACCAGAATACGACATGGAATATAACTTAACAATTAACGTAGGCAATTTATAATGTCAAAAAAAGCCAGCAAAAGAGAGAAGCAGATAATGAAAACTATGGGCATAGATTTAGTTACAACTAAGTCTATAACTGAAATAGGTAGAATATCTGGAACTCATAAGTATGATGTTTGGATTGGTAGAGAGGTTTCAAAAAATTTAGAACTAATAAATCAACAAAGTGATTTTCAATTTATAATAGATTGGGCATCAAAAGATAAACCAGATATATTTTCACTAACTTTTGATGAGGCAATGAGTTCTTCAGAGGAGTGGCACAACAATTTAAAGACAACAGGTAAGTATAGAATTTTCGAGGAAGACAAAGATGAAAAAAGAGTAGTTTATGTGAGTAGAGATAAAAATTTCTTTTTTATGTTATTAAACGTTAATGAGCTGGATGCTGAAGGAGATATAATGCGTAACTGTATAAGTTCATACAAAAACAGAGTCATCAAAGGGCATTCCATTATAATATCTATGAGAGACAATAACAATCAGCCTCACGTTACCATAGAAGTAGATGTTAGAACTAGTTCTGTAACTCAAGTTAGAGGAAAAGCAAACACTAGCCCGTCTAAAGAATATATGAAAATAATAACTGAATTTGCATTACACGTTAGTGGCTTTGATGAGCATTTAGATGAAGAAGTTGTAGACTTAATTAATTTAAAGTTTGAAGATTAGTTTTTAAGTTGTTATTTTTTTTTTAAATTTGTTTTGAATCAAACAATTTTAATTATGAGTAATAAAAACTGCAACATCACAAAATCAATAAGGGAAAAGATTGGTAGAAACATCCATAACACCCAAAATCATCCAATTAAAATAATTAAAGATAAAATATACGAATATTTCGGTGAGTCTTTTGAAAGGTTTGATTCTTTTGAGCCTAAAGTAAGTGTTGTAGAAAATTTTGATAAATTACTAATTCCAAAACACCACCCAGCCAGAAGGTTTTCTGACACATATTATTTTGATGAAGATACTTGTTTGAGAACTCACACATCAGCTCATCAAAATGAATTGCTATCGAAAGGTTGTGAAAGATTCTTGGTAACAGGAGATGTTTATAGAAAAGATGAGATAGACAGCTCTCACTATCCTGTATTTCATCAAATGGAGGGAGTTTGTATTGTTGAAGATGATAAAGACGTTCAAGAAGAGTTTAAAAATAAATTAATTGGGCTAGTTGACTATTTGTTTCCTGGGTGTGAGTATAGGTTTAATGATGATTACTTTCCTTTTACAGACCCATCTCTAGAGATTGAGGTTAAGTTTAATGGTGAATGGCTAGAGATAATGGGAGGCGGAATTGTTCAGGGTAAAATCATGGAAAACTGTGGTCTTAAAAATAAGAAAGCTTGGGCTTTTGGTTTGGGCCTAGAAAGGTTAGCTATGATTTTATTTAATATACCTGATATAAGATATTTTTGGACAACAGATGAAAGGTTTTTAAAACAATTTAAGTCAGGTGAAATTATAGAGTTTAAAGAGTACTCTAAATATCCACCTTGCTCAAAAGATGTAGCGTTTTGGTTAAATGACGAATATAATTATAATGACTTTTGTGAAATAGTTAGAGAAATGGGTAGAGATTTTGTTGAAGAAATATCTTTATTAGATAAGTTTACTAATCCAAAAACAAACAAAACCTCTCATTGCTATAGAATTACTTATCGTTCAAATGATAGAAGCTTAACAAATGAAGAAATTGACGAAGTTCAAAGTAACGTTAGAAATCTATTAAAAGAGCAAATGAACTTAGAGCTTAGGTGACAATAAGCAAATAAGTAAACTTAACATTTAAAGCCTTTATCCTAATAAGTTAAAGGCTTTCTTTTTTAAAAAAAAATACTATTTATAAGTAGTAATTATATGTCAAATTAATATGAAATTTAACTTAAAAGAATCATTAATAAAATACAACCTTTTGAAAGAGGGTTGGATGCAAGATTTGGAAGGAAAGTATGAAGAAGATTTGCTGACATTTGTAAATGATATGTTAACTCAAGCATTTCCTAATGAAAACATAGACAATAACTCTATGGCAGAATGGATTGCAGATTCAACTAAAGGCTTTCTAAGAGGAAAAGAAATGCCTTTAAAAGAGCCTCATAAAACAGGAATAATAAATGCGTTTCAAGATGTTTTAAAATTTATTAAGGAAAGTGAAAATGCTGAAGAAGAAGTTATAAAAATAAAATCAAAAAAGCCAGCAGATGCATTAAAATATGTGCAAGAAGAAGCTAAGAAAAGAGAAGAAGAAGCTAGAATAAAAGCAGAAAAAGAAGCGGAAGAAGAAGCTAGAAAAAAAGAAGAAGCAAACATATCACCAGAAAAAGAACTCAAACAATGGTTAGATAGAGGGTTGATGAAAGTGATAGGAAGAGGGCCAAAAGGAAGTTTTTGGGTCCAACCATTAAAAGGTGAGTTTTTTGGTGTAGCTCAATGTGTTCCTCTGTCTTCTGGTGGCGGTTCACAAAATGCTGGTGAGTTTGGTATAGGGTGTCAAAGAGGTGAGACTGCTGGATTTGGTGCAGTAGGATTTGGAAGAGACAAAGGTGTTGGTGAGACTTATTCACTATTAGGAAAGGCAGAAAATGGATATTACACTACACTTATATCAACAGGTTATAACACAAAAAAAGATGAATTTGCATATCACTCCCTACAGTATGGTAATAAAAACATAGGCTCTGAAGGTTGGGGTAAATGGAGTGCAGAAGATTTTGCTAACGCTTTCGTTGATTTTATGACTAAAAATCCTTATGGCATTAAAATGTATAAAGAAGGCGGTAATACAACTACAAACTTAGCTGGCGAGACTGTTAGTTCTAGTACATCATTGCCACATAGGTTTGCTAGTATCAAAAAGCACAAGGACATATTTTACAGACTACTAAGAGAGCATCCCAATTTTCTTAACTATTACGATATAGCAGTAAGAAAAGAGCTTGGAGAAGAAGAGTATGCAACATTTAAAATTAAAGCTAAAGAACTTTATGAAAGCGACCCTCAAAGCTTTATAAGACTGCTGCCAACATATTTAAAGACTGAAAAGGATGTGACTTTAGATATATTAAAAAATAAAATAGACTTTAAAGATTTTATTCAAAGATATGGAGAGGAATCTATTTTGAAAAACATTTATGATATAATAAAAATTATATCTTATGAAGAATTTAGCAAACTTATCAAGCCTCATATAAATTTTAAATCTTTTTTACAATCAATTTCTTCTAAGGAATTAAAAGAGCTTTTTAGATTTATTAGTGAAAAAAATAACTCTGCTAAAAATTCATTAGATTGGTTAAATGATTTTGTAAAAGAAAGTCCTGAAGATATTATGGAGTTATTAGGAGATGGGGCTGGCCCTTCTGCTGGGTTTACTAAGTTGTTAAAGTTTTTTAAAACGCCTAGACTAGAAAAGCATAAAAATTATACCATAAAAGATGGAGTCACTACAGCATCTTATGATGTGCCCGATAGAGACGAAAATGGAAATTTAATAGATTACGAAGGTAGAGTGATAATGGCATCCAGAACAGATGACAATAACAATCAGGTGACTGAAGTTTTTGACGAAAATGGTAATGTATTAAATTTTAATAATGATGCTGAAAAAGTAGAATATATTAAAGGTAGAATTCATAAAGTTAAAGAAACTAAAGAAATTCAACCTTCTTTAAATGTGTTAGACCCAAAAAGAATAAGAGATTTCATTAGAGATAATGAAGAATTTTATAAAAAAATAAATGGAGATAATGAATATGCACAACTTAGTTATTTGCTACAACTATTATCAAATTCAAATGAAAAAGATAGAAATAAAGAAGTAAAAAAAGAAAAAGACATTCTCATTAAATATTATAATGAAGAAAGAGAAAAGGGAAACACAAACACACCAGGTTTATTAAGATACAGTGAGATGCTATTTCCAAAGAGGCAAAGAAATATGTCAAACGGAAAAAAAGGTGTAAAACTATATAAGTTAGACAAAAAAGATTATAACGATAACAAGTCTGAGCTGTTTAAATATTACGCTACAAATGCCAATGGAAATGGTAAGGTTAAGTTTTCAAATACAGCTGAAGCAATGTTGCAAGTTATGGAATTGTCAGGTTTTTCTGAAGAAGAAATAAAAAGTCAAATAAATGAATTTGCAAATATTGCAAAAAAAATGGACTCTAAAGGGGAGGGTGGAAAGTTTACAACATTACTTTATTATATAACAAATTGTTTATATGATAATGGAAAAACAAAAGAAGCTATAGAAATTATTGAAAATGAAAACATAATCAATAAATTTATTGTTGAAGATTCAAAAAATATTTCATCAATAGATAAGTGGGTTAAAGAATTGACACCAGTATTAGATAGTAATAATAAAAAATATATTACTAATTTCTTGAAATCAGAAAAAGTTAAAAATTTGGTATACAAAGATTCCTCTATTACATCAGAGCAAAAATGGAAAGACTTAATAAACACATTAAAAGTAGACGATTTAAGTGAGGCAAGTGTTAGAAATTATGTCAAAAAAGTACTTGAATATAATTTTAAATAATATTGTGATATGAAATTTAAATTAAAAGAATCATTAATAAAATACAACCTTTTGAAAGAGGGTTGGATGCAAGATTTGGAAGGTCAATATGATGAAGACTTACTAATATTTGTTGGGAGAATGCTTCAGAAAATTTATGGAAGCGAAAATATAGAAAACCATAAATTGGCTCCTTGGATTGCTGGAGTTACAAAAACACTAGGAAAGGCGCCTTATGACATTAATGCTAACAACATGAAGAGTGCGGTTCATGCATTTGAAATGATTTTAAATTATATTAAATCAGAAAATAACTCAGAAGAAGCTATTTCAAACATAACATCTAAAGACCCAAAAGCTGCTTATGCTTATGCAAAAGAAGAGCTAGAAAAAGAAGCTGGGCCAAGATATTCTGAAGTTGTAGACAGAATGGTTGATGACGGAACCATAAGAGTGGTTAAAGAAATATCGAATAATAGGATTTGGGTAGAAGTATTAGATAGGTCTTTTTTTGACGAAGCAGATGGTGGTGCTTTGTTTGGTATATCTTGCCAAAACAGAGGGGGACCGGGAGCTAAATTTGTGGGAGGAGATTTTGAAACATACACCCTATTATCTAAAGATGATAATAAATTCGAAACACTATCATCTATAGCTCTTGACAATAATAATAATGCATTTAGAGAAATAAAACAAGCTGGTAACATACCCCCAGGGAAGTCTTCTGTTAAGGGGTTTAGTGATTTAGCTGAAGTTACTTCTGATTTCATGATGGATGACTTAGGTTATATAGATAAATATTATAACTGGGGTGGCTCTTCAGTTCCAAACCGTTGTGGTGGAGCTTATGGTGCATCTTCAACTTTCTGCTGGTGGCTGGATAATAAGCCGAGTATTATTGAAAAATTGCTTAGAAATACCGATGCCTTAAGTGCTATGGAGCCTTTAATTAGAAGCGCAAAACCAGATTTCTTAGAGGCTTTAATTGTAGACTATGATGAACTGTTACAAAATAACCCAGACCAATTTTTTAACAGATTAAACGTTTATCTGTCTAATGTAAAAGATGATTTAGAAGAATTGTTAAAAGATTTTGATTTTAAAAATTATGCAAAATCACAATCTGGTTCAGAAGCTTTATTTAAAGCTCTTCCTATTTTAATTGAAAACTTACCCTTTAATTTTTTTAAAGACAAAATATATCCTCACATTAATTTTGGAGCATTTCTATCTAAAATGGGTAAATCAGAAACTGAAGGAACTTTGAGGTCAATTAGAAACAAGTTTGGAAAAAATACAAAACTATTTCTTTCTACACTTGATAAAATGTTTGAAGATTTTGTTGAAGGTTTTGGTGGCGGACTAAAAGGGTTTGGAGCCTTATCAACACTTCTAAATATACCCAGATTAGATAAACACCAAAACTTTAGAAAGGTAAATGGAGAAGTTGTGGCAAGTACTGAAAGGCCTGTAGTTGATGAGAGTGGAAATATGGTAACTGATGAACTAGGTAACAGAGAAATGACTATTGTAGACGTAAAAGTGCCAGAAGATGATAAGGTTTTAGGAGCAAAAAACATTAGAGATTTTTACAAGAAAAATGAAGAATGGATTAAATCTAAAATGACTGGTAGCGATGAAGAAAAAAATGTTAAGTTTTTGAGATATATACTTTCCACTTCAAGTTCCCAAACGAAACAAAGCTCTTTAAAAAAGGAAAAAGATGACTTTATATCATATTACGACAGCAAATATAAAAAAGGAGAAACAAAATTACCAGGTGTGTTAGCTTATAATGTTTTAATAAATCCTAAAGTTTATGAACTAACAAATAAAAATGATTTTAAAGAAGGTGTTAAATGTTATAAGTTTGATAAAAAGCAATTAAAATCTAATGGATTTAAAGACATGGTAGAATTGTTAAAATATTATATATCTCAATCAGAAAATAAAGATTTGGGAAGAAAAATAGGCGATGCTATATCTGCTTTAATTGATACCATGTTGGCTTCATCATTTTCAAATGAGGAAATAAATGAAATTGTTTTTGATAAGTTTAATCTATTAAAAATAGACAAAAACATATCTTACTATTCAATTGCTAATTGGGCTAAAAACTTGATTCCATTCATTCAAGAAGGACATATAAGTTCAAAAGAATTACTAGAAATATTAAAATATAAAAAAATTCAAGACATTGTAAGTAAAGCGTCAAAATCGTCTCCAACTATAACTTATGCTTATAAAGATTTGTTAAATAAAATAGAGAGCAGTAATTCCATTGATGAATCTATTAGAAAATATATTTCTAAATTATTGAGCTATAAATTTAAAAAATAATTATGAAAGAAAGCGAAAATGACAGTAAAAGTTTAAAAGTTGTTATAGAAAATAAAATGAATAGCGGAAATAGTTATGTAAAACTAATTATGCTTGCTGTTATAGTAGTTTTAATTATAACAAACTGGACTTCTTGTGAGAAAAGAAAAGATGACCAGCAAAAGTATATACAAAATACTGAAGCTATGAAAAAAGAAATAAAAGTAGAAGCAAATAAAAATGGAGAATTACAATCATCAGTTGCAGTATACGAAGGAAAAGTTAAGGACCTAAGTGAATATAGCGAAGATTTGGCTAAAGAGGTTGATGCTTTAAAAAGAAGAAAACCAACTGTAATAACAAAGTTCCAAACAGTTTATAGAGTAGATACTTTTTATGTTTCTAACACAGTATTAGACACTGTAGGACTAGAAGACGATGAATATAAACTTGCATGGGATTACACAAGTTCAGATTCCACTAGAGTACTTGAGGGAAATAGTTTATTTGAAGCGAAAGTAAATGAGGGAAACTTATCTATAACACCAGGATTGACAACAATAACAAGAGATGAGTTGATTTTAGACTTTACTGTTGGTGTTGCTAAAAATAAAAAAACAAAGTTTAACGAAATATTTGTAACTCCTAAAAATACAAATATAACTATCAGAAATTTAGAAGGAGCTGTGTTAGGAAAGTCTAAATTAGGTATCAATTTATCTTTTAACGCTGGGTATGGTGTATATTACGGAAACAAACAGTTTGGCTTGGGGCCATTTGTGGGAATATCTATATCTAAGCCCATAATAAGACTTTAAATAAATGTCATCTGATTTATATTCAAAAAAATACAACATAAGACTCTTTCACTGTCCAAAGTGCGCAATGACATCACTTAGACATAATTTAGGCTTAGAATGGACTAAAATAGAATGCATGCCCACAAATGCTACCAATATCTTTGTATATAGAGATGTTGTTGATAGGTTTGTATCTGCTTACTTTCAAATAAGAAAAACTTATAATAAAAATAGCATAAAACATTTCAAAAAACATTTTCTTAGAGACATATCAGAAGATTTGCTTTTAAAAATAATAAAAAAACCAGACTTGTATTTGCAAGAAATTTTAGACAATGGTTTTTGGGACTATCATCAGATGCCTCAAAAGCATTATGCAAACAATATTCATGAAAGAAAAATAAATGATATTGATTTGTTTTTATCATTCAAAGATTTGAGTGTTTTTTTTAAAAAGTTAGGAATTGATGACTCTAAAACTATAAATAAAAATTCACATCCGAAAAAAAAAGAAATATATAATTTTTTTAAAACAAAACACAAAGAAATTAACTATTTATACAAAGAAGACATTAACATTGTAACACATGAATCAGAAAGCAAGAAGAAGACTTATGAGACTGGCTGGAATAAAGAGTGGTAGAGACATTGCTGCCAAAAGCAAGTCAGAAGAGGCTGCGGATGACTATTTCGGAATGAATGATGAGGTACATTGGGGTAGCGGCCTACAAGGCTTTAAAGCGCTTCTTGGGCAGGCTAGAGACGCAGACGCTGATGAGAACGTAGAATCTATAGCTAGCATTAACAAGAGGGCTGAAAAACTCTACCCAGGAAAAGGTTTCAAAAGTATGTACGCTGGTGAAGGAATGATGGAATCAGACATTAGCAAATTAAATGATGATGAAGATATAGATTTGTCGTCTATTCTTCATTAGTAGGCTTAGGATTTGCCTTTTGCTTTAAAGCTTCATCTCTGGTTTCCTTATCTAACTGAACACTAGTAGTTACGTCTTTCAGTCCCATTTGCTTTAGAGTGTTATTAGTACATTCTTCTATTATTTCAAAAGTTACATGCTTTAACCCTGTAGAAGTGGTGTCATCATTGTGCCATTCAGCTATCTTATTGTAGACACTTTTAATTAAATCATCTATATCTATTTCGTTTAATTTATTTTCTTCACTCATCTTGTTATTGATTGATTGATTTTTGATTTATTTTTAACAATTGAACGTGTGGGTTCTGTTGCAATTTCTCTAACGCTGTAATGATGCAATTCATCATGTCGAATAATAAATTCGGCTTTAGATAAAATATCTTTTTTAGCATTTATATCTATCAAAAATCTTTTATAGTTTTCAATAAATTTTTTAAAAAAAATTTCACTTAAGTCATTATCTAAGTGTGTTATTATTTCTATATATTTTTTATTTTGACCTTCATAAAGAGGAAGAGTTTCTAAGGGTCTAACGTAATTTTGGTCGTCCATTGCAGGAATATATAAATGATAGAAGTCATTATGAAAATTTGGGGCTTGACATTTTAGGTTTTCAGCAAGCTTAAATGACTTGTTAAAAAAGTTATCAACTTCTTTCTCTATCATTAATCCACTTCCATTATAATCGTATGATGTATTAGAAGTTATGTCTATGTAGTTTATTATAAATGCTTTCATAAATCAAAAATACATTTTTAAATAAATTTTAACAAGTTTTTTTTAAAATTTTTTCAATATCAATTTTGAAACCCATACTAATAACCTTATTATATTCTTCGAACCAAATTTTTTCGACACCAAATTTATTTCTAATTATTCTCTTTCTATATATGGAGTTTGTTTTTTTGTTTAACCTCATCATAAACACATCATTCCCAAAACAATCATACCCAGTAGTCACGTCATATATCTCACCCTCCTGAAACTTTTTTACATCTACGTACTCTCCTTTTATTTTTTTTTGAGTAGTAATCTCTAAGTGGTTTGTGCTATTCATAGAAGATGAAGAGGTACAAATTCTTATATCATTTTCATATTTGTAACTTATTATTATTTTAGGCTCACGAACTTCTATTCTAATTGTTCTGCCCTTTTCGTCATATTCTACTACGCTATTGTAATTTAACATATATATAAATATATGTCAATTATTCACTTTTTTGTTTTTTGATGTAATTATTAATATATGGTTGTAAACATATCTAAAATACTTTCAAATGCTTTTTCTCACTCTATAGCTTTAAGTTTGTTTGATGATGAAAAAAAAACTGAACTACCTGAAAGTTTAGTGGATTTTTATGACAAAAAAATTAACCCAAATACCATTTTAGATAAAGAGCTAGTAAAAAGCCATAATCTACACGATAAAATAGATTGGAGTATTATTGAAAAAAATAAAGCAATTAGAATACTTGCTAGAGATATAAGTTTATTAGAAAGAATTAATATAGAAGAACTAAAAATATCAACAGCTGATTTGTATCCCATATTCATACAGCACCCTGAACTTATACATGATTTCGTTAAAGACTTTGATGAGCTCACCCCACTGGAGGCCATAAGGTTGCTAGAGTGTAATGAAGACTTAATAGATTATATAGACATAACAAAATATAAATTTAATAAAAATGATATGTCAGAAATGGTAAAAAAATTCATATTCTCTAAAAGAATAATGGAAAGATTAGACTTAAGCTCTTTAGAGCATTTTCAAACGAGAAAATTGATATGTAAAACAGGAGTTGACTATATTGATAGATTAAACATTTCTCAACTAAAGTCTAGTGACTGGATTGAGGTCTTGGAACAACACCCAGAATTGATTGAGCATTGTAATTTGTCTATATTTGAAAATAATGATTGTTACCTATTGACTAAGTTAGTTATAAAATTTCCAGAAATTGATTATTTGATAGTAAGAAATGCAGATAAAATATCAGCTTTAGGTTGGGAAAATTTGATTAATGAGGACCTGGAAAGGTTTCAAGATTTTTGCAAGTGGGAAAAGTTTACAGAATCTAATTGGTCTAAAATCTTAAAAAAACACCCTCACCTATCTTCTGTTAAGCAAAAGTATTATATTTTTTAGTTCTCATCTAAAACATCTCCTTTTGGAGCATTGCTTCTAATTCTTTTTTTCCAAGTATTTAAGATTTCTATAGTATCATCTATTAAATCAGATATTTCGTTAACACCATCTTTTTCATAATACTTATCTTCTTCTATATAGTCGAAAAGTTTTTCAACATTTCCTTTTAGTTCAGACTTATGCTCAGGCCAAGTTTTTTTAGTTCTTTTTACTATTAAATCACTTTCTTCAACATTAGACAAAACCTCTCTTACAATGCTTTGTAAATCTTCTTTAGTTAGTTCCATGTATATAAATAGTTATTTTTTTTGTTTTAAATTTGTTTTTATTGAAAAAAAATAGTAGATTTGTATTGTTGAAAAAAAACGTTCTTTCAGTATTTAAAGATTAAAAAAAATTAAAAATTATTTTGTTTTATTAACAAAAAGTTTTTAGTTTTGAAGAATAAAATATGCCTAGTTAGCTTAAGTTGCTAGAGCGCTCGCCTGAACAGCGAGAGGTCTCACGGGTCGCGCCGAGATTAGGCACTAATATGGTAAGATAGCTCAGCCCTGGTTAGAGCAGCTGCCTGAACAGCAGTGTGTCGGGTCAAGTATATCTCTTAGAAGAAAAACTTGTATGTCTTCGGACATGGTTCAAATCCTCCTCTTGCCACCACTTATAGTAGTGAGCCATGCTAGAAACTGGCTTAATGTTGAGTAAGCTACAACAGCTACTATATTTTATATGCCTAGTTAGCTTAAGTTGCTAGAGCGCTCGCCTGAACAGCGAGAGGTCTCACGGGTCGCGCCGAGATTAGGCACAAGAGTCAAACAATCGCTACACAAAAAAATTGTTTGCAAGATAACAAAGCTCAACAAAATGTTGGGCTTTTTTATTTTATATTGCTAAAATGTCTTCTGGGTAAACTGTTTGCTCGGTACCAGATAGGTCACCATGATACCAGTGTATATTTATATTATTCTTTGCAGGAATAGAATCGTCTACACCAACATTCATTATTTTACCTTTAGATTCATCACTCTTTTTTTGGACTAACATACCAGTTGAAACGGAAACCATTTCATCACTTCCTCTTTTTTGTATTTCAAGACCACCAGTCATTTGCTCTTCAAGAGTTTCTCTAATTATTTTTCTTATTTCATTTAACATGGCTAAATCGTTTTTATTTTTTGCAGTTTTTTTTATTTGGTCAAAATAAGCAAAGTCTAACCACATTCTATTTGTGCTGGTTATTTTAGTTCTTTTTAATGGAATAATCTTTCCACCGTTTTTACTATAAATATCTTCAGAATTAAATTGTACAAGCTTAATGTTTGGAACTACTTTTTTTATTTTAGCAATAAATGTTCCTTTACCCACATCCCCAGATTGTTTTCTGTAATAGGCATCAAAAAGCATCCAATTACCAATTTTTATATCAACACCCTCTATACCAGAAGCCATATCTTCTAAGTCACTATAATTAATGGTTTCAGATATTTTAACAACCTTTTCTATGGTGTTTACATCTGGAAACTCTCTTGTTGGATACATGTTCCTCCAAGCAATTACAAAACCATCAGGACCACCATCCACATATGCTTTTACTAATCTGAATAACTCTAATTGTTTTTTACTCTTTGATGGCATTTTGTTAATATATTGTTGATAATAAATAGTGAAATAGTTTATTAAATCGATTAAATTAATTATTTTTGTTAAACAAACATTTTAATTATGAAATACGAAGACTACAAAGAGCAAAGCCAAAGAACTTGCCCAAGCTTAAAAGATGAATTAAGAGAAGGTTTATCAGATGAATTACATATGGTTATGGGAATATCAACTGAGGCTGGTGAATTGCTAGATGCTTATAAAAAGCATTTTGCGTATGGGAAAGATTTAGACGTTGTTAACGTAGGTGAGGAGATTGCGGACATAATGTGGTACATATCTAATTTGTGCAGAATCAAAGGTATAGACCTGGAGGTGGTGATGCAAAGAAATATAGACAAACTAAAAGAAAGATACCCAGAAAAGTTTACTCAAGAAAATGCTTTAAATAGAAATTTAGACAATGAAAGAAATGTCTTAGAAGGAAACAAGTAATATTTACCAAAAAAAAAAGTTACAATATATATGTCTAGAAAATATAACTACATAGGATACACTTCAAAAACAAAAAAAACACCTTCCCTCATAAGCGGTAAAAGTACAAAAGAGGTAGAAAGTTTGGGATTAAGTTTTTTTTGCTCTTGTGGTAGCGTTACAAAAGTTGTTGAAAACGTTAAAAATTCATCAATGGAAAAAGCGACTCAAGATGTTAGCGTTTCAAAGTATAGAGAAATTTGTAAAAACTGTAATGGAGAACACCAGTCTGATATAACAATTAGTTTAAATTCTAAACTAAGAGACAATGTCATAAAGTCTAATTATAATGTTTTTACAGATGGAGACTTAATTAAATTAGTTAGATTTGACGACTTGCTAGGAGTTAACTCAAGTGGCAAAAGTCTATATATGATAACTAATAAAAGTTCAATATGCTTTAATAAAAAGACAAAAAGATTTTATTATTATAGGTCTTATAAGAAAGGTAATAAAGTTGTAGGTATAGGGTTGAGAGATATATCTACCCATTTTCATGAGTTTATGTGGCGCCTAGCCCTCAACCAAAAAGTTTGCTTTAATGAAGTCAATAAAGTTCATCTTTTTAGAAACATACACAAAGATTATGTAAAGCCTTTAAGTGAATTTTTAAATATACTATTACAATTTATAGACAAAAGAGATGTTGTTAGGTTAACTCATTTTTTGGAGCCATTAAAACTTTCTGATATACCCACCATAAATCAGCTTTCCACTTTCTCGGTGAATGGTGAGATTAATCTTGAGAGAAAAGATTTAACGAATTCTGTGATTAAAAATTTTCAGTTAGTAATTAGCTTAATTCAATATCCAAATTTATCTGTATTATTATTTAATCTAAAAAGAGAAAATTATACTTATCTTATAGAAGACTCATCTCCTGTTAGTTTTTTTAAAAAACGTAAAGATTTATCTCAAAGAGAAATTGTAAAAAACTTATATATAGGTAAGCTAAATTATCACAAACAAATAAAAAGAAATGAGTTTAAATATATTTACAACAACAAAGAGGGGTTGGGGTATTCAGTTCTAAAGAAAAAGTATTCTAAAATACTTGGACCAGAACATTTTTCTAAATACAAAATAGACATTAAGTCTTTAGAGGATTTTGCCATAAAAAACAAGCTAACAACTAAACCCCTTGCAGACCTTGACCCCTTTGATTTTGATGGTCAATCTGACCACTCATGTTACAATATACTTCAAAACCTTAAGCTAATTGAGCAAACAGGTGAATATATAAAGTTTGTAAGAAAAAATAAATTACCAAAATATATAGTCAAAGATTTTATTAAGTCACCAGAAGGTCCTTTAATGAAAGTTTGTCAGAATTATTATTTGATGTTATATACTGAAATATTAGATGAATCAGAATTTTGCTCACTTGCAAAAAGTTATGGATTAACCCAATTGTCTGAGATGTTGTCCGATTATTTTCATATAATTGATTATCACGATTCTTACAATTATGTATCATCTTACGAAAATGCTAAAGAGAATGCTGTGTTTGTAAAGCATTTTATGAAGCTATTTTTCAATGACTCATCATGTCAAGATAGTTCGAATGGTTATTATAGAAGTAATTTTATACGCATATATAAAGATACAATTGAAATATCTATAGATAGAGAGTTGGGTTTTGAGGAGATTTTAAAATGTAAAACACCAAATGAGATACAAACAATACATGACCATTGGTCTCAAATAATTTCTTTAGAAAAAATGTCAAAATTTAATGATGGTATTAAAAGTTTTTCTAACAAATATTTTCACATAAAAGAATATTCAGAAAATAATATTGAATTTAGACTTATAGATAATGTAGTTTCACTTTCTGAAGAGGGCACTCAAATGAGACATTGTGTTAAAAGCTATGCCAGAGGAATGTCTGAAGGGAGGTATTTAATTTTTTCAGTTAAAGATTTATCAAACAATGAAAGAGCAACTCTACAATTTGGAAACAGAAAAGAATCTAGTGAATTAATGTCTTGGACTTTTGAACAATTAAAAGGTAAATACAATTCTAAATCTAGCGAAAGAATAATAGATTCAATAAAGTTATTTGTAGAAAATTTCTTATTAAAAAATAACATAAAAGTTAATATGACTTATAAAGAATGGGATTTGGTAAAGGGAGATACAGAAAAACGACCCTTAAGAGATGGTCGTGAACTTGACTTAGTAGACCAACAAATAGACAATATTATTGAAGATGCAGATTGGTTTATGGATAATGATTTACCTTTTTAAAAAATATGAAAAAAGAAATAAATATTATGAATGAAGAAAGAAAAAATAGAACGCCAAAACTTTTGGTAATCGGTCATATGAGAATGGGAAAAGATACTTTTGCAGAAATATTATCACAAGAGTTTGGAATGACTTTCGAATCTTCATCACAAGCTGCTTCTGATATTTTTCTTTATGATTTACTAAAAGATAAATATGATTACAAGACACCAGAAGAGTGCTTTGAAGACAGGATGAATCACAGGCCAGAATGGTATGAAGCTATATGTGACTACAACAAAGACGATAAAGCTAGGTTGGCAAAAGGCATATTGGAACGAACTGATTGTTATGTGGGCATGAGAGATAGAGATGAAATAGAAGAGTGCTTAAAGCAGGATTTGTTTGATATAATCATATGGGTTGATGCCTCCAAAAGGCTTCCGATGGAAGATGCTTCATCTTTTAATATAGACAAATCATGTGCAGACATAATTGTAGAAAATAATGGTACTTTAAAAAGTTTTTATGATAAAACTATAAGAGTAGGGAACTTAATATTCAAAAAATAAATACACACTAAATGAAAAAAAAACAATTTTTAGAAAATTACTTAAATGCAACATCACCAACAGGATTAGAAACTGCAGGGCAACAAATTTGGCTAGACTACATTAAGCCTTATGTTGATGAAACATATACAGATATTTACGGAACAGCAGTAGGTGTAATAAACCCAGGGCAAGATTACAAAGTAGTAATTGAAGCGCATGCTGATGAAATTGGCTGGACTGTTTCTCATATTGATTCTAAAGGCTTTATTAGAGTTGTAAGAAATGGAGGCTCAGACCACCACGTTGCACCAGGAACGCCTGTTCAAATACTAGGAGAAAAAGGTATCGTAAATGGTCATTTTGGTTGGTTAGCAATTCATGAAAGAAAAGGTTCACAAGCAAAAATAACACCAGAAGTTGACAAGCTTTTTGTGGATGTTGAAGCATCTTCTAAGGAAGAGGTTGAAGAAATGGGAATATATGTTGGATATCCTTTGGTATATGATACCAGATTTAAAGAAAGGAACGGGAGGTTTATATCTAGAGCTTTAGACAACAGAATAGGTGGATATATGATTTCACAAGTAGCTAAAAAACTTCACGAAAAGAAAGATAAATTACCATACAGCTTATACATTGTAAACGCAGTTCAAGAAGAGATAGGTCTAGTTGGAGCACATATGATTGCCAACTCAATAAAACCTGACGTTGCAATTATAACAGATGTTTGTCACGATACTTCAACTCCGCTAATGAACCCAGTTAGTGCTGGAGATACAAAGTGTGGAGAAGGGCCAGTTTTGTTTAGAGGTGCAGACATTCAACTTAACCTACATAAGCAGGTTTTGGGAGTTGCAAAAGATAAAAAAATAAAATTCCAAAGAGGAAGTTATAATGGAAATTCTGGTACTGATACTGGAGCATTTTACAAGGCAGCTGGAGGTGTTGCGTGTCAACTAATATCTTTACCCTTAAAGTACATGCACACAACAGTTGAGACAGTTCATGAAAAAGATGTAAAATCTGTAATTAAATTAATTTACCACACATTGTTATCAATTAAAGACGGGCAAGATTTTAGATATATTAAATAAGAAAAACATTTTACATCAAATAATTTGTTATATTTGTTAAACAATTAAAATAATAAAGTATGAATTTAGAAATAACATTTGCACCCGAGCCAGCACCAGCACCAGCTCCCGCACCAACAAAGGAACCTGGTACCGCACCTTCAACACCAAAAGTTGACCCCGACAAAGGTAATGACCCTTGGAAGGTGCCTTCACCACAAGTAGAACCAACACCAAAAGCATAACATTATGGCAGTAGCAGAATTGAGAGAGATAAGAGATTTTAGAGAAAATCTAGGTGATATAAACGACACGCCAGATAGAACTATAGTCGAAAAGTTAAATGGTAATGAACATCCATTTTTTGAGAATGAATTTTTCTCAAACAACCCATCTGCATTAGCAGCTGATGAATTCAAGAGATGTGTTGAACTCTATAGGAGAAGGTGTCCTCAAGGAGGAAATCCAATGACAGCAATGATGCTCATGCAAGAAGTTATGAGAATGGAAGACTCTGACAAAGAAGAGTTGCAAGATTTGGCAATAGAACTTGTTAGAGAAATGTACAATGTTCCAGAAGAAATAGATTTAAATGCATTATTGGAACAGAAAAACTCTCCTCAAGATGTTGATGATAGTGATGACGATGATGATGATGATGATGATGATGATGATGAGGTTGAGGATTTAAGTGATGAAAGAAAGTTGGAGTTAAAAGATTTTATTGAAAAAAGAAGAATATTAAATTCGATTGTTCACGGTTGTGCAGTTCATCAGTGGACTAGTGCATACTATTTAGTGCAAGAAAGGTTAAATGAAATTAATCCTGATTTAATTGGAAAATACAATGAAATAGCAGCTTTGGTAAATTACTTCAATTGGATGATTTATTTCGAGCCAATGTTTGACATGGGTCAGATGCCTATGGTTCAAGGTGTAAATAAAGTTACTGTATCTGAACAAAAGATAGAAGCTTATGGAATAAATTTCCCAGTACTAATACACGAACTGTCTAAGGGTATTATTGATTATATCACAACTGCTGGAGTTCCTAACTTAGAAGATGATGGAGTTAATCCGCAGGAACTTCAATACATATATGACGAAGCTGATAGATATTCTCATGAACAATGGCACTATTTCTTTGGGCCAACTTTATGGAGAGCCTTGCTAGAAACAGCAGACGTTGGTAGTGAAGATTTAATTCCAATTATTAGAAAGATGTCTGAAATGAATTACGAAGATTTACATGAGTTTTGTAATAATGTTGTATTCTATCCAGAAGAGCTTGGAATAAATGCAATGAATGAGCTGAAGGGGTGATGCTATTTCTTGCACTTAATAGAGGGCTATATGTCCTCTTTTTTTTTGTTTTAAAATACTATTTATACAATATAAACAAATACTATGCATAATAAAATAAGAAAAAATATACAAGTTTTATTGGAAAGAGAACACTTAAAAGAGAGCATGGAAAAAGCTCAGAAGGAAAAGTTAGTTTCTATTTTAAATAAGTTGGAATTTAAAGACGATATTATTAGTGCGGGCGGTGAGATATATGCAGTTGGAGGCATTGTAAGAGATGCTATAATGAATAAGCCTAGCGATGATTTAGACATAGTTGTTCGAGGTGTACCTTATGATGAACTTTATTCAATACTATCTAAATACGGAAAAGCTACAGACACTTCTCACGAAAAAGAGGAGGGAGATAAAGATTTTGGCTCAACTAAGTTTGTTTCTAGTAACGAAGACTTTAATGCATACCTAAAAGATAATGGAGTTGCTAGAGATATAGACGTAATGCTACCTAGAAAAGATGCAAAAGACCCAAATGTAAAAGGTCATAAAGGTATAAAGTCAGATGTAAATCCAATGTATAGCATAGAAGACGACTTGGGCAGAAGAGACATTACAATTAACGCTATAGCAATGGGTTTAGATGGAAATCTAATATCCAAAGGAACTGGTTTGGAGGATATACAGCAAGGTATTATAAGAGCTGTTAGTGAAGATGCTTTTGTTGAAGACCCATTAAGAATGTTAAGAGCTGTAAGATTTAATGCTAGATACAATTATGGATGGGATGAAAACACAATTGATTTAATTAAAAAAAACGTACACCTTCTTTCTGACAAGTCTGAATTGCCAAAAGAAAGATTTTTGACTGAATTTGAGAAGATGATAGGAAAGTCAGATTTAGGTCGAGCTATTAAGATGTTGGTTGAGCTGGGTATGTACGAGGCTATATTTGGAATAAAATCTAAAATTAATGACTATGACAAATTTAAAGATGCAAGAAATGTTGCAGAATTTGCGTATATGATGTTTGATAACGAGCCAAAGGAATCTATAGTTAATTTAGTTAAAAATAATATTACAAATAGTAAAGATATAATTTCTTACATACAAGCATTAGTTTTATATAAAGATAAAATTGAAAACAAAAATATATCAACTTTGGAAAGAGTTAATATCCTGTCTAAACTTTATAAGCTATCAAAAGACGCTATGTTAAATTCTGAATTTATAAATGCACAAGATAGAGATGTGGTTAACAAAATAAACTCAGGAATAATACCCAAAGATGAAAATGATTTAGCATTTAAAGGTCAAGAGTATGTTAATTTTATAACTCGAATAATTTTAGAACATTTTGGAGATTTTATAAACAAAAGAGATGGGGTTAAAATGGGAAAAGCTAAGAAGGCCGCTTTACAAGCAATATATGCCCAGGAAATAAATAATGACTTAAGTCAAATAAGAGATTTTTTAGAAAACAACCTAGACTCTTGGTTATATTAAATTCTTTTTGTTTTTGTATCCTTCGTAAATTTCTGGCTTAACTTTGCCATACTTTCTAATCATAAGTCCTGAGAAAGAATGTGCTTCGTTTTCTTCGTTAGAACCATCATCACCAGAATTGTCATAAAGTCTATTTTCTAAACATTGAATCATGTGCATTAATTCGTGAGCTATACTTCTCATGATGTCAACCTTATGTCTACCTTTACAATATACATGTATATGATGATTGCTAGGATGATATGAGGCTGTAGTTCCTATGTTTTCATCCCTAGTACCTCTTAGGTGAATTATGGTTGGAATATCTATTCCACCCTTTTTGCAACAAAAAGATATGAAGTTTTTAAAGTCTTCTATATTATCGCCATGCTCACTATCTAGGTTTTTTTCAAAGTGCAACTCATCTGGGGATACTGTGCTATAAAATTTACTTTCTTCTTCTATTTTTTCTGGTAAACTTTCAAAATTAGTATCATCAGAAAATTCTTTAGCCCACTCCTTAAACTTCTTACCCTCTTTTCCAGGCTCGTTAGCTTTTGCATAGAAATATCTTTGTTGCTTTTTTGATTTAAAAGCTTCATTTATGGCATTATCACCAAAGTAATTATGATATATTCTTAAAGCTTCAGGTTCATCAACCAGTCCACATTCTACTGCTTGAGAATAATAGTCTCCTCTTTCTTCTAAATGGTCTAATGCTATCTTTAAAGCTTCTTCAGGATTGTCAGTGTGTTCTTTTTCGACTTCTTTTCCTATTTCCACCTCCCTAACATCGTATTCGCTAGGGCTTAATTCTGAATATTTAGTTGCAGTAACCTCGTCTTCAGATAACAAAGCGCCTTTTTTAAATCCCATATCCATACCGTCTCCATATGAGTCAGTATCTACTTCAACTCCTTTTTTGTACCACTTTTTAATCCAATCATCCATAGAAGCGTGAAATCCAGCAGAACTGAACATTTCACTAATACAACTTCTAACAAACATTCTAACAGATTCATTAACATTTTCAGGCTCGGCTACATTAGGTATGCTTACATAAGCTCTAATCGATTCATAACCCATTTCTTGCAAAGCTTTCGCTCTGTGATTCCCATCTATGATATCACTTTGTGTAGAGTCAAATATTATAGGAGGATAATCTGGGTTTACCTTTGTCATTTCTTTGTATTTATCTTTTAGTTCTTCATTGTATTCTATAGAATCTAAATTCAAAGCTGAAACAGGAACTTTTTTAAGCTCATACTTCTTGTTTTTCAATATTTTTTCTGGAACTCCACTTTCGTCAAAGTGTTCATTGCTCCTATTTAGGTCTTTACACATCTTCAGTACCTCATCAGAAAATACAATATTTAAATCTTCATCATAATCAAATGTAGCAGTTTTTTCTTCTTCATTTATTGATAAAGACTTATCATAAGCACCTCTCATGCTATCATAAAGTTTTCCTATATATCCATTGTTTCTTAAATATTTAAACACTAAATTCTCTTCAGAAAACTCACCAACATCAGCAAGACCAGCTTTTCTCATTTTTTTCAGCTTGTCTTTAATTTCTCTTCCCTTTTTTTGTATTTTTTCTATATCCTTAATAGACTCCAACTTTTCTAGTTTGTCTACAATTTTTTTAACCTTTTTTCTAATTGATTTTTTGTTTATGGATGGCTTTTCTTTTGATGGTTTTCTCAACCACTCATCATTCATTATATCGTACACACCAGTTGCTCTATGTTCTTCATTAACATCTTGAGCATACACTTCAACATCAAATCCTTTTATGGTAATATTGTGTATATTCATCCAGTTGTCCTTTTTTGAATCTAAATATTCAAAAACAAACTCTCTATCATCTCCTATTTTAGAGTGGTCAACTAATATGTGCAAATCTATATCGCTAAAGTTAGTCCAGTTATAATTGGCCAAACTACCAGTAAACCATATGCCCTCAATTGGAACATCAATTTTTAAATATTCATAGAAATTTTGAGCAACAGCTCTTAAACTTTTTAGGACATTACGTCTCAAATTGTCTTCATTCCATATTTCTTGATTTAATTCATCATGAACATATTTAATTGGTAATTTTATGTCTCCTATAGAAACTTCATCTAAGTTATACGCTTGAAAATACTTACCTGGGCCTTTTGAGTTTCTGTATTTTCCACTTTTCTTAGAAGATAAAGATACTGTTCTAGGAGTCCCACCTTTTTCATTAACAACCCCATCGGACTCTTTCAATTTATTTTTGTTTGATTCAGACAAATTCATATCAAGTATAAATAGCCTGTAAAAATGAAATTTAATTAATAAAATTAAGTGTTATATACTTTAAAATGATTTTTATAGACTGACCTTCTTATTAGGTACATTTTAGTATTGCTACCAACATCTCCTCCATTCACTTCTTTGAAGTTATTGTCATCTATTAAAGACTTAAGCTCATCCATTTTTATGTTCCAAACCTCTTTTAGTTTAGGCATGTAATATACATAATAATCAGCCTCTGTAACACTTATTCCAGAAGGCTTTCCCCTACTTTCAAATTCTACAACTAAATTACCAGTATCTTTTTTCGGACTTACATAAACGTCTGTCTTTATTTCATAAGTAATTTCTCTACCATTAAAAGACATTAATAAATCATATTTGTAATCTTTATTTTCCGACAAAAAGTTGTAACCCTTGTCTATTAAGAAATGTTTAATAAAACCCTCTCCATCTTCACCTATGTTGATGTCTTGAGAAAAATCTTTCTTAGAAACTGTATCTGATGACGTTTCTGATAGGTATTTGGAAAATTTTTGAGATATTTTTTCGTGAAAGCTTTTCATAACACTAATATATGAAAAAACAATGAATAAAAAAAAATTAGTTGTAACTACTTTTTTAACAAAGGATTGTTGAAGTTTAACAAGTCTTTCATTCTAGAAACTTCTTCTGATAATGTTTTTACTTTTTTAGCTTCTTGGGCAAATTCTTCAGACTTTACTTCTTCAAAATCTTTTTCAATATTCATTTTAGAGTCATCAGCGTATTTATCTTGATACTCTTCTTTTAGTTGTATTTTTAAATTATCATCTTTAGAAATAGATTGTACTTCCGATATGATTAATTTTTCAAAATTTACTTTACTCCTTTTCATAATGTAGGCTATTTTGCTAAATATAAATAGTTTTAAAAAATACTTATCCTAAAAGCTGTCCTCCTTTTTGTTGGTATGTTTCTTTTTTTTCTGTTTCCACTTGATGCAGTTTTAGTTGGTGCAAAAAAGTCTTCTTCACTTCTTCGTCAACATCTTTAGGTATTTCTACAAAAATATTATCCATGTCAAAGTCGTCAAAGTTTTCAATTATAGACTCTGCACGCTCAAGACCAGACATTTCTTGTGCAACTTCTTTAGGTTTCATATCCTTTGTAGTTCCATAATATTCTAAAATAGACTTAACTAATTGAATAAAAGATAGTGTATTATTTTCCATTTTTTCTTTTAAATATAGTTAATAATAAAAAAAAATAAAGTTTACTTGCTTTTTGTTTATATTATTCCTTTATTTGTACGAAATAAATAAGTTATGAAAACAACAGGAGTAATATACAATATTGGAGAAGTTCAAAATATTAGTGAAAAGTTTAAGAAAAGAGATTTTGTTCTTGAAATAAAAAATAATGAAGCATATGTGCAAAAAGTTTTATTCACACTAATACTAGACAAGGTTGACGCAATAGACTCTTGCAAAGTTGGCGACTCAATAGAGGTTAATTTTAACTTACAAGGTAAAGAGTGGACTAGCCCTTCTGGAGAGGTTAAATTCTTTAACACTTTGTCTGTTTATGGAATTTCAAAAAAATCAGAACCAGGTACTGTTAACGCAGCAGATGTACAAACAAGAGTAGATGTTCCAAATCAAGATGATTTACCATTTTAGTATTATTTTTTTATAATAAAATTGTATAAAAAAGTTAGGTTTAATTGAGTTTGGATACAGAAAAAGGTGAGTCCCCTATCTCATCTATAACCAAAGATTCTAGAGCTTTATAGTAATCCTTACCAACTTTTTTCTCAAGAGATGGTCTAATTTTCGGGTTTTGTAAAATTTTAATTGCCACGTTTAATCCTTCTTTGCCAAATAATGATTTTAAGCATATTACATCTAAATAAGACAATATTTTATTATAATCATTTCCTTTAAGAAATATTGAAATTACATCTTTATCTTTTAATAATAAATCTTTAATATATTTCTCTAATTCAGGAAGTTCTCTAGCAAATATCTTTATTAAATTCTTTGTTTCATTGTTATTTTTAGTTGAGTCGTAAGAGTAATTTTCGACATTATATTTAATAAGTTCAAAAATTAAATTACTTTTTTCAATTTCATCTACTAAAATTTTTGAAAAATATTTTCCACTTTTTTTAATATTGTTTAATAAATTTCTCAATTTGAAGTTGTCTAAAGCTCCTTTTTCAAACTCCCCTTTTATGTGAGACCTTAAATTTTCTTCACTTAAATCACCTGGTACAATGTCTTTTACTGGGAATATTTCTGGGTTTGTTTTTAAAAGTTCTTTAGTTTGATATTCCTGAATTTTTTCTAAATTTTGATTTTTCATCAAAGAAGGTTTTTTTGATATAATGTTATCTATATCTTTTTCTTCTAAATCTGTAACGTAAAAATTATCTTCAGATTTATAATTGTTGTATTCAAAACTCTTAACCAAGTCTGACATCACAAAGTCAGTCATATATTTATAGTACTCTTTTTTTGGCTTTGTGTTTCCTTTGCCTCTCATTTGTGTTACAACTCCATTTATCACATCCGCAGTTACCACAGGCTTCTTATCTTTTCTTAGGGAGTATAAAGAACCTCCTTTAGAGCCAACACCACAATGTCCCATAGCTTTAGCTTCATCATCACATTTCGAAGAATCCAACTTAATCCAGTAATATCCATCAGGAAATGTAATTACAACATCTCCATACTCATCTTCTATTATACCAGTTTGAATGCTTTCTAGCTTTCTGTGCCAATTAACAGCTTTAGTATATGCCTCTATGGCTGTCATACTTTTGAAGTTTAACTTGTCAGTTTCAATAACAGCACCAGAATTTCTTCCCCTTAACCAATCATATACATAACCATATAATTCGTCTCTATATTTGCCTTGCCACCATGTAATTAAAAAATCGTGAAAATCTTCATCTCCTGTTTCAAATAATAAATCAATTTCTGGCTTTTTTATATTTGGATGACCTTCGAATTCGACAACCTTTTCTAGCAACAATTTAGTTATATACTTTTTATAACTGTCAGCTACCCAAATAGAGTATTTTTCAAATCTATTCTCCATATCATCAGCTAGATAATTAGGCATACCTATCTTTTTTGTTATGGTATTGTAAAATTTACCCTCAAGCAAAATGCCAGATAAAAATTGAATATATTTTTTATTATTATCCACGAGTATAAATATGTTTGAAAAACAATTTTAATTACTTATATTTGTATTACACATGAACAATGAAGAGGTAGAAAATATAATTAATGAATATCATTCAAAAAAAAGAGATGAAAATGATTATGTTTTACATCTTGAAAACAAGGTTAAGATTAGCATAGTTAATGTTAATGATAATAGCGTTCAAAAAAACTTAACAGACCAAGTAAGTACCAATTACAACCTTCATTCAAGTCCCTACAAATTAGTTAGTGAAGAAAGTGTAAAAACACTCAGCCCAGACAATATAGATGTTAAGTTTTTTTGGAAGTGCGTGAACGAAAAATTTCCCCTATTCTCTATAAGTCAATATCCCAATTGCAAGACTGATGATGATGTAAATAAGGCAAATATAAATGCTGCAAAATGGATAGGCTTTTACTCCAAACTGAACCAGTTGATAAAGAAAAATACATCTTCTAAAATTTTAGAAATAGGCCCTGGTTATGGTAACTTCTTTAAAGACATAACATCAAATTATAATTCAGTTGATTACTATGCAATAGATGTTAATAAAATGTTTTATTATGATGGGCTTTATGAATGTGATGGAAAATCTATACCAAAACAAGTGGGTGAAAATTATGATATAATTTTTTCAATAAACACCTTTAATCATATTGGTAAAAAGCAACGCACATCATACTATAAAGATGTTTATAAAAAATTAAAAAAGGGTGGTACTTTTTTGTTCACTAACTATTTAATATCTGAACACAATCAGCATAGAAATGATTTTTGGTCATATCAAGATGGTTCTGGAAATGTTTATAGCTCTTTTTTTTCTCAATTAATAATAATAGATGACTACCATACTCTAGCTGACGAACTAAATAATATAGGATTTTCTATAAATGTTAAATTGTCTCAAAATTTAGCAATAATAGAATGTTTAAAATAAAATAAAAATTATGAATAGCAATTTAATAGTAAGAAAAATAGACCAAACTTGTGACATTATAGGCGGAGAACAGCTGTTGGTGCAACAAGGGTTTTATCACGTAATAGGATATGTTGATATAGTAAAAAAAATTAATGAATTACCTTTTGAAGAAGTTTTATCATTGTTTAGAAGTTTAATACTTGACGGAAATATATATTCAGAATTTGCTTTACATCTTTTGAGTGGAGGAATGTTACATGATAAATATTTCGAACTAGATGAAAATTTAAATCCAACTAAAAACAATTTAAACTACCAGCTTAAATTTGATATAGATTCAGACATTGACGACATGTCTGAGGCCACAATGTCAACTAAAGACAGGGAGAAAATGTTACAAAGTGAAATAAAATCTATAGAAGAAGAAGCTAAAAAAGCTTACGAATCAAATAGAGTCAATCAACATCCTAGTTCAGATTATACCTCAGAACATTTGCAAAAAATACATAGCATAACATTAGACACAAATGTAGACAATCTTGATTGGCTTGGAAAAAATATATTAAACATGTCAGATGCTGACTATGGCACCTTTATGGTGTTGTTGTCAGAAATTAGGTCTTCTAAAAATTAATAAGTAATGAGTGAAGAAAAGTGGTACAATAAAAAAGATACTAGAGTAATTTACACTTTTGACAAAGAAGGTTGTATAAGTTGTCTTTGTAAAGATTGCGGCTCATCAATTAAAAGAAAGTTTCTATTTGGAATTATACCTTTAAAAAAATTGAAAGGCTGTATAAATAATAAATGTAAAAATTATTATAGATTTCATGAAAATTAACTATATTTACAATATGAACCTCAAAAGTCGGCTCTAACTTTCAGGAGTTTGGTGAAAGCGACATCAAAATTTGGTTCATTTTTAGTTATTTGAAAATATGTGGGCGACTTGGATTTGACTTTTAGTCAGAAGTTCGTAAACTCAGGCAAAGGTGATGACTTACCATCGAATCTCTTAAACGGAGAATCACAGTTTGCGTTAGCAGCCTAGTATCTAGGTTATAATGCACATCATACTGGCGAGTATACTTGTAGCCAGGTTAGATGTTAAAGGAAGTGTTTGCATTATTGATTGGCTTAACTAATCAAAGCGGAAGATTGTGAGTGATAACCAAGCATAAAAAAAACTCTCTATTTTTGGAACAGTTAGAAAATTGTTATCCTAAGCCTGTAAAAAAGTTTCTTATGGATGCTAGATAGGACGAGGGTTCGAAACCCTCCGCCTACACTTTTTTTTGCAAAAACATATGATACACCTAATCAAAAACAAGCTAAATTTTCTAAAAGTGTGCTTTCCTACTATGGTAAGCAGAGCCCACACTAACATTAATGGTGAATTTAAAGAAACTAATGATGGAGACGTTATTGATTTATCTGCATTGTCTGATTTTATTAGAGTTTTAGGAAATAAGGATATGAGGTTTTATTTTGATAAATTCATTATTGACTACATCAACAATGACAGCGACTTACTTTATAAACAGAATGTTTTAAGCTGTAAAACTAAGAAAGTATTACTGACTGAAAAAAATGTAGTCAATGAAAAGTTTAGCATGATTGACATAATAAGAGTGGCTTTTAATAGTAAATAAGATATGTTATACACATAAAATCCCTCCATAAACACCTCATAGAGTATTGTTGAAAAGTCTTAGCAAAAGCTAATAAGATTGGACTATTTATAATAAATTAAAATCTTTAGCTATGGCACGTAAAACAGTCATGATAGAGGAGATATCCGAAGATTTGTTCATGATTTATGACAACTCTCCTCTACTGCAAATGATAGAATTCGGTTATGTATTACATCTTATGCTTTTAGAATCAGAAATGTTGAATGAAAATGAATGGGAAGAGTTCGCTTTTGGAATTAACATGAAGGTTATAGATAGGGTGGAGGACTTTATATTAATAAGTTATTTTGAATTTAACAACATACTAACTTGGTTAGACTGGATTTGTAGAGTCATAGTAACATCAGAAGGAAAACATAATGATACTAAATTTATAAAAACATTCTTAAACGAATCAGATAATTTGTTTCTATATTTCAATAGTGGTAACAACAAAAACAGAAATATAATAATAGAAAAGTTATCTTAAAAAAAAAGCTCGAACAAATAGTCGAGCTTTTTTAATATATAATAGTTTTGATATTACTTCAAACTAGAAGGCTTTTTATTCATACCCTTTTTTATTTCTTCACCCTGCCAGGAGCGCCTTTGGTATTCATTCCTTTTTTCATAGTCAAGCTTAAACCATTACCTTCCTCTACTGAATCTCCTGTATCCTCTGCATCTAAGTCAACCTCAAGCTCTTCATCATCTTTATTTTGTTCCTTATCTAAAACATGTCCTCCACCAACAACAGGGTCAGTAGAATCTCCAATTTTATTCATCATGAAGTCAAAAACTTGGTCTAGATTTTCTTTGGCAACAGCAACATGGTCTTGAGCCCAGTCATGACCACCATCTAATATTTCTTCAATTTGTTTAGCATCTAATTGCATCATTAATTCAGCTTGTCTAATCATTTGCTTTAAATTAGAAGCAAACATGTATCTGTCTGTTTCTCTTTTATCTTCTTCTTCAATTATTTCTAGTTCAACAGACTCACTTATTTGTTTAACCCAAGGATAGTTTCCTGGTTTTTGATTTGCTCCTCTAAAATTTGTGTGATTTCTAGCACTTCCTTCTGCCATTTCAACTTCAGCTTCAACTTCAGCTTCAGCTTCTTTTGCAGCCTCAGCATCTTCTCTTTTCTTTAACCAATCTTTATGACTTGTTTCTAAGTCTAGTTTCAAACGAGAAAGTTCATGTTCTCCGAAATCAACATTACTAAGTGCGTTTGACAATGCTTTTCCTCGCAGTGTATCATCTCCAAGTCTATCTATTTCATTTCTGTAACCACGATTTAAATCTTTAACAAACATATCAAAAGACTTCTCTAGCTTTGTTCCTTTTACGGCCTTATAAACATCGTTTATATTTTTTAAATTTTTTCTGGAACACCACATCTCCTCTCCTTTTAAAAAGGATTCAGCCTCACCCCAGTGACTAACTAACTTATTAATATCGGATGTGCTTCTCTTATTATTTCGACTTAAGCACTCTAAAACTAATTCAATTGCTTGTTGTGCCTTTTCTAATTGAGTATATCCAATTCCAACAGCTGATTTAAGCTTGTCAAACATACCTTCATTTAATCCGCTATCTTGGAAGCCTTCTCTTATAATTTTTTGTAAATCTTTTTTGTTCATTTTATAATGTTTAATTTTATAATGTTTAATTACACGTATAA
>ERZ887851.777-NODE-777-length-30287-cov-21.886246_pt1 | contig 30287 bp, 33 predicted proteins | sample MGYA00521100_ERZ887851 | MGnify/ENA primary metagenome ERZ887851 (study PRJEB32303, sample SAMEA104408602) | aquatic metagenome | biome: Brackish water; feature: Pelagic; material: water | place: Baltic Sea | collected 2014-06-06T16:11:00 | depth 11,444 m ... | reverse complement strand
GCCAGACATGGGGATCTGCACTTAACGCACTGTGGGCACTTAATCCGCTGTGGGCGCTTAATCCGCTGTGGGCACTTTCATCATGAGTATGCATGTGCCCACTATGACTGCCGGCTTCTTGCTCAATGCCAGTATTTTGCGGCGCAATTAGCGGCAATTGCATCACTGTAATACGCTTATCTTGCGGCACTAAGGCCATAGGTTTCGCTACTCGAGATTCAAACATCTCTCCGATCCAGATAATCAGATCTGCCTGATCAATTTTCTTTAGCGCTGAGACTGGCAGCGACACCTCGTGGGCAGACTGCACCGCCGATTGCAGATATTCAACTCGAGCCTGATCACCAACAGCGGACTGGGCAATAATGGCCAGGGGCTTAATAGTAGTAATAATCAACGGCTTTTGTATTAACGGATTGTTTGTCAAAGGTTGAGCTATTTCTGGGGCAGCCAACACTGTCTGAGCAGTCAAGGCACTCAAAAAAGTAACAATTTTGAGAAGATTGTTATAATGTATCACTTTTGCTAGATTCAAGGTTTTCATCATTAGTGGCAATGCCCCAAAGCATCAGAATTGTATAAGAATAAATTATTGTTATATTATAACATTGCATTTAATGTAATAAACACTGATCCACTGGATAGACTTAGAGCCCATGCTGACCAATTCTCGATTAGTTCACCAGCCCCACGACCACGGCCGCTGCATCAATGCCGCCCTAAGCCGTGCCGAAGAGCTCTGCACTGCCAGCAAGGCGCGGCTGACGCCCACAAGAAAATCCGTGCTGCAACTGCTGTGGCAGAGCCATCAACCCCTAGGGGCTTATCAGCTGCAAGACCAACTGTCTGTACTCACAGGGAAATCCATAGCCCCGCCCACTATTTACCGTGCCATTGAATTTCTTCTCGGGCTCGGACTGATCCACCGTATCGCCTCACTTAATGCCTATATCGGCTGCCCTTTCCCAGGCAGTGACCACAGCAATCTATTTATGATCTGCAGCCAATGTGGCAGCGCCGCCGAAGTGGCCCATAACAGCCTTAATGAGCTGCTGCAAAAAGCCAGTGATAAGGCTAATTTTACCCTACAGAGCCAGGCATTGGAGCTTTTTGGGCTATGCCCAAACTGCAGCCTGTCCGCAGCTCAAAACCGGCCCTTAAATACAGAGAGCCCAGAGAATTCACACCATGACTAATCCGCTTATTACACCGCTTATTAAACTAGACCACATCAGTAAATCATTTGGCCCGCGGCCAGTGCTGGAAAATATCTCCATGCAGCTGATGCGCGGAGAGATTACCACATTGATTGGCCCCAACGGAGCCGGCAAATCCACTCTGGTGAGAATTATTCTCGGTCTGCTAAAGCCCGATAGCGGCTCAGTGCGGCCTGCGGATGAACTGAAGATTGGCTATATGCCTCAGAAGATCAATATAGATCCCACTCTGCCGATCTCTACCTGTCGATTTTTACAGCTGGCCAATACTTCTCACAGTGAATGCCATGCTGCGCTGGAAAAGGTTGGCATAGGTCATCTGGCCAAAGCGCCGGTGCAAACTCTCTCGGGGGGCGAGATGCAGCGGGCTCTGCTGGCTCGGGCTATTGTCCGTAAGCCCAACTTCTTGGTTCTCGATGAGCCCGTGCAGGGGGTCGATGTGACCGGGCAAAATGCCCTCTACTCAATGATTGCCGACCTTAGCAAGTCCCTTAACTGCGGGGTGTTGATGGTCTCTCACGATCTCCATCTGGTGATGTCAGCTACCGATCATGTGATCTGCCTAAATCAGCATATCTGCTGCCAGGGCAATCCCGAGCAGGTGACCCAAGATCAGGCTTATATAGATATCTTTGGCCAAACTACCGCTATCTATGCTCACCAGCACGATCATCAACACAGCATTCACGGTGAAGTGCTGGACAAACAGGGCAAGCACCAACATGGGGAGGGCTGCAGCCATGACTGACTTTCTTCTCTATGCTCTGTTGGCGGGGCTGGGCGTGGCGCTGGTGGCTGGGCCCTTAGGCTGCTTTGTGGTGTGGCGGCGCATGGCCTATTTTGGTGACACTCTAGCTCACTCCGCCTTGCTAGGGGTATCTATCGGGGTACTGCTGGGAATTAATATCAGTATCACTGTGGCGGCGATCCCTATGCTTATAGCTCTGGGGCTGGTCTATCTGGAGCAGCGCGGTATTTTGTCTCTGGATACATTGCTCGGCATTCTCAGCCACTCGGCTCTGGCAACAGGCCTAGTGCTAATTTCACTGCTGCCTGATGTGCGGGTCGATCTGATGTCGCTGCTGTTTGGCGATCTGCTGTCGGTCACAAAGAATGATCTCTGGGTAATCTATGGGGTGGCGGGCACCGTTGTTGCCCTGCTGCTGTGGCTGTGGAAGCCGCTGATCAATATCACCGTCCATGAGGAGCTGGCCAGTGTTGAGGGGGTTAAAACCTCAGCGGTGCGAACAGCATTGATGTTGATTACGGCCCTGGTGATTGCCATTGCTATGAAAATTGTTGGTGTACTGTTGATTACAGCGCTGCTCATTATCCCTGCGGCCACTGCCCGCCGTGTGAGCAGCACCCCGGAGCAGATGGCGGTGATGGCGAGCTTGATTGCCATGTTAACGGTTGTGATGGGGTTGGCTATGTCTTGGTATGGTGATACGCCAGCAGGCCCTTCAGTAGTGGTCTGTGGCGCGTTGCTATTTGCTCTTTCACTGGTGTTTAAGCAGCGAAGTTAACGGGCAAAAGTATCCTTTATCGAACGCCAGGTCTGACGCATAGCCACTTCACCGTGGGGCGCCTTGAAGAACCCATGGTAGTGCCCCTTGGGGTTGATCAACACCACTTGGGTGCTGTGGTCGACAGTGTAGTTGTCTTCACCTAAATCTACCTTGGTGTAGGCAATAGTGAGCTGTGTACTGAGCCCCAAGATTGAGTAGGGATTGCCTGTGACGCCAATAAAGTCTTCGTTGAAGTAGGGCACGTAGAGAGCCATTTTCTCAACCGTGTCGCGCTCAGGATCCAGAGACACCATAACGATCTGCAGGTTTTCTTTTTCGCTGTCACCCAAATCTTCATACATGGCATTCAGTGTCGCCAGAGTGGTGGGGCAGATATCCGGGCAGTTGGTAAAGCCAAAAAATACGATACTCCAGACACCTTTAAAGTTTTCTAAGGTGAAGGGCTCGCCATGGTGATCAATCAGATCGAAATCGCTAAAGATCCGTGGAGTACTCAGTTCAATGGCACCGTTAACTCGCAGATCTTCTGCAGACATGGGCACTGGTTGACGCATCTTCCAGGCGAAGCCAAAAATCACCAACACAATAAAGCAGAGAATAACCAAGACGGTCAGCTTAATACCGGTTTGTTGCTTCATGTTACTGTTCTCCAAAATGCCAATGGTGGCGCTTAAAAGCAGCCAGTTAAATAATCGGTGTGGTCTCTATCAGATAGTGATCGAGCAACATAATCACAAACAACACCATCAAATAGGTGATCGAATATTTAAAGGTTTTCATACCCGAATCATCGTCCTGGCCATAGAGCATCACCAGAGCCCAGTACAAGAATCCCGCACCTAAGACCAGGGCACCGGCCAGATAGAGCAGGCCGAACATACCAGTCAAAAATGGCAGCACGGTAATCACAATCAACAGCAAGGTGTAGAGAACTATATTGATTTTGGTGTATTGCTCACCGTGAGTTACCGGCAGCATGGGAATCTTGGCTTTGGCATAATCGTCTTTGCGGTGAATCGCCAGAGCCCAAAAATGCGGTGGTGTCCAAGCATAGATAATTAGTACCAACAGCAGAGCGTTGTAGTGTATTTCACCAGTAACAGCAGTCCATCCCAGTAGCGGTGGCGCTGCACCAGCCAAGCCGCCGATCACAATATTCTGCGGCGTCGCGCGCTTTAAATACATGGTGTAGACAAAGGCATAGCCAATCGATGAAGCCAGAGTCAGCCACGCGGTGATCTGGTTGATAAATAGCAGCAGTATGGCCATGCCAGCCAAGCCGGTCAGGGCGGCAAACATGATTGCCTGATTGGGCTGAATGCGACCGCGAGCTATAGGGCGGTTGTGGGTGCGAGCCATGGTATCGTCGATCTTGCGATCAACAATATGGTTTACCGCAGCAGCTGAACCGGCGCACAGCGCAATGCCCAGATTTCCCAAAATCAACACATCCAGAGAGACGAATCCGTCAGTGGCTAAGAGCATGCCAATCAGGGAGGTCAGAATCATTAGCGCAACCACGTTGGGCTTGCACAACTCTAGATAGTCGCGCCAGCTTACGCCCGTTGTTTCTAATTCGGTTTGTTGCATAGAGTCCAACTCCAGAGTTCTGTCTGTTGATTAACGGTCTGGTGAATATTTTAAAAGGTGCTTCATATCTTCAAGCAGCCCCATAACATCGTCGTCTTGGGTGAAGTAGAGAATAACCTCTGCATCGGGCGTCACCACAAAGTAGCGAGTGTCGGCCATGTCCCAGTCTGCTGAGGTGTTTTTCAGCAACTGCTTAAACTCATTCAAGCCAGTGGTTTGAATGGTTAAATGAGGATGCGCAAAGCTGAGATCGTCAAATTCCTGCTGCTGCAATTGCTCGGCATCGGCAAGGTATACGCGCTCTGCTCGACGGACCAACTTACCCATTAATATGTGCACCGAACGGGTGTCTAAAATCACTTGGTTACAGGCAGCATCACAGCTGTCGCCGCCGGCCACAACAATCTTCCACTTTGCGGCTTTATCGGGGTTGGCAGGGAATACTGTGCGAGCATCCACAGCGGGCTTGACCAGTTGACCCTGATTTGTGGTGCCCAAGGTGGCCATCAGCTGCTGCCGCTGCTCTTCCGACTTGGGCTGCATCAATGTACCGGCTACCATCACGCCGCCAACCATTATCAACATAATCCAAATCTGGATCTTCATGCCGCGATTGCGGGGGCCCTGCTTTGTCTGCGCGTCACTCATAAAGCTTCACTCTCTGTCTTTGACATTTTAAATTTAAACCATGCCTTCAGGTTTGAGTTGGCATTGATGGTCAGTAACAACAGCACCAACGCCATAACAAACCACTGTACTGCATAGGCTGTATGTTTTTCTGGCTGTACCGATACTGTCGGCCAACCAGTGGTTAATGCGCCAACTGAGTCACTATCCAACCGCAATTGGTAAGCGAAAAACTCATCGGCAAAAATTTCTGCGGCGCGCTCGGTGGAGATCCAGCCAACCCTTGCCGGCCAGCTCTCAACAGCACGGACACCGTCATCTAATTGCAGACCACCACGCAAAACCTTGTACAGGGATCCACGCAACAGCACTTTGTCAGTCACCGACTCTATTTCAGGTAGCTGGTTGCGATCCAGGGAGGCCTGCACCCAGCCACGATTGACCAGTATCTTTAACTCGCTGGACGCTATGGTGAGAACTTCAAATATTTCATAGCCAGGCCTGCCATTGCGCACGCGATTATCCAGCAAAACACGTCGCGATGCATCTAGTTCGCCGACAAATTGAACCTGCCGATACTGAAGGTTGACACTGGGATCTAGCAATTCGAATGCCACTGACTGAGACTCTTGGTTGGCCTTAAACTCGGCCAATATCTCGCGCTTTTCTTGAGCGCGATCTAACTGCCAGTAACCCAAGCTGATTAACAGCGGCATCATTAACAGGACGAGGAACAATAACTTGGCATTTGGCTGCCAAGAGAAGGTTTCCGCGTTAAGATGTGGATCGCTGTTCATTTATGTTTAAATTCCACTTTCCATTATCTTTAATCAGAGACCACTATGCTCAAGACTCTAATGCTTATACTGCTGATCGCCCTGATAGCCAGCCTGTTTGGCGGCTTAAACTTTTTGGTTAAGGATCTTGGGGGCGACAACAAAAAACGTCTACTCTATGCCCTGGGCCTGCGTGTCACTCTGGCAGTGATGTTGGTTTGCACCATTATATACGGCGCCTACACAGGACAGATCAAAAGTCAGGCACCATGGGATAAACAACTTCATCCTGAGAATGTTGCACCCTCTGTTCCAACAGCTCCTGTGGCGCCAAAGCCTTAAAGCCGCTCCAAAAAACCAAAATCTTCAGAGTAAGCTACAAACAAAAACGGCCAGGCAAATTGCCCAGCCGTTTTTTACGTCCCGCAATATTCTATCTAATCGAATACATAGACTACAAAGAATAGCAGAATCCACACTACGTCGACAAAGTGCCAGTACCAGGATGCAGCTTCAAAGCCAAACTGATCTTCATTGCTAAAGTGCCCTTTGATTGCGCGAATCAGAGCGATCAATAGCATGATAGTTCCAAGGGTTACGTGGGCCCCGTGGAAGCCGGTAAGCATAAAGAAGGTAGTACCGTAGATACCGGACTCTAGAGTGAGGCCCATATGCTGGTAAGCGTGAACATATTCTTCAACTTGAAGTACCAGGAAGATCATGCCAAGCAATACTGACAACGCCAACCAACCGATAAACTGCTTGCGGTTGTTGTTCTTAAGGCCGGTGTGGGCAATATGAACAGTGATACTAGAGGTAACCAGAATAACGGTGTTCCACAGTGGCAGCCAACTTAACAACTTGGCCCAACCAGGGAAACTCATCGCTTCATCTGGACCAGTAAAGACTGCATTGGCGCCATTTGCCGCTTGATCAGGAGTGATCATCGGCGGCCATTCGGCTTCATAGCCAGGCCATAGGATAGCATTGTTGGCAACAGCCGCGTCGGTAGGGGTATCGTCAAATATACCGATCGCCGCATCACCACCTAGCCAAGAGTTAACAATCACTCGCAGGTAGAAGAGGGCACCAAAGAACGCGGCAAAGAACATTACCTCAGAGAAGATAAACCAAAGCATACCCAGAACATAAGAGCGCTTGAGCTGATCATTGGCCAAGCCACGCATATTCTCATCGATAACCAGGCTCCACCACTTGAACATCACCACCGCCATAATCACTAGGCCGGCAGTGAAAACCATGCTGCCACCGCTGACAACCCAAGACGCGGCACCATAAGCCATTAATCCCATGCCCGTGGCAGTGATAATCGGCAGTTTGCTCTGCTCGGGTACGTAATAACTGCTTTCTGTTGACATCTTTTATCTCCGTGTTGTTATTCCCAAGCGCTTGGGAATTACTATAACTGTGCTATTGGGTCTGCCACTCGATCGGTTATATCGAATATCGTGTAGGAAAGCGTCACGCTATTAACGCCTTCCGGCAAATCCGGATCAATAATAAATATAAGCTTAAGGTCTGCCTGATCGCCGGCTGCCAGAGGCTGATTCTCAAAACAGAAACACTCTGTTTTGTGGAAATAATCCGCCACATTGTTCGGCACCAAACTGGGTATCGCCTGGGAGACCATATCTTCGTCGGTAATGTTGTGGGCAAAATAGGTGATCTCTGTGGGCTCACCTGGATGCACTACAACACTGTCTTTAGTCGGTTTAAATACCCAGGGCATGGATGCATTGTTCGAGGCCACAAACCTAACTCTGACCTCGCGCGAAGTGTCCACCCTGACATCAACTGCAGTGTACTCGTCACCTGTTTTGCCACCGAGCCCGGTAATCTCGCAAAACAGGTCATACATTGGCGGCAAAACAAAGATTGCAAAAGCAAACATACCCGCCGCACCAAACAGTGACTTGACCAAAACTCTACGGTTAGATGCATCCGTTGACATAACCTATGCCCCCCTATTTAAACTCGGGGGGTTTTGCAAACGTGTGATAAGGCGCTGGTGATGGAACAGTCCACTCCAGTCCTTCGGCACCTTCCCAAGTCTTTTCTTCAGTGGTTGGCTTACCGTTGCGGATAGTCGCAATCACGTTGTACAACAACATGATCTGCGCGGCACCATAGATAAACGCACCAATACTTGAGACCATATTCCAGTCAGCAAACTGTAGACCATAATCCGCGTAGCGACGTGGCATACCGGCTAGTCCCAAGAAGTGCTGGGGCATAAAGGCAATGTTAAAGCCGATAAAGGCAACCCAGAACTGCACCTGACCCATGGTTTCGTTGTACATCTTTCCACACCACTTTGGCAGCCAGTAGTAGATAGCAGCCGTGCCACTAAATACTGCACCAGCAACCATTACGTAGTGGAAGTGAGCAACAACAAAGTAGGTGTCGTGATACTGCATATCTGCAGCCGCAATCGACAGCATCAAGCCAGTGAAGCCACCAAAGGTAAACAGAATCACAAAGGCGATACTGAATAGCATTGGAGTTTCAAAGGTCAATGAGCCTTTGTACATGGTGGTGATCCAGTTAAACACCTTCACACCAGTTGGCACAGCAATCAACATAGTGGCGTACATAAAGTACAGCTCACCGGCGATTGGCATACCCACAGTAAACATGTGGTGAGCCCAGACTACGAAGGACAAAAATGCGATCGCTGCCGTGGCGTAAACCATCGACGAGTAACCAAACAGCGGCTTGCGACTGAAGGTTGGAATGATCTGCGAAACAACACCAAAGGCTGGCAAGATAATGATGTATACCTCTGGGTGACCAAAGAACCAGAATACGTGCTGGAACAATACCGGGTCACCGCCACCAGCAGCGTCAAAGAAGCTGGTACCGAAGTTAATATCCATCAACATCATGGTTACTGCGCCGGCAAGAACTGGCATTACAGCAACTAGCAAGAATGCTGTGATAACCCAGGTCCATACAAACAGCGGCATCTTCATGTAAGTCATGCCTGGAGCGCGCATGTTCATTACAGTAGCAATAATATTAATTGAACCCATGATAGATGAGGCGCCCATAATATGGATTGCGAAGATAAAGAAGTTTACTGACTCTGGCGCATAGGTAGTCGACAGTGGCGCGTAGAACGTCCAACCAAAGTTAGGACCGCCGCCTTCCATAAACAACGTTGAAGTCAGGATCGCAAAGGCGAAAGGCAGGATCCAAAAGCTCAGGTTGTTCATACGTGGCAGAGCCATATCTGGCGCCCCTATCATCAGGGGAATCATCCAGTTAGCCAAGCCGACAAAGGCCGGCATAATCGCGCCGAACACCATGACTAAGCCGTGCATGGTGGTCATCTGGTTAAAAAATTCAGGCCTAATTAACTGCATGCCTGGCTGGAACAACTCTGCGCGAATAACCATCGCGAAAGCGCCGCCCATGAGGAACATTGCAAAACTAAACCAAAGGTACAATGTACCAATGTCTTTGTGATTGGTCGTAAATACCCAGCGGCTTATATAAGCGCGCCAGCCATCTGCCAATGTTGCGGGACCGTGTGCCATTTATCTAATCTCCCTTATTTGCTTTGCTTGTAGTTGAGAACATCGATTGGCTGAGTGACATCGCCAACATTGTTGCCCCAAGCATTTCGCTGATAGTGAATAACCGCAGCTATATTGACTTCGGAAAGCTGGTCAGCAAATGACTGCATGGCTGAACCGGGAACGCCGTCGATCAATACCGCAATGTGGCCTATTTGAGGGCCCAGGGCGATTGGACTGCCTTTAATTGCTGGGAATACGCCGGGAATACCATTGCCGTCGGCCTGGTGACAACCAGCACAACTTTGCAGGTAGACGCTTTCGCCTTTGGTCATCAGTTCTTCAGCCGTCCAAACTTTACCAATAGTTGAAGCGTATTCGACTGCTTCAGCTTTTTTGTTGGCCAACCAATCGTCGTATTCAGCCTGTTCTTTAACTTCCACAACCACTGGCATAAAGGCGTGGCCCTGTCCGCACAGCTCGGTACATTCACCGACATAGGTGCCTGGTTTGTCTGTCTTGGCCCAACCCGCGGTAAACAGTCCCGGGACCGCATCACGCTTAACGCCGAAATCGGGAACCCACCAGGAGTGAATGACATCGTTGCCAGTTACCAGGAAGCGAATCTTTTTGCCTACAGGCAGCACCAATGGCTCGGTGACTTCACGAAGATAGTGCTCACCCTTGGGCTCGCGACCATAGACTTCGTCGTCAGAGGTACGTAGTTCACTCATGAACTTAACGCCTTCGCCGAGATACTCGTACTGCCACTTCCACTGATAGCCAGTAATCTTAATTTCGATATCTGGATTGTCTGTGTCGTAGACTTTTAACAGCGCTGTAGTCGCTGGGAAGGCCATAACAATCAAAATGATTGTCGGGACGATCGTCCAAAGCAGCTCAACACCTAAATGTTCATGAAAGTTTTCTGCTACTGCACCACGGGATTTGCGGTGTGCATACATCACGTAAAACATAAAACCAAAAACACCGATACCAATAACGGTACAGACCCAGATCATGATCATGTGAATGTCATAAGCTGCTTGACTGACTTCGGTGACACCTTGGGGCATATTGAGTTGGCTAGCTGAACTTTCAGCCAATGCACTGCCCGCGATGGGCAATAAAACAACAAGGCTCAATAGACTCAAGAAAAGTGCTTGCGCTCTTTTCAACATCGCTTGTTTCTCCGTGGTAATTATGACTTTTTTAAACTCGTGCTTTTCGAGTTGGCCCCAGCCTTGAAATCAGGTGGGTGAAAAGCGGCGGCAGTATAGCAAAGCAAACTTATTTTCACTACTGTAAAACAGTCTGAATTGCGTTTTGCAAATGTGCCCAGCAAAAACATCTGCGGACAAAAAAGGGCCAAACTTTATGGCATAGGCCACAATATCTGCTAGATTTACACCATAGTCATCAGGCTCATGGCCGCGACCGCTAGTGGATATAAACCCTGTGAATGGGATTTTCTCCGAACTCCATACCAAATTAGAGAGTGACCCATGCCTCCACTTTCAAATCATAGCAGCGAATATTTGATTGCCTACTTAAATGAGCGTGTGCAGCATTTGCACGACTCTATACGGTTGAGAGAGAGTGATGGGACTGCTGCTCTGGCATCTTTTATTAAAAAATATGTCCAGCTGGTACCAGACTTGGTTAATGCCTTCGAAGATTTTCTCGCCTGTGCTGGAGTCAATGGCGAAATTGCCAGACAATTAACCACCGCCAAAGAGTTCCTCGATGTACCTATGGACATTATGTCTGCAGAAGAGGGGCTTGAGGCCAACATGTACCAGGCCTATCTAGCGCACCGCTTACTCGAAGAACTTAACGACACCCTCAGCGCCCAGTTTAACTGCCCAGTGATCCCAGTAAATATGACCAGATCCAATTTGATTGTGCACCATATTATCGGCGAGCCCTTTGCCAACCAGATCGATAGCGCCATTCAACTGCTCAATGACAAGCTCCTCGCCTCAATTAAGAAGAATTATGGACTGAGTGTGAAGTTACATGAGTACACCAACGGACTCGGCAAGGATCCGACAGATCGTTTTCCCTGTCTGACTGAATCGTCAAGCATACGCCTACTGTTTAAAAGCCAAAATTCCAGAGTTCGTCTTAATTGAACTGACGCTTCGGTTTTAAACCCCTAGCCCTTTGGGTCCATCAGTTTCACCGCCGAAATCTTGTTGGCCTCGTCAGCCGCATCCGCATTCACCCGGGTCTCAAGCTCTCGGGGAGCGGAATAGACGCGCATCTCATCGAGAAACCCACAGCTAATACATTCGCGATAACCCACGCCATCAGTCGAAAAGGCCTGAATCTTATCCAGTAAGCTGCACTTGGGACAGGTCACACCTGCAATAAATTGTTTTTTGGTTGAAAAAGCCATTTAAATATCACCACAATAGGAACCTTCATTATATCGGGCATCACAGCATATGGATCACTCTTTTAGAAAACACCTGCGTTCACACAGAGGCATCTCTCCACTTCTTGGTCAGCGGGTCTATGTGGATCCAGCGGCAACAGTGATTGGCGATGTGCATCTCGGGGACGATGCTTCAGTCTGGCCCGGTGCGGTGATTCGCGGTGATATGCACTCCATCCGAATCGGCGCCCGTTCCAATGTTCAAGATAACGCGGTGCTGCACATCACCCATGCCAGCGAGTTTAATCCCGGCGGCTGGCCCTTGAGCATCGGCGACGATGTGGTAATAGGACACAGAGCGGTGCTCCATGGCTGCACCATTGGCAACCGGATCTTGATCGGCAACGGTGCCATTGTGAATGACGGAGCAGTTATCGAAGATGAAGTAATTGTGGGTGCCGGCTGTATGGTACCGCCAGGAAAGACCTTGGCCAGTGGCTTTGTCTACGTAGGCAATCCCTGCAAAGCCATGCGCGCCCTGTCCGAGAGTGAGAAAAATTTCTTCACCTACAGTCCGGCCAACTACGTTAAATTAAAGGATCAGTACCTTGCGGAGCAGTTTTTAGACGGCCAACAGCCCTAGAACAGCTCTCGCTGAGCCTGAATAACTGCGGCGGTTTTAGGTCTAACCTGGCGCCAGATATAAAAGGACTCTGCAGCTTGCTCAACCAGCATTCCCAGACCATCTGCAGTCTTGGCACCCTGACGCTTACCCCACTGCATAAAAGGTGTTGGCTGCGCTGCATAGAGCATGTCGTAGCAGGCCCCGTCGGCAACAAGCAAATCGTCCGGCAATGGCGGTAAGCTTCCGGTGAGACCGGCGCTGGTGCCATTGATCACCAAATCAAACTCCTGGCCCGGCAGCATATCGAAGCCACAGGCGAGAATATAACCCTGTTCGGCAAAGCCCTTAGACAGCTGCAATGCCTTTTCCAACGTGCGATTAGCAATCACCACATGCTGTGGCTGCTGCGCCATTAAAGGCTCCAAGACGCCACGCACCGCACCCCCGGCACCCAGCACCAAAACGCGCTTAGCGCGGATTTGCCAGCCGAGATTTTGCACCATATCATTCACTAGACCTACGCCATCGGTGGTGTCGCCAAGCACGGTTCCGTCATCTTGAAGACTCAGGGTATTCACCGCACCAGCATGTCTCGCTCGCGGGGTTAAACGCGCGGCATAAGAGTAGGCGTCCTGCTTAAAAGGAGCTGTAATATTCAGGCCCTTGCCGCCGGTACTGAAAAACTCATCTGCAGCTGCATCAAACCCACCAACCTCAACCAGCTGCTTGGTATAACACAAGCCCTGATTAGTCTCGGCAGCAAAGGCAGTGTGAATTTGCGGTGATCGGCTTTGGGCAATGGGATTGCCAAAAACGGCGTATTTATCAACCATGTCAGACCCAGTCTCGATGAATAAGGTATTTAGTGTAGAGCTCTGCTTCGGCACTGTCGGGCTCTGGCGTCCAATCGTATTCCCAGCGCACCAGTGGTGGCAGGGACATCAAAATAGATTCAGTGCGACCGCCGGTCTGCAGACCAAACAGCGTGCCGCGATCCCAGACTAGGTTAAATTCCACATAGCGGCCGCGGCGATAGAGCTGAAACTGACGCTGAACTTCACTGAAAGCAATATTATGACGACGCTCTAATATAGGTATATAGGCCGAACCAAAACTATCGCCAACACTGCGCATAAAAGCAAAGCTCTGCTCGAAACCCAGCTCGTTAAAGTCATCGAAGAACAGACCGCCAATACCACGGGGCTCGCTGCGATGCTTTAGATAGAAGTAGTCGTCGCACCAGCGTTTAAAGCGCGAATAATAGTCCTCAGAAAAAGAGTCACAGGCAGATTTGGCGGTTTGATGCCAGTGCCTACAATCTTCTTCATTGCCGTAATAGGGCGTCAGGTCGTAACCGCCGCCAAACCACCAGACCGGTTCGGCACCCTCTTTTTCGGCAATAAAAAAGCGCACATTGGCGTGAGAGGTCGGGGCATGGGGATTTTGCGGGTGAATGACCAGAGACACACCCATGGCTTCAAAACGACGACCGGCTAATTCTGGACGATGCTGAGTGGCTGAGGCGGGCATTTCGGCACCAAAAACATGGGAGAAGTTAACTCCGCCCTTTTCGATTATACCGCCATCAACCAACACGCGACTGCGTCCGCCACCGCCTTCTTCCCGGACCCAGCGATCTTCCTTCCACTGGGCAGAGTCAACCGCCCCCAGCTGCGCACAGATACTATCCTGCAACCCGAGTAGATATTCTTTTACCGCCTCTTTGTCTATCGCCTGACCCTCAACCTTCACGAACAATCTCTCCACTGAGCAAATGCCTAATTTCACTGGGTTTCACCGCATCGCCAACAGTGCCCGGCGTTAGGAAATCAAGGCTTTGACTAGCAACAGCCTGACCGAAGTATCCCTGCACCTGTTCTGCGTTAATTGCCGCAGGCTGACCCTGAGGGTTAGCTGATGTCGACACTAGTGGCCCGCCAAACAACTGGCACAGGGCTGCGGCCAGAGGGTGATCGGTGATGCGTAGCGCCAGAGTATCATGGCCACCGCTAATCCACTCAGCCGCAAAGCCATTGTTCGGCACCAGCCAGGTAGTCGGTTTTTGTTGAGGAGTTTGAAAACGTTGCAGCGCGTCAGGCTCAAGGCCAGTCAAAAAGAGGGCAAACTGCTCGGCATTAGCGGCAATCAGTATCAGGCCTTTGCTGACACTGCGCCCTTTAAGCCGCAGTAATTTTTTAACTGCTGGCAGCGACTCTGGGTCGCAACCTAAACCCCACACAGATTCGGTGGGGTAGGCAATTACCGCCTGCTGCTGCAGGAATCGCGCCGCGGCGCAGACCTGAGGGTCGCTTAGCCAATCAGTCACGGAGTCATTATCCGTTTTTCAGTCTTTCCTGCAGGGCTGCGTCTTTGGCAATGATGATTGCCGCATTGTCAGCGCGCTCTTTCACCAGCTTGGCATGCATAGACGCATCGGCAACACCGATTATTTGAGCTGCAAGGTAGGCAGCATTTTTAGCGCCGGCTTTACCAATGGCAACTGTAGCTACGGGGATACCACCGGGCATCTGCACAGTTGAAAGCAGCGCATCTAAACCATCAAGAGATCCATTTATGGGCACGCCAATAACAGGCTTCAGGGTAGTCGCCGAAACAGCACCGGCCAAGTGGGCCGCCATGCCAGCTGCACAGATAAACGCCGCGCAGCCGCGAGCGTCTGCATCGGTAACATAGCTGTGGGTTGCCGCAGGTGTTCGGTGGGCAGATGTCACCTTTACTTCAAAGGGGATATCGAATTTTTTTAGAATTTCAAAGCTGGCTTCCATCACCGGTAGATCCGAGTCAGAGCCCATAAGAATTGCAACAAAAGCGGTAGTCATTTTTGACACTCCAAGAAAGAAAGCGGGGAGGCTACCGGAAGTTTGAATGGGGCGCAATAGTTGACCTAAGGCAGTATTCGACTACTTTAGCAGTGAGGTTCATTTAAGGCGCTGGTAGAGACCGTTTTGGCTTTCAATTAGACCTTTTATTTCCAGTGCCACAAGCAATCGAGAGAGCTCCGCCACGGAGAATGAGCCATCGGTAATCAAGCTGTCCATATCCATAGGCTCATAACCCAGCCGTGTCAAAAGTCGCTTCTCGTCAATCTCAAGCCGCGGATCCGCAAGCGCCGTATACGACGGAGATGGAGTATCTGGGAGTAGAACCTCTAAGGCCAATCCAGACAGCGCACCTTTTAGCTGCTCGACTATCTCTTCGGCCTTTTCTACCAGGTGAGCTCCCTGCTTAATCAAATGGTGACAGCCGCGACTCTGGGGATTGTGAATAGAGCCGGGAATCGCGAACACCTCACGATCCTGCTCCAGAGCATAGCGAGCCGTAATTAACGAACCACTCCTCAGGGCCGCTTCCACCACCAGCACACCCAGACTAAGGCCGCTGATAATCCGATTTCTGCTGGGGAAGTTGGTCGCCAAGGGCTTGGTTTTGGGCTCAAACTCGGTGAGCAAAGTGCCGCCCTGATCAATAATCTGCTCGCCCAATTTAAGGTGAGCTCGGGGATAGACAGCATCAATGCCGGTGGCCATCACGGCAATGGTTTTACCGCCACCATCAAGGGCTCCACTGTGAGCGGCGCCGTCAACACCATGGGCTAGCCCACTAGTAATCACAAAGCCACCGGCCGCCAGATAATGACTCCAAGCCCGAGCATTGTCGCCGCCGCCGCGCGTCAGTCGACGGCTGCCGACTATAGCGATCTGGGGAAGATGGAGGTTTTCTATATTGCCACGGGCATAGATCAGGCGCGGAGCGCCGCCAATTTGCCGCAGCTGGTCGGGATAATCCGCGCTAGTGATAGGGATAATATGAGCGGCGCAATCCTCTGTACTCTGGACAATGTTATCCACAGCCTCTTGCCAGGCCGCCTGTTTATATTGATTGCGAAGATTATCCAGTAGAGGATGAAATGATTCGGGGAAGTCCTCAAAGGGCTGTTCAAAAATAGCGCAATAGGTCTGCGCCAGCTCAAGCAGCTGGCGCTGAAACTTGGGGGTAAAGTTATCTAGATGCTGTGATACCAGCGCATAGTGACATTCCCTGTCCATAAGGTATTTCCTAGACAGCTTTATTACGGATTGCGCAACAGATCACCCAGATCAATTTGCCTATCCGCTCCCATTACCAGGGCAAAGCTCATTTTCTCGTAGGTGTCGAATACCATTAACAGGCCGATGCGCTCATCGGGCAAACGCACCCGCTCGCTGGCTACACGATCTTTTACCAATTCTCCGCGCTTAAAAATCGCCAAGGTATCACCGGACTGCAAGCCATCGCGGTTGCCGCGATTAATTGCCACAACATCGAGGGCGCCGGCATTGTGGACACCCTCTTCCACATTCATCACCAATCCGCTGATTGCGGTTTCTGGCGCGCGAGGATAAAAAGTCGATGCCAAGGTTCTCTCTTCGGCGACCAATAGGCGATCCTTGATACGAATTTCACCTTCGGCACGGCTGACATTTAGAGTGGCAACGTCCTTTTCCAGGGCTTTGATTCTAGCCGCGCCAATATCTATGGCCCTGATACCGAGCAACTCGCCAGTCTGCGGATCTAAATAGGGATCACCGCGGCGGTAGATGCCATAATTTAAACGATTGTCAGTGAAATCCCCGCGAGCATAAAAGTCATCACTCATGCCCACTAGTATGCGCCGCTCAGCGTCGCCGAGGACATAGGGCGCGCCATTCAATGTGGCATTGTCTGTTACTCGGGTTTTGGACAGGAAAGTGCTGATAACATTTAATGGCAGGGCACTGATGGCATCGCCGTGATCTAGGCTGCGAATTTCTGGAGACAGCTTGACCTCGCGGCTGCGGACGATTTTGAGCTGGGGCACACCATTGATATACACCAGGCTGATAACATCGCCGGGATAAATCAGGTGAGGGTTGTCGATCTGTTGGTTGGCGTGCCATATCTCAGGCCACATCCATGGGTCCTTTAAGAACAGTGCCGAGATGTCCCAGAGCGTGTCACCGGGAACTACAATGTAACTATCGGGCACATCTTCGTTGATCAAAACGCTTGGGCTGGAGAAATTTGGATTTGAGGAGGTTTGGTTTGAGACACTCTGGTTTGCGAAGCTTTGATTTGAGAAGCTTTGATTTGAGACGCTTAGGGCAGCAGCCAGAGTAGTGGAAAGCACAGCTGCCATTAGCGCGGTGCTGAATCGGAATTTTTTCATGTTTCTGAGTCCTTTCTCCGGGCAGGGTTAGTGTATAATTTCACCGTTTCTGATGGTGCCAAAAAGGTAATTGTTAAGAACCAAATGGAATGCGCCGCCGGGTTAGCTTAATGGTAGCAGCGCTTTTAACTTTTTTTAGAATTTCATCACATCTACTATGGCTATATTAAAGATACTCGAATTCCCAGACCCCCGACTGCGCACCGTCGCCAAGCCGGTTACTGACGTGGATGAGACAATAAAGCGTCTGATCGCGGATATGTTTGACACTATGAAAGACGCCCAGGGTATTGGCCTGGCGGCATCACAGATTGATGTTCATCTGCGGGTTATCGTCATGGATTTGGGTGAAGATGACATAGGCCCAAGAGTCTTTATCAATCCCGAAATCGAAGCATTGGACGACAGCGTTGACCCCTATGAAGAGGGCTGTCTGTCGGTGCCCGGATTTTACGAGAAGGTTGACCGCCCGGCCCATGTGATGATTCGCGCATTGGATGGCGAGGGCAATGCCTTTGAAGAAGAGGCCCGGGGCCTGCTTGCCGTGTGTATACAACATGAAATTGATCATCTCGAAGGCAAATTATTTGTCGACTACCTGTCGCCCTTTAAGCGTCAGCGCATTCGCAAGAAACTCGAAAAAATTCATCGCCAGAATGCATAGGACGTCTGTCACTTGAGAGTACTATTCGCAGGAACGCCAGACTTCGCCGCGGCACACCTGCAGGCTTTGCTCGACGCGCCGACTATTTCAGTTATTGGCGTTTATAGCCAACCGGACCGGCCCGCTGGTCGCGGTAAAAAACTCACCGCCAGCCCAGTTAAAAAGCTCGCCCTTAAACATCAGCTACCCGTCTTTCAGCCGCAATCTCTAAAAGACCCGGAACAACAGCGAATTTTAAGTGAACTGCAGGCGGATATTATGGTGGTGGTGGCCTATGGCCTTATTTTGCCCCAAGCCATCCTGGATGCTCCACGGCTCGGCTGTATCAATGTCCACGCGTCGATTTTGCCACGCTGGCGCGGGGCAGCACCTATTCAGCGCGCTATTGAAGCAGGTGACGCAGAAACTGGCGTCACCATTATGCAGATGGATGCTGGCCTAGATACCGGCGCCATGTTGAGCGTTTCCCGCTGCGACATTGATAGCAATGAAACCAGCGCCAGCCTGCACAGCAAGCTAGAACTGCTTGGCGCACCAGCGCTGCTGCATACGTTAGAGTCCCTAAACAGTGGCCTTGCGGTGGCAGTGGAACAAGATGATCAGCTGAGCTGCTATGCGGCAAAAATCACCAAGCAGGAGGCTCTGATCGATTGGAGTCAGTGTGCCCAGATATTAGACCGTCAGATTCGTGCATTTAATCCTTTCCCCGCGGCTTACACTACCTTGGACGAGCTGCGTATCAAAATATGGCAGGCCGAGCCGACCCCAGCCTCAGGCCTGACGCCAGGTCAAATTATCTCCGCAGATAGCGCTGGCATACTGGTTAGTTGCGGTAAGCAATCGCTACTATTAACCGAAATACAGTTGCCGGGAAAATCGCGCATGGCCGTCTCTGAAGTGCTCAAATCTCGCGGCGAATTATTTGCCCCCAAGCGGCTGCTAGGCTCTTGATAAATACCCGCGTCGCTGTGGCCGAAGTCATAGCTCAAGTCCTGCGCGGCAAATCACTTTCGGCATTGCTTCCGGAGTACGCCAGCAAAGTGGCGGAAAAAGATATTGGGCTATTTAAAGAGCTCTGTTTCGGCACCTTGCGCTGGTATCCGGCGATTGAGCTTTTGCTTTATGAGCTGATGCAAAAGCCCATGCGCGAAAAAGAGCTCGAGGTCCAGGGCCTTCTAGCCTGTGGACTCTACCAGCTGATGCATACCCGCATTGCCGATCATGCAGCAATCAATGAAACCGTGACTGCGGTGACTAAACTTAAGCGCCCTTGGGCTAAAGGGCTGGTCAATGGAGTGCTGCGGAATTTTCTGCGTCAGCGCGCCGAGCTGGAAACTAAGCTGAGCAAAAACCCTATTTTCGTTCGCGCTCACCCCCAGTGGCTGCTCGATAGCCTTTTCAATTCATGGGGATCCGCAGTGGCAATCGACGTTCTTGCCGCCAACAATCAGCAGGCACCGATGACCTTGCGGGTTAATCAACTGCAGGGCTCAAGAGATGCCTATTTAGAGCAATTGAGCGCGGCCAATATAGAGGCTCGGGCGACTGAATTTAGCCAGCAAGGCATTCAGCTAAAGTCGGCAACTGATGTTGCTACATTGCCGGGCTGGGTAGAGGGTGCAGTGAGTGTCCAGGATGAAGCGGCTCAGTTAGCGGCAGCTTTGCTGCAGCTGGAACCCAATCAGCAAGTACTCGACGCCTGCTGTGCCCCAGGGGGCAAGACCTGCCATATTCTCGAGGCCCAGCCGCAGCTCCACAAATTAGTTGCCGTTGAACTGGAAAGTCGACGTATGCCGCGAGTTGAGGAAAACCTCCAACGCCTTGGCCTGAAGGCCGACTTAGTGGTGGGAGATGCGAGCGCAACTGCTGACTGGTGGGATGGCGAACGATTCCAACGCATCCTCCTCGATGCACCCTGTTCGGCCAGTGGCGTGATTCGCCGCCACCCAGATATCAAACTGCTGCGCAAGGCGACAGATATTGTTAAGCTAGCCGAATTGCAGTTGCAACTGCTGCGCAGCCTTTGGCAGTGCTTAGACGAGGGCGGTATCATGCTCTATGCAACCTGCTCAGTACTGCCCCAGGAAAACGATCAGGTGATTGACAAATTTTTAGCGGAAACCCCTGAAGCTGAGCTCTTTAACATAGAGGCGGAATGGGGAATCAAAACCGATTTTGGGCGACAGCTTTTCCCCATGATCAATGGCAATGACGGGTTTTATTACTCGCGATTGCGTAAAACAAGCCACAAGTAAGCGGATAAACAGCCGGGCTATTAAGTAATGAAAATAATAATTGTTGGGGCAGGGCAGGTTGGCGGCACACTCGCAGAGCACCTTGCTCGCGAGTACAACGATATTACCGTTGTCGATATCAACGAAGCTACGCTGCGGGGACTGCAGGATCGTCTTGATATTCGCACCGTCGTCGGCACCGGATCGCACCCAGATGTGCTGGTCAATGCCGGTATCGAAGAGGCGGATATGCTGGTCGCAGTAACCAACAGTGATGAGATCAATATTATCGCCTGTCAGGTAGCCTACTCACTGTTTCACACCCCAACCAAAATTGCCCGTATCCGCTCGCGCAACTACACCAATCCAAAATACAAAGAAAAGCTCTTCAACGACAAACATATGCCTGTGGATGTGATGATCACTCCTGAGATGGTGGTCAGAGACTACATCCAGAAATTGATCGAACAGCCCGGCGCACTGCAGGTTCTGGATTTTGCCGATGGCGCTATTCAGCTGGTGGGTCTGCGCGCAGTTAAAGACAGTCCGCTGGTGGGTCAACAGCTGCGCTTCTTAAAAGAACATATGCCCGATGCCGATGCCCGAGTGGCCGCGGTGTTTGGTAAAGATGGCGCAATCTTTCCCACCGGGGAAACCGTTATAGAAGATGGCGATGAGGTTTTCTTTGTCGCGGCAAAGAAAAATATTCGCAAAGTTATGAGCGAGCTGCGTCGACTTGAGAAGCCCTATCATCGCCTGATGATTGCCGGCGGCGGCAATATTGGTTTCAGTCTGGCCAAGGCGCTGGAAAAAGACTACAACATCAAGATCATTGAGTACTCGACCGAACGCGCCCGTCACCTGTCGGAAAAGCTCAATAAGAGCGTGGTACTCAACGGCTCGGCAACAGATCAAGAGTTATTGCTCGATGAGAATATAGATAAGACCGATGTGTTTCTGGCCCTGACCAATGATGATGAAGTGAATATCATGGCCTCACTGTTGGCGAAAAAGCTCGGTGCACGCAAAGTGATGACATTGATCAACAACCCAGTCTATGCCGATCTGATGCAGGGTGGGGTGATTGATATAGCTATCTCACCCCAGCAGGCAACCACCAGCTCGCTGCTCTCTCATGTTCGTCAGGGCGATATGGTCTGTGTGCACTCACTGCGACGTGGCGCTGCAGAAGCACTGGAAATAATCGTTCACGGTGACGAAAAAAGCTCGAAAGTTGTGGGCCGCGCTATCGGCGATATTAAATCGCCGCCCGGAGCCACCCTTGCCGCCTTGGTACGCAACGGTGAGGTGGTTATTGCCCACCACGATACGGTCATCCAGACTGGCGACCATGTGATTGTCTTTGTGGTTGATAAGGCCAACACCAAAGCCATCGAAAAACTGTTCTCCGTGAGCTTCTCATTTTTTTAGGCCAGCAAAAAAATTTAGGGCGTAGCCAATAATGCACCTCAATATCATTGCCAGAGTACTTGGTCTGTTGCTGATGATCTTCAGCTTGACCATGTTGCCACCGATTTTAGTGGCGGTTTTATATGGAGAGACGACTTCATCCACCTTTGCCATCGCCTTTGGCATTACGCTGGCGGTAGGACTCATATTCTGGCTGCCGTCGAAACAGGTGAACGCAGATATGCGCACCAGGGATGGCTTTTTGATCACGGTTTGCTTTTGGTTGGTGCTGAGTACCTTTGGTGCCCTGCCGCTGATGCTGACCGAGGCGCTCAATCTTAGCTTTATCAATGCGCTGTTTGAGTCAGTTTCCGGACTCACCACCACTGGTGCAACCGTTATCTCAGGGCTCGATGACCTACCTAAATCGATTCTCTACTATCGCCAGCAACTGCAGTGGCTCGGCGGTATAGGCATAGTGGTGATCGCGGTGGCCATTCTGCCAATGCTCGGGGTCGGTGGTATGCAGCTCTATCGCACAGAGACACCGGGACCAATGAAGGACTCCAAACTGACCCCGCGGATCCGTGAGACGGCCAATGTGTTGTTTAAGATTTACTTGGCCCTGACGACAGTCTGTGCCCTCGCCTATTGGCTGGCCGGCATGTCAGGCTTCGACGCCATAAGCCATAGTTTTTCCACCGTCTCCATTGGTGGCTTCTCGACCCATGATGCCAGTATTGGCTTCTTTGATAGCTCGGCGATTATGGCCATCTGTGCGTTCTTTATGGTGATCTCCGGGATCAACTTTGCCCTGCATTTCCATGTTTGGCATGATCGCAAGATCTCCCACTACTGGTCAGACCCAGAAGCGCGGATGTATATTTATTTGCTTATAGGTGGCGTGGCTATTACCTGTCTGTATCTCTATTACAGCGGCACCTATGGCTGGAGCGAGAGTATCCGCCAGGGCGGTTTCCACCTGATTTCGATCATGACAACCACTGGTTTTACCACTGATAACTTCAGTGCCTGGCCGACCTTCCTGCCGTTCTTTTTAGTCTTCTTATCATTCTTTGGTGCCTGTGCCGGGTCCACAGGTGGCGGCATCAAGATAGGTCGCATGCTAATTTTGGGCCAGCAATGCATTCGTGAGATCTATCGTCTAGTGCATCCCAATGCGCTACTGCCCATCAAGATTCAAAATCGCCGTATTCCCAGTCGCGTCGCCGATGCGATCTGGGCTTTCTTCGGAGCCTATCTAGCGATCTTTTATTTGATGGTGCTGTTACTGCTAGCGTCTGGTCTCGACTACGTTACCGCCTGGTCGGCTACTGCTGCGTCGCTGAATAACCTCGGCCCTGGATTAGGTGAAGTGGCGATCAACTTTGCTGACCTAAATGGTTTCGCCAAGTGGGTGCTGTGCTGGGGAATGTTACTGGGACGTCTAGAGATCTTTACGCTGCTGGTACTGTTTACACCAACCTTCTGGAAGAATTAAGTCTGCTGGACCCAATCTGTTAGATCCAGCAGGCTTAATTTTGGCCTCGCTAATTACTTCCCACGAGCCTCGTAATAGGCTTCTTCTGAGATCCCGTGATAGGCCTTAGACTGCTGCGCAAAAGCGCGCATAGAGTCAGTGATACGCTGGGCCAAAGGATTCTCGGCGGCCATCTCGTCGACTACTATAGCGGAGATGCGCTGCAATTCAGCCAGTACATCGTCGGGCAATTTCTTAACCTGAACCCCATGGGTTTCAACCAGCTCAATCAGCGCCGCATTGTTTCTCGCGGTATATTCATCGAGCATATTCTGGTTGGCGGCACGAGCTGCAGACTCAACAATAGCCCGAAGGTCAGCGGGCAGAGAGTCCAGAGCCTGCTTATTAATAATTAATTCCAGAGTCGGGCCCGGCTCTTGCCAGCCTGGGTAATAGTAGTACTTGGCAATTTGATGAAAGCCAAAGGCCAGGTCGTTATAGGGGCCAACCCACTCGGCAGCGTCGATTTCACCGGTTTGCATAGAGGTGTAGATCTCGCCACCGGAGCGCTGCACCGACATGCCACCGGCGCGGGTAAAGACCTCGCCGCCAAGACCGGGAATACGCATCTTTAGGCCTTTAATGTCGGCCATAGAATTAATCTCACGGTTGAACCAGCCTGCCATCTGCACACCTGTATTACCGCCGGCGTAGGGCACTAGATTAAATGGCGCGTAGAGTTCTCGCCACAGCTCGAGACCACCGCCGTAATGCAACCAAGCATTCATTTCCTGAGCATTGAGGCCAAAGGGTACAGAGGTAAAAAACGCACTGGCCGGAACCTTTCCCTGCCAGTAGTAAGCAGCGCCATGGCCCATCTCGGCAGTGCCCTGAGAGACTGCATCAAAGACTTCAAATGCCGGCACCAGCTGTCCGGCACCAAACACTTTAATCTTTAAGCGACCATTGCTCATACGCTCAACGTTTTCCGCAAAGTACTCCGGCGCTAAACCGAGACCGGGAAAGTTTTTCGGCCAGGTCGTAACCAGCTTCCAGTTAAAAGTCTGTGCCGGTTTTGCCTCTGCATTGATATCTGTACTAGTGCTTTCCCCACCACAGCCAATCAGTGCAAGGCACAACAGTGCAGTACAAGTTATACGCATTTTTGATCCCCTTATTATTATGCTCGCAATCACTATTGCTCTCTAATCTTTTACAGCGCCAGAAGATTGGCCGAGGCTAAAATCAAGATTTTGGTTCCCACATCGGCAAAGCGCACATGCACTCTGGCACGGGGACCGTTGCCTTCAAAATTTAAAATCACACCCTCACCATATACCTGATGATTGACCCCCTGACCTAGTGAGAAACCGGTGTCGTCGCCGGTATCGCTCTGCATCGAGCCATTGAACCCGCTGGAAGCATAGCTGGTAGGGCGGCTAATGGTATTTTGCAGGCGAACTTCTTCAATCACCTCTTTGGGAATATCGCGGACAAACCGCGACACCGAGTTAAACGACTCGGTACCGTAAATCGAACGGCTTTCGGCAAAGGTGAGATAGAGCTTTTGCATAGCGCGGGTAATGCCCACATAGGCGAGGCGGCGCTCTTCTTCGAGGCGGCCCGGCTCGTCCAATGACATTTTATGAGGGAACAAGTTTTCTTCTACGCCGGCAATAAACACCAGTGGAAATTCCAGGCCCTTGGCGCTGTGGAGAGTCATCAGCTGCACTGCGTCTTGATCTTCATCCGCCTGACGATCGCCTGAGTCCAGGGCCACCTGATCGAGAAACTGCGGCAGTATCGGCAGGTCTTTATCTTCGGCTTCGAAATTGCGACAGGCGCCAACCAGCTCTTCCAGGTTTTCCACCCGTGCCTGACCGCGTTCGCCCTTTTCGCGCTTGTGCATCTCGATAAGACCGCTGCGCTGAATAGCATTTTCAGCCTGCTCATAGAGCTCTAACTCGTCGAGCTGGCCGCTCATTTCATTGATCAGTTCCAGAAAAACCGCCACTGCATTGGTCGCTCTGCCGGGCATGCGCTTTTCGGCGACAATCTTTTCCGACGCGCGCCACATGGAAATTTGTTCCTCCCGTGCCAGGGCACGAATGGTCTCAACCGTGCGATCGCCAATACCCCGAGGTGGCACATTAACCACACGCTCAAAGGCAACATCATCATGACAGTTCAGCATCATACGCAAATAGGAGAGGGCGTTCTTAATCTCCAGGCGCTCATAAAAACGCTGACCGCCGTAAATGCGGTAGGGAATATCTGCTTGTAGCAAGGCCGCCTCAAGTACTCGGGACTGGGCGTTGGATCTATAGAGAATCGCCGAGTCTTCTCGAAGATTACCCTGATTGACCCAGGTCTGCAGGCGATCGGCAATATAGCGTGCTTCGTCGTGCTCATTAAACGCGGCATAGAGAGCTATGGGCTCCCCCTCACCGGAGTCAGTCCAGAGACTTTTGCCGAGACGCTCAGCATTCTTTGAAATCACCGCATTAGCGGCGGTGAGGATATTCGAGGTGGATCTATAATTTTGCTCCAGCTTCACCGTGTGCGTGTCGGCAAAGTGTCGCTCATAGTGGAGAATATTTTCTACCTTGGCGCCACGCCAGCCATAAATAGACTGATCGTCGTCACCCACAGCGGTCACACCACTGACCTTGCCGGCGAGCAGTCTCAGCCAGGCATACTGCACCGCATTGGTATCTTGAAACTCGTCGACCAATATATGCTGGAAGCGCTGTTGGTAATGGTCGAGCACCGCGGGATGATCCCGCCATAGCTCCAGGGCGCGCAGCAATAGCTCAGCGAAGTCAATCACACCGAGGCGATTACAGACCTCTTCATATTCCCGATAGATACGCAACATGGTGGCCATGTGAGGATCGCCGGTTTCTTGGATATGGGCTGCGCGCAACCCCTCATCCTTTTGCCCATTGATCCACCACTGGGCTTGCTTCGGCGGCCAGCGCTGTTCATCCAGATCCATACTGCGCATCACCCGCTTCACCAGCCGCAACTGATCGTCGGAGTCGAGGATCTGGAAATTTTCCGGCAGCTTGACGTCTTTCCAGTGGGCCTTTAACAGACGATGGGCAAGGCCGTGAAAAGTCCCCACCCACATGCCACGCAGTGACATGCCCATCAACTCATCGATGCGCTCACGCATTTCACGAGCCGCCTTGTTGGTGAAGGTCACCGCCAAGATAGAGTAGGGGGAGAGATTATCTACCTGAATCTTCCAGGCGATACGATGCACTAACACACGAGTCTTGCCACTACCTGCGCCGGCCAACACCAAAAGGTGCTGTTTGTCGCTGGTAACCGCTTCTTCTTGCGCCAGGTTTAACTTGTCGAGTATCGAGGTAACATCCATAGCGCAGTATTCTAACAACATGTCCTCGCCAGTTGTTGGCCATTGTTGGGTTTACTCGAGTTTATTCGTCGGCCTGACCTAAACAGGCTTAAATATTTTTACTACAAAACTGGCATTAATCAGGGTTTTCTTGTAAATTTTTTACATAACCTGCTTAGCTCGACTATTAGCTCAACTATTAGCTGAATTACTAGCTCAACTATTGGCTCTTTTATGAAACCCGCACAACTCACCCAAACCATCAGCGACACTATGATCGAACTGCGCAAATCGGAGCGCAAAGTCGCCGAGTTTGTTCTCAAGGAACCTCTAGGGGTGATTCGCATGCGCATTGTCGATCTGGCCCAACAGGCCGGTGTCAGTGAGCCAACCGTTGTACGTTTCTGTCGTGCCGTGGGCTGCCATGGCTTTCAAGACTTTAAGTTAGCGCTGGCGCAACAGCTTGCCTCCAGCCCGAGCTATGGTCAGATTGCAGTAACAGACACAGATTCAACTCGGGAATACACCCACAAGGTCTTTGACTCCACTGTAGACACACTCCTAAAGGTGCGAGACAGCTTGGCCTTGGATAATCTAGAAGCGGCAGTGGCGGCGATTTGCAGTGCACAGCGGGTAGAGTTTTACGGCTTTGGCGCATCTGCGGCTGTAGCCTTTGACGCTCAGCACAAGTTCTTCCGCTTGCAGATTACCTCGGCGGCCTATTCCGATCCCCATCTACAGAATATGTCAGCCACCTCCCTGCAACCTGGGGATGTGGTTATCGCCATTTCCCAGTCGGGGCGAACACAGGCGTTACTTGACTCTATGGAGTTAGTTAAACGATCGGGGGGTATTGTTATCGGACTGGCGCCCAGCGAAACACCTATAGCGCGCAGTGCCAGCATCGCCATCGAAATCGATGCCAAGGAAGATATTCAAATTTATACACCGCTGTCATCGCGCATCGCGCACTTGGCGGTAATAGATGTATTGGCGATTGGCGTAGCGCAGAAAAAAGGGCCGCAGCTTCAGGCTCACTTGCAGCAATTACAGTCAGGTTTATCCTCTCTGCGAGTCGATTAAAAGCCGTTTACTTTAGATGTTCAATAAGCAGAGTCGGGACACTGTGGGTATGAGATTTAATTGTTGCCACCAGGGTATTTTCTTTTATACCTTTTTTAATCGCTGTTACATCAACACCTTCATTTAAGAGCCGTTTTCGAGCCTGCTCAATATTTTCAACGTCCCACGTCAAGCCCCATAATTTGTCAACGGGCGCAGTAGCATCGGGTTTTTCTACCACTTCAATTGTTGTCTTATTAAGTCTAAAAAAGAGAATTCTGGTGCTCCAACGTTCGACAATTTTGTCCAGTGCTAATCTAATATTAAAAACGTCTCTGTAGATTTTTATAAACCCATCCGCATCATTGGTTTGAATCACCAGATGATCTAATCTTCTTACAGATGACGCTTTATAGGCCTTAGGGCAGGGTAGCTCTCCTTCAGTATGCTGAATAACAAAAGAAAACAATCCGCGACTCAGCTCAGGGGGTAGAAAAAGGTTTTTCCACTTTCGAATTTTTTTGTCTTCGAAATTGCTACCTTCTCCATTTGAGGGATCGGCAACACTGTAGCCCTTATCTTTAAGAGAGCGGAATACCGAGTTTATATCATCGGCTCCAAATACGGTTCCAATCAGTCCTTCGCCGCACTGTGCAATATGATGATTAACCAGCGCTGCGCCGGGGCCATCACCGATTGCAGAAAGCAGTTCAAAATAGGTATTCTGAAAGTTAAATAGACAGTTACTGGTGCCGAATTCTCGGTGCTCACCCTTCCATATCGGGCTGAGACCAAAGATTTTTGAGTAATTTTCTTCTGCTTCATCTAAGTCTTTAACAGCAACGATTAGGTGGTCGAGGGAATTAAACATAATAATCCTGTTTTCGAAGGCTTTTGTGTTTGAGGAGGGCCGGGATTGGAAATATCACTATTAGCTAAATTGCCTAAATAATATTTCGTAAAATAACCTGCCTGGCATGAGTGTAAATGCCCCTGCCAGAATGAGCGCTCCCACGTACACACCAATCATAGAAGACATATGGCTATATTTGTATTTCTGTAAAGCTGTTTTCTAAAATTTCCTGATGCTCCATATGGAGTAGATTAGAGAGCCTATGGTCAGGGGAATTAATTAGTGTATAAAGGAGTATTCACCGGGGGTAATCTCCTGAATAAATAATGCGGTTACAGAAATTGTAAACAGCCAGGAACCACAAATGCGTCCAAAAAATTTATGTTTCGCTGTTCCCTTCTTAGTGAGGAAAATATACAGCCCCAGTGGAACTGCCATCAGGGCAAAAAAAGCGTCGATATAAATAATAGTCATATTTTCTCCATAGGGCTGCCTTCAAATCTAATTCGACTAGTTAACTGAAGTGCAGTGATTATTGAGTGAATTTTTCCTGTTCAGCAGCAGTTTGATCAGTTCTAAGCCAGGTTTGTGTACGGAAGAAGAAGCCAATGTATCCGCGCATCATCAAATTGCCCTCTTCTATCCATACTTTTGCTTTGTATTTTTCACCCTTACCAGAGTCAATGATGTAACCCTCTTTCCAGATTCCCTCGCGATTTTTTTTGCTGAGATTCAACCAGGCTGTATTGCTGATAGGTTTTTCAAAGAACTCCTGTAATTCGCCCGTGCATTGAATACACATATTATCGGGGTTCATGCCGGGGTAATTGACCAGATAACCCAGGAGACGATTATCTTTAATCTCTAGCTTCCAGAATGCAGTGACCTCACCTGTTTGGTCATCAATACTTTTCCAATAGCCAGAAACGGTTGGCTTGGCGAAAGTCATCATACTTAATAACTATAAAGTGGGCGGAAGAATTGCTCGAATTAGTTGCATTTTATATTTTCCTTTTTTCTTATTATTTTTTCTTTGTTACTACTCCATTGTGACTGAATTTATTTAGATGTAAGTATTTTTTTATTGAATATTATGTCTTGCAGAATGCCTCAAAATTCTTTGACGCATTCGCCGATAACTCTGAAAAAAACAACGCTGAAGCATATGACTTTTCAGATTTTTTCTCTTTCCCTGCTTTTCTTTCTTTGTCTGCGATTTTTAATAATTCTCCAGACGTATATAAGAAAAACCCTGCGGCTTCACTAACTTTCTTACAGTCTTCACTCTCCCAAAGTCCTATATCGGACTCTTCAGCAAATGAGCATCCTGAGATAGGAATAAGAAAAATCAATAGACAGAGGAAGGGGATAAATTTATTCATAATGTAACCTCAGGTTCGGAAAGTTTAGGTTTTCAAACTAACATAGATAGATAGATAGTATCAAGACTTCACAAGTTCTCGCCAATCAAAAGTGGATAACCCCCTACACAAAACTATTCCACTGTATCCGATTGTTCCAATAGGGTGTAGTTTGATAGATCATATCCTTTGTATCAAGGTAGTATAAATAAATCTTCAACAGAACAATTTAGTTTGTTTGCAATTTTTAAGGCAAGAACAGTTGAGGGCACATAAATTCCATTTTCGATTGCATTGATGCTCTTCCTTGAAACCTCGGCACTCTCTGATAGTTCTTGTTGAGTCAAACCAGCAGATTTTCTCAGTTCTT
>ERZ887851.767-NODE-767-length-30507-cov-42.590011_pt1 | contig 30507 bp, 31 predicted proteins | sample MGYA00521100_ERZ887851 | MGnify/ENA primary metagenome ERZ887851 (study PRJEB32303, sample SAMEA104408602) | aquatic metagenome | biome: Brackish water; feature: Pelagic; material: water | place: Baltic Sea | collected 2014-06-06T16:11:00 | depth 11,444 m ... | reverse complement strand
ATGCCAGTCTGTAATTAGGCTGGTTCATAAATAGATACTTCATGACTTTTTTAGCATAAGCTTGTTGAGAAATTACAATCTCATTAAACAATGCATCTTTTCTAAAGTCTTTCATCACCACATCCCATGCAGCTAATTGAGCGTCAAGAATAGCATCAGAAGTTTGATACACATTTACTTTATGCTCGTTCATTAGTTTTCCAAGGTCATTGGAATATCTAACTAGTGCCATGTAGTAGTTTGCTGAGTTTGCAGCTTCCGCAGCATGCTTAAGAATAGCTTGATGCTGAGGTGATAAGCTGTTGTATTTCTTTTTGTTGAACTGCATCTCAAACATCTCTTGAGACTGGTGGAAGCTTCCTAAGTGATAATGCTTAGAAACGTCTTGCATACCAAAGTCTTTATCAGATGTTGGATTGTTAAATTCAGCAGCGTCAATCAAACCAGTTTTCATTGCTGGTTGAATTTCACCACCTGGTAATTGTCTAACAACCATTCCCATTTTTTGAAGAACGTTTGTAGCTAATCCCACAGTTCGGTATTTCATACCTTTAACATCTGCAACAGTTTTGACGTTCTTTTTGAACCAACCAAAAGGCTGTGCAGGCATTGGCATAGCAAAGAAACCTACTACGTCCAGACCAATTTTTGCTAAAGTCTTTTCGTATAAAGCTCTTCCGCCACCTTCTTCAATCCATCCAATTAATTCCATAGATGAGAATCCATAAGAAGGACCTGTACCAAATAAAGAAGCTGCAGCATTTTTTCCGTACCAATATGCTGTAACAGAGTGAGATGCATCAACTACACCTTTACTAACTCCGTCTGCAATTTCCGCTGTTTTTAAAACTGCTCCAACTGGTAAAACCTCAATAGAAAGGCTTCCACCACCCATAGCATTTACTCTATCTCCATATTGTTTCGCCATCTCTAAAAAGATACCGCCACCCCATGCAGCTTGCATTTTCAGCTTCACAGTTTTTGCGTGAGCCGCTGAATAAGCACCAACGTTAGGCATAGCTACAGTTGCTACTGCTGCTGCACCCGTGACCGCTGCTGCTTTAAAGAATTTACGTCTTGAACTAGACGTAATTGTTTTTTTTGACATGTTATTTTCTCCCATGTTAGTCGTTAAATTTAACTGGGGGCATATAAACAAATTAATCTTGCAGAGTCTTTAAAAAAAAATTTTGCGTATGCAATATAATTAAGGCTAAAAAACCCTATTTTTATAAATTTATTTCTAAATTAGTTAACTTTATCCAGAGGAGTTTTGCCAGAAAAGAAAGTTTCAAGATTATCAATAGCTCTATCACCCATGTCAATTCTGGTTCTCTTTGTGGAGCTGCCAAGATGTGGAAGTAAAAATAAATTATCTAATTGTAAATATTCTTCGTTAATTTTTGGCTCACCGTTGTAAACATCTAAACCAAGTGCAAATATTTTTCCGCTTTTCATGGCTTTGATCATCGCGGCATCATCAATGATGTCTCCTCTGGCTGCATTTGCAACAACTGCTTTATCTGGAAGAAAATTAATGGTTTCTTCATTTAATAAATTTGTTGTTTCTGCTGTGGCAGGACAATTAATAGATAAAAAATCACTTTGAGAAAAAAGAGATTTGATATTGTCATGATAAGTTGCTCCTAACTCTAAATCAGGACTAAGCTTACTTCTATTATGATAATGAATTTCCATTCCGAAACCTCTTGCTCTTTGTGCTACTGCCCTTCCAATTCTTCCCATTCCTAAAATACCTAATTTTTTATTAGACATTTGTTTTCCCATTAAAAAATTTGTCGACCAATTCCAACTTTGGGTTTCAGCATGCTTTCTTCCTTCATAAGCTCTTCTGGAGGCTCCTAATAAAAGTAAAATAGAAATATCAGCAGTGGCATCTGTTAGCACTTCTGGAGTATTTGTAACTACAATTCCCCTTTGCTTAGCTGCATCAACATCAACATTATTATAACCAACAGCATAATTCGCTATGATTTTTACAGAACTTGATAATTGATCAATAATTGCTTTATCAAATTTATTTCCTCCAATGCACAATATGCCATCACAATCTTTCGATTGATTGATTAATTCCTCAGCAGACAAAATGTTATCCGCTTTATTTAATTTTGCATCAAATAATTTTTTTACTCTTTCTTCATTCTCGGGAAGTAAATTTCTTGTGACTAATATTTTTTTCATAAATTAAATAGAAGTTGGTTTGTTACCACCAGTAAACCAATCTAACAACTCTACTGTATGAACAATGGGTGTTTGGGTACCTGTAGCGATTTGGGTTATGCAGCCAATATTTCCAGCAGAAATAAAATCAGGCTCAATTTTATTAATATTTTCAACTTTTCTTTTTAATAATTCTTTGGCCATTGTTCCTTGCAATAAATTGTAAGTTCCTGCTGATCCACAACACAAATGACCATCTGGAACTTCTAAAATGTCATTGCCAGATTGTTTTAACAAATTTATTGGCTGTGCATGCACTTTTTGCCCATGTTGCATGGAACATGCAGAATGATAAGCAATTTTATATTTTTTTTCTTGTGGCACAAAATTGAGTTTAATATTTTTTCCAAGATACTCGGTTATATCTTTTGCTAGTTCGGAAATTTGTTTAGCTTTTCTGCGCAATTCTTTATCTGAATGATCTTTAAAAATAAAACCATAATCTTTTAAGGTTGTTCCACATCCAGATGTATTAACTAAAATCGCATCAATGGGTTGTTTAGAGCAAATTTCAGACCAGGCATTAATATTTTGTACAAAAGATTTATGCGCTAATTTTTCTTTTCCTAGATGATGATTAAGAGAGCCACAACAACTCAGTTCTTGAGCAACATGCACTTCGACACCATGTCTATTTAAAATATTGATAGTTGAATCATTAATTTGAGGTGAGATAACTTTTTGCACACAACCAGTTAATAAAATAACTCTAGCATAAACTTTTCCTTCAGGGCTATAGACTTTTTTTACTTTATGCTGAGGCTTGGGAAAAGCAGTGGGCATTAAAGAAACCATATCTTTTAATTTTGCGGGAAGCAGAAATGCTAGGGGCTTAATTAATTTAACTAATAATCCCATGGTTAAAAAAACATTCGCTCTTGGAAGAATATAAGAAAGAATATTTCTTAAATTTCTATCAAACCAAGGTCGCTTATAATGTCTCTCAATATGATTTCTACCGTGATCAATGATATGCATATAATTTACGCCAGATGGACAAGTCGTCATACACGCATAACAAGATAGGCATCGGTCGATATGCTTAACTACTTTTTCAGTAGGTGCTTTGTTATTTTCAATCATATCCTTAATTAAATAGATACGACCGCGTGGACCATCTAACTCATCTCCTAGCACTTGAAAGGTAGGACAAGTGGCATTGCACATTCCACAATGAACACATTTTCTCAATATTCCTTCTGTATTTTTAACTTCAGGATTTTGTAATTGTTTTTTTGTAAAATTAGTTTGCATTATATTCCTGCGTATATTTTTCCTGGATTTAAAATACTTTTGGGATCAAAACTATTTTTCACTTTAGCTGACAAAATTTTAATATTTTCATCATTACTTGAAATGAACAAACCAGTTCTTCGGTAGTTTAAATCTGCCTTTACCACTGTGATATGTCCGCCATGTTCAATACAAAATTTTTTCATTTTTTCTAAAATTAAAAATGAAGGATCTGCGTTATCAATTTCGATCCACACCAATCCTCCTGCCCAATCTAAAAAATACTTATTATTAATTCTTAATATCGGATCTTCCGCAAAAGTACTAACAAACTTAGATGTAACGGATGGCGGAAGTGAAATTTTAGCAATCAGGTTTGGGCTATTACTAAAACACTCTAAATTTGCAGTAATTTTCCAAAATAAATTGGACTGATAGACCTCTAAAACAGTTTGGTCATTATATTCAGAAAAAATTTTTTGTAAGTTTTGAATTCTTTCATTTACAGATTGCTTTGGACCTTCAATTCTTAAAGCTGTTACGGAAGCAGTATTTTTAACATCATTCAAACGTAAAAATTTAATATTATTAGATGGATAATAACAGGCACCAGAAACTTCCAATGATGTCTTTAAAACTTGTGAAAAAATTTTCGAAGCATTTTCAAAACTTAGACCATGGATGATTAATGTCTCGCTGTGTTCTGGTTCTGGTGTTACCTTTAAGATAACTTCAGTCAAAACAGAAAGGGTTCCATAAGAACCTGCTAACAACTTACTTAAATCATAACCAGTTACATTTTTAACTACTGTTCCTCCAGACTGAATGCTTTCTCCTTTGCCATTAATGGCAGTAAAACCCAGCAAATGATCTCTGAGGGCTCCTGCTTTAAATCTTCTGGGCCCGGACAAATTACAAGAAACAGTTCCTGCTACTGAACCAAAATTTGATTTTCCAGAATATAAATAACCCAAATTAACTGGCTCAAATCCCAATGTTTGTTTATTTTTTTTTAAAGCCTCTAAAATTTCAAGAAGTGGAGTGCCAGCTTTTACTTTTATATAAAGCTCCTCAGGAGCATATTCCATAATCCCGCTATTTTTTCTTAAATCTAGAGTCTGGGAACATTGAATGCTTCTACCGATTGGCTTTGTATTTAGAGTTGATATTTCAATTGGGCGACTTGCTTGATAACAGTCATAAACATACTGCGCAATCTCAACTTCGTTTGCAGGTTGATAAATCTCAGACATTAAAATCTTGGCAGGTTTGGAAATCTTGTTTTTCCTTTATGGATATGAACCCTTCCTTCTTCTGCGCATCGATGCAAAATAGGAAATACTTTACCTGGATTTAATAAATTTTTTTCATCAAAAGCTTTTTTAAGATTTAACTGTTGTTGGATGTCATCGTTGTTAAACATCTCACACATTAAATCTCTTTTTTCAATTCCTATCCCATGTTCGCCAGACAGTACTCCTCCAACTTTTACACAATATTTTAAAATATCCGCACCAAAAGATTCTGCTTTTTTTAGTTCCTTGGGATTATTTGAATCAAACATTATCAGTGGATGCAAATTTCCATCTCCAGCATGAAAACAATTTGCTACTCCTAATCCATATTTTTTGGATAGACTTGCTATTTTATTTAATACATCTCCAAGTTTTTTTCTTGGAATAGATCCATCCATACAAATATAATCTGGAGATATAACTCCTAAGGCTGTGAAAGCAGCTTTTCTGCCCTTCCAAAATCTTAATCTCTCTTCTTCACTTTCACTAGCTCTGTTGTAAGAAGCTTTATTTTTATTAGCTATGTCTAATACTTTATTAATTAAAGTATTCACCTCAGTTTCTGTACCATCTAATTCTACAATCAATAATACTTCAACATCTCTTGGATAGCCTGCTTTGGCAAAATTATCTGTTGCAATAATTAATGGCTTATCCATAATTTCCATTCCAGCAGGAATAATGCCTGAACTAATGATATCAGCCACACAATTTCCAGCATCATCATTTGTATTAAAACCAATTAATACAGCTCGAACTGATTGAGGTTTTTTTAATATCCTAACAGTTATTTCGGTGATGACACCTAACAATCCTTCAGATCCAGTTATAATTCCTAATAGATCGTATCCTTCAGGATCTAAGTTTTTTCCACCTAGTCTAATAATAGTTCCATCAATTAAAACCATTTCTACACCAAGAACATTATTAGTTGTCACTCCATATTTTAATGAATGAACTCCTCCAGCATTAGTAGAAATATTCCCACCAATCGAACAAGCTAATTGACTTGATGGATCTGGCGCATAATAAAATCCTTCATGCTGAACTGCACCTGTAATAGCTAAATTAGTAACTCCCGGCTGTGTAACCACACATCTATTTTCAAAATCAGTTTCTAAAATTTTATTAAATTTTCCAAGTCCAACCAACACACAATCTTTAAGTGGAAGTGCTCCACCGGATAATCCTGTTCCGGCTCCTCTTGGAACTACTTTAATATTATTTTCGTAACAATATTTTAAAACCTTACTGACCTCTTCTGTATTTTCCGGAAGTACTACTGCAATAGGTCTTTGACGATGAACACTTAAACCATCTGTTTCATAAACTGCCTTCTCCTCTTCTTCCGATAAAACATTTTTTGAAATTTTTCTTAATTGACTAATTATGCTACTAGCTTTTGCTAGCGTTTGTTGGTCAGGTTCTGGCATAAATAGTGACATAAGCTAAAACTATAATAAATTTGTGCTTTTTTATAGAGAATTAATAAAAAAATTAAAGAATCTTCTTAATTTTTTCTAATGCTTTTTCAATGTTTTCGTAAGAATTAGCAAAGCTAAAACGCACAAAATCTTTTGCTGATTTTCCAAAACTTGTTCCAGGTACAATAGCAACACCCGCTTCATATAAACATTTTTCTGCAAATTTTTCTCCCGTCATGCCTGTTCCGCTAACATTAGGAAAAACATAAAATGCTCCTCCAGGATTGTTGCATGTAATGCCTGGGATGGAATTTAATCCATCGACAATTAATTTTCTTCTTCTTGTAAATTGCTTCATCATATCTTCTAAAAAGTCATGTGGACCTTCTAAAGCTGCAATCGCAGCAACTTGATTTGCTGCAGACACACAAGAATAACTATTAATGGCCATTCTAGTTACTAATTCAATAAATTGTTCTGGCCATACACTCCACCCTAATCTCCATCCAGTCATTGCATAAGTTTTGCTCCAACCATCTAAAACAATTAATCGATCATATAGTTCTGGATAATTAAAAAATGATGGCATTTTTTTATTATCATAAATTTGTCTACTATAAATTTCATCACTTAAAACAGCAACATGAGGAAATTTTTTCAGACCTTCTGCAAGTTCATCAATTTGTTCTTTTGGTATTAATCCTCCAGTAGGATTTTGAGGATTATTTAAAATTAAAAGTCTAGTTTTATCATTAATTAAAGACAACACTTCTTTACAGTTAAAAGAAAAATTATTTTTATCTGATAAATACATCGGAACTGCTTTTGCTCCAGAGTAATTAATCATGGATTCATAAATTGGAAAACCTGGTTCAGGATAAATTATTTCTGAACCAGGCTCACCGAATAACATAATGGCAAAATACATAGTTGGTTTTCCTCCTGGAGTAATTAAAACTCTTGAAGGATCAATAGTTGCTCCATACATTTTATGAACATGCTTACAAACACTTGTTCTTAATTCAATCATTCCATTCGCTGCCGTATACCCGTGATGACCTGCTTCTAAAGCTTGCTTTCCCGCTTCTACTATATGCTGAGGAGTTCTAAAGTCAGGCTGACCAATACCAAGATTAATAATTTCTTTTCCTTCAGCCTCTAACTTTTTTGCTTTAGCCAAAACTACAAATGCAGACTCGGTTCCCATACGTAAAAAATTTGCAGCAATTTTCATAATATTTATTTATCGAAAGTTATTTTATCTTTTGTAAGCTCTTGGACAGATCTACAACCCATTAAAGTCATACCACGTTCAATTTCATCTTTTAGTTTACTTAATAGTCTCTCAACGCCAGGCTGACCGCCAGCACTTAATGCATATAAATAAGCTTTGCCCATGGAGCAAGCTTTTGCGCCTAAAGCTAATGCTTTTAGTACATGAGTTCCTCGCTGAATTCCGCCATCTAAAATCACCTCTATTTTATCGCCAACCGCATCAACAATAGTTTCTAATTGATCAAAAGGAGATCTGGATCCATCTAATTGTCGGCCACCATGATTTGAAATCATTATAGCAGAAGCTCCAATATCTATTGCTCTTTTAGCATCCTCTACTGACATAATTCCTTTAAGAGCAAATGGACCACCCCATCTTTTAATAGCATATTCTGCATGTTTCCAATTCATAGATGTATCAAACTGCTGATTAATATAATCCATAATTGACATTTCAATGCTCGTACCTTTGCTGGTCATGTGAGCAATATTTGCTAATTTAAATTTTGGTCCAAATAAATATTTTAAACTCCACTCAGGATGCATTGCAAAACTAAACAAGCTTTCCAAAGTTAAAGAAGGAGGTGTTGTAAAACCTGTACGATGATCTCTTTCTCTGTTTCCTGCTACAATTGTATCAACCGTTAAACACATGGCTTTAAAACCTGACTGCTTACAGCGATCGATCAAATTATCAGTTAAGCCTTGATCCTTATGAATATACAGCTGAAACATTTTTGGTCCACTCGCAAATTCCGATACTTGCTCAATGCTTGAGGTAGCCATAGTAGATAAGCTAAAAAAAGTTCCAAATTTTTCAGCAGCCCTGGAAGTGGCTTTTTCTCCATCCGAGTGATACATTTGATGCATAGCTGTTGGAGATAAAAAAAGTGGAAAATTTATTTTTTGTCCTAGAACGGTTGTTGAAATATCAACGTGACTCACATCTGTTAAAACAGAAGGAATTAAATCACACTTATCAAATGAACTTGTGTTTCTTTTTAAGGTAACCTCATCATCTGCTCCACCGTCAATATAATGAAAAATAGGTTTTGGTAGTTTTTGCTTGGCGAGTTTTCTAAAATCACCGACATTATAACAGTCGCTGAGTTTCATGTAGATTTAAAACTGTCTTGAAAAATTAAAAGTATAGCTATTTGCTCCAGGATTTTTATCTCCTAGGCTAGCATTTGATACGTGACTGTATCCTGCAGAAAGAATTGAACTTGCTCCTAAATTTAAACCAATATTTACTTGAGATTTAAATTCGATTGCATGACCCAAGTCTTTTCCATCACCTTCATTATAAAGGCCAGGAGTAAAACTTGGAGTAATTGTAAACATTCCTAATTTGTAATCTATTTTTGCACCAACGTATGCCATCCCAGCAGAGTCTGCGGTAAAGAATGCTCCAGCAATTGGTTGAATAGTTCCAATTTTTGTATCTATGTTCTTCTCAGTAAATCCGTAAGTTAACTCAAGCATTGCAGCACTTTTGCCTTTGTCGCTATAGTCAAAATTTCCTATAGCTGCATTAAAGTCTCCCGCAACAACATTCGTTGCTGTAATTGTCAAAGCTGCAATAATTGATGCTAGTTTTTTCATATTTTGATTATGCATTTATAATAAATATATGAAAAAAAACATAGAAAATTAGTCTTCTTTCGAGAATGGTAAATTCTCCCCATTTTTATAGGATTTATAAAGCTCAAAAACCCATCGAACACTCGAAAAGGCCATCTCTTTCCACGGTAAATTGTCATAATCAAATAATTGAACATCTAAACTTTCAATACCAGGAGCAAAGTAATCTTCTTTTAGATGTGCAAGATAAATAATTTGAATTTGATTAATTTTTTTTAGAGAAAAAATTGCAAATAAATGATCGATTTGAATTTTTGCTGTTGCTTCTTCATAAGCTTCTCTTGATGCACCCGTTTGAACAGTTTCGTTTCCTTCAAGATATCCTGCGGGAATAGTCCATAAACCTTTGCTCGGTTCAATGGCTCTTTTGCATAGTAAAAATTTATTTTTATGTACTATTAAAGATCCAGTTACTATTTTTGGATTATTATAATTAATTTCACCACAATGGGTACAAACAAGTCTTTGATGCTCGTCGCCTTCTACTGCTTGTAATTCGAAATTATGACAACTTGGATTTTTCAAAAACTGTCCTTTTAAATAAAATAATTATTCCAACAATTAAAACAATAATAGGGATAAACCATAATAATAGGGTAGATTGTTTTACAGGAGTATCTAATAAAATCCAGTCACCATATCTTGAAGTAAGATAGTTATAAATTTGCTGATCTGTTTCTTTATTATCTAATTTTTCTTTAATAATTTTTTTTAGATCTTTTGCGAAATCTGAGTTCGAATCATGCAAGGACTGACCTTGACAAACTAAACATCTAATTTTTTTATAAATATCAATTGCCTGCTTATCATCTGCTAAAGAAACAGATGATAAAAAAATATTAATAAAAAAAAATGTTAAAAAAATTTTTTTCATTTTATGTTTTGAATAATTTGTTCGTAATTTGTATTAGAAATTGGACCAATAAATTTCAAAATAATTTTACCTTCCCGATCAATTAAATAAGTTTCTGGTACGCCATAGGCACCGATTTCAATTGCTTTTGATCCATCCATATCCGAACCAGAAAAAAAATAAGGATTTCCTAGTTCTTCTAAAAACTTTTGAGCATTACTTTTATTATCTTTATAATTAATGCCATATATCGCTAAATTATTTTCTTTTTTTAGACGCATTAATAATGGATGCTCCTGCCTACAAGGAACACACCAGGATGCCCAAATATTGATCAAATAAAAATTTTTCTTATTTTGTAAGGGTAATTCTACATAACTATCATCTTGTAAAGATTGTAGTTTAATTGCTGGCAGCATTTTATTAATCATGACCAGATCATCATTCTTTAATTTAGTTTGTAGGGAAAAATAAAAAGCACCAAAAAAAATTAGTAAAATGATTGCTAATAATGATAATTTAGATTTTGTTGTCATATCGCCTTGTATAAAAACTAATACATCCACCCAAAGTTATTAAGATGAAAGATAACCAAATTCCGCGAATAAAATAATTATAATAAAATCTTATTCCTATTCCCTCTGATTGCACGCTAGAATAATCCATTGCCATATAATAATCAGACATACCGTTATTTTTAATACTAGTTTCAGAGGTAAATTGTGAAGGTTGTATATATTTTCTGATACTTGGATGAAGCTCAATAAGCATATTTTCATTTTTGATATTAAAAGTTCCAAATAATTCTTGATAATTACTTTCATTTTTTGTTTTGGAATCTTTAAATTGAATGGAAAATTGATCAAACGCTATATTTTCTCCGAGTTTAATATTAGTTGTTAACTCTTTTGAAAAAAAATAATTTAATGTGATAGATAAAATTAAAATAGCAAATCCAAGGTGAGAAAAAAATCTACTTAAATTTGTAACAATCAGTTTAAAATTTTTTTTATAAAAAATATCAACAAAAGTTGAAATAATTAAATAGCAAGAGGTTAAAATACCTAGCAAAAATAGTGGATTAAATTGTTGTAACAATACAGCTAGAGTAGTCACAATAAATACTGAAAGTAATAAAAAACTAATAAATATATTTTTGTAATAAAAAAAAGCAGATTGCTTCCACTTCATGAAAGGTCCAGTTGCCATCAGTAGTAAAAAAATAAAAACAAATGGAGCTAAGATAGAATTATAATATTGAGGACCTACGGAAATACTTTTTCCTACTATAGCAGCTAATAAAATAGGATAAGTGGTTCCAATAATAACAACTGTTAAAAAAAATATTAAAAAATAATTATTAATTACAATTACATTCTCTCTACTTAAAAAAGTAAAATGATTCTCATTAGTTTGTTTTGGTATTTTTATAATAAATAAAGATAATGAAACAAATGCAAGTAAGGAAATAATAATTAAAATATAAAGTCCTCTTTCAGGATCATTTGCAAAAGCATGGACTGAATTTAACACTCCTGATCGAACCAAGAATGTTCCAAATAAACTTAAAATAAAAGTTAAAAGCGCTAATATCGCAGTCCAGCTAAATAATTTGCCAGTTTTTTCCATCACCAAAACAGAATGGATTAATGCCGTCGCCGCAATCCATGGCATTAAGGATGCATTTTCAACCGGATCCCAGAACCAATAGCCTCCCCAGCCTAGTTCATAATAAGCCCAAAAAGATCCTAGTCCAATTCCTACGGTTAAAAAAGTCCATGGTAAAAAAATCCAATTTTTTGCAAGTTTAGACCAATCAATATTGAACTGATTATTTATAAGTGCTGCTAGAGTTAAACTAAATATTAAAGAAAACCCCACATAACCTAAATATAAAAAGGGTGGGTGAATAACAAGCAGTGGATCTTGTAAAATCGGATTAAGCCCCAATCCCTCATTGGGAATAGGTAAAATTTTCTCAAAAGGGTTAGATGTAAAGAGTAGAAAAAATAAGAAAATAATTAGAAGTATATTTTGAATAAAAACTACTGTTGCCTTGAGGTGATTGTCTATTTTTCTTTTACTTATAATAAAACAATAACCATAAGCAGATATGACTAAAATAAATAATAAAATGCTCCCCTCATGATTGCCCCACGTTGCAGCAATTTTATAGAACAAAGGTTTAGCGGTATGCGAATTTTCATACACTGAGATAATAGAAAAATCAGAATTGGCGAAAGAAATAATTAGTAAAATGAAAGAGATAATAATGAAGTAAAAACTAAACTTATAAAAAATGAATTGATGGGCTACATAGTTTTTTTGATTATAATTTTTTATGTAGGTTATGATTTCAAGCAAACTGAGCAAAGTAGCAGTTAGCAAACTATAATAACCAAAACTGCTAATCATATTTTTTATTCCATTTTCCGCTTTTCTTTAATGCATCTGCTACTTCAGGTGGCATATAATTTTCATCGTGCTTAGCTAAAATTTTATTTCCTATTAAAAATTTTTTATCTTTAAGCTTACCCTCTACAATAGCTCCTTTTTCTTCTTGAAATAAATTTGGCAACAATCCTTTATACTCAACATAAATATCGTTATTTAAATCAGTAATAACAAAACTATAGATTTGTTTTTGTTTGTTTTCTGCAAAAGAACTTTTTTTTACAAGGCCTCCCACTCGAATAATACCATTGGGTTTTTCGCTAATATTTTTAAGATCAGTAGGTGAAAAAAAATAAACGGTATTTGCATTTAGTGAAACATAGACAAATCGAGCAATAATAATGAAGGTAATAATTGAGATTAAAAAATAAATTGTTCTTTTTTTAGCAGCAGGGCTCATGGGAATAAAATATGAAGATATTGGGGATATGAGAACGTGACCTAATGTCTATAAATCGAAATCAAATAGTTTTTGTACCTATTTACTCGATTTTTTAAGATTATATTCTTTTAACTTAAGTACTTCTGATTTGTATCGCACTAAAAAGATAAATAATGAAAAAAAAGCAAATCCCACAAACATGATAATTAAAGGTGTGAGCATAGAAGCATGAATAGCTGGAGCCTCTGTTAATTTAATACTGGCTGGTTGATGCAATGTATTCCACCACTCTACTGAAAATTTAATAATAGGAATATTAGCTAAGCCAAGAATTGCAACAATCGATGATATTTTTTCTGCAGTAAAAAAGTTTTTTATTACATTCCAAGATAAAATATAAAAAATATAAAGAAAAACCAGTACTAGCATAGAGGTTAATCTTGCATCCCAAGTCCAAAAGGTTCCCCAAGTTGGCTGTCCCCACAGTGATCCGGTAAAAACGGAAATTAGAGAAAAGGTAAATCCAATTGGAGCTAAACTTTTAGCATACAGAGTGAATACTCTAATTTTAAAGATTAATGTAATGATGGAAAATAATCCCATTGCTGAAAATATCATTAGAGCAAGCCAGGATGCTGGAACATGCACATACATAATTCTGACTGTTTCTCCTTGCAAATAATCTTTAGGAGAAACCCAAAGAGACAATATTAATCCAAATATAATGATAGATAGAAAAATAATTTTTAACCAATAAAAAAAATTATCGCCTAGCTGAAATATTTTTTTTAATTGTAATAGACTAAACATTTAAGAAAAGAGTATAGAAAAAAAATAACTAAGTAATGTGACAAAGTTTGTCCAGTTTAGAGAAGGGAGATTTGGGACAAAGATTCTAAACTGGACAATTGATAATTAATTACAATATCAATATGACCGTGAATGGAGCTAAAGATGTTCTATTTAAGGCGAGCCAAATAGTTTAATTCGTAGATCGCAGGTAAAGTCCGTCTTTGTTTTTACCCCTAAATATCTCATTAATTAAAGGGTGTGAGATAGGATTGCTTCTATCATCCAGTACTAAATTTTGCTCTGATACATATGCTTCGTAAGTAATTTCATCATTTTCTGCTAGCAAATGATAAAAAGGCTGATCTTTTCTAGGTCGAGCTTCTTTAGGAATAGATTGGTACCACTCTTCTGAATTATTGAACTGAAAATCCACATCGTAGATGACACCTCTAAATTCAAACAAACGATGGCGGACAACTTCTCCGATTGAAAATTTTGCTTTTTTAAGTTGTTTTGGTTGCATTAATTATTTGTAAAATAGTGATGATATTAGAAAAATTCAAGGTCTAAATCAATTTCTCAAAAACATTTTTAATGTAACCAATCCAGACTTATTGGTTAAATAATAAGGAATATAGTCTTTATTCGTTTTTCCAAAATAAATATCCACATACATTTTATTTAATTTTTTTTCATCTTTTTTTTCATGTCCCGAAATTGTTTTATAACTCAGTCGACAGCTGGAAAGCGAACCTTGATAGGATAATTTAGAAGATTGTATTTTTTTACTTTTAGTTTCCAATAAAGATAATGATAATAAATAAACTTCACTACCATCAAAAACTTTAATTTGTTTATTACAAGATAAATTATTTTTTTGATTAAATAGCAAATAATCAACACTTGATAATGGATCAACAACATTGACTAGGTCTTCTTTTTTGATTGGTATAATATTTTTTGCAACACTCCTTGGTGGTACCGCAATATTTTTAACTACTTGTTGATTTTGAAATGATATCAAAGTTGTTCTTTCCTTACTTTTTTTTTGATAATGAAATTTGTAATCTACTTTATCATTGTTTGTAATAGTTTCTCCATTAGCTTCCACTTGTACAAAAATATCTAATAATCCTTTACTGTGACCTTCCACTGAAAAGTTATTATTTTTTTTAACAAAATTCATTTCCATAAATTTGATATTAAGACCATATACATCGTACGAAAAAGATTTGGCATGTAAGCTTTGCGTTAAAGAAGAAAACAGGATAAAAAAATAGAATAAAAACTTCATGAATAAATCTTTAATCAAATTTATTACAGACTTTGGTCCATTGCTAATTTTTTTTGTTTTTTACAAAAAATATGGAATGGAAGAAGCCATTTTACCCTTGATTATAGCAACCGCTATCTCAATTTTGGTTATTTATCTTACAGAAAAAAGAATTCCTGCAATGCCGCTGATAGGAGCAATATTAGTCGCTGGTTTTGGAGGCCTTACTTTGTACTTCAATGACAAAACATTCTTTTATATGAAGCCAACCATTGTGAATGTTATTTTTGCTTTTATTCTTCTTTATGGAAAGCTAATTTTAAAAACTTCTTTATTAAAAAAAGTGCTAGGAGATAATCTTAAATTAGCTGATGAAGGATGGGAAATTTTAACTGACCGTTGGATTTATTTCTTTATTTTTTTAGCCCTACTGAATGAATTGGTGTGGAGAACGCAAACAGAGGATTTGTGGGTTCAATTTAAAGTATTCGGTATTTTGCCCATTACGATCATTTTTACTATTTTTCAAATATCTGTTATCAATAAGTATAAAATTGATAATTAATGTTTAAGTATCAAGTTATTCATAATCAAAAATTCGAAGAAGAAAAATTTTTTAATAAAAAAGAATTGGGTGAGATTTTAAACCTATATGGGTTTATGGTGTCCATGGGTGAATGGAAAGATTATGCAATTTTTATTAATAAAAATGCTGTTGGATTTGATATTTATAGAAAAGCTACAGAAAAACCTCTCTATCAAATAATTAAAAATTTACATTCAATAAAAAAAAATGAAAAATTTTTGATCAAAGATCAATCAGGTGTCATTCTTAAAAAATCACCAGAACTTAAAAATATATTAGAGGTCATCAATAAAAGAAAATTAAAATTAGTAAAATAAAATGAAGGGTAACAAGAAACACTTACCTTCTAAAATTTGCAAAACTTGTGGCCTACCCTTTGTCTGGCGAAAAAAATGGCAAAGGTGCTGGGAAGAGGTAAAATATTGTTCTAAAAAATGTTCAGGGAATAAATAAAAAAGGCTCTCAACACCTAATTGAAAGCCTTAATTATTATATAAATTTTAAAATGTAATTATCTTCTTTGTCCAAATAATCTCAATAACATGATGAACAAATTAATGAAGTCTAGGTACAGTGTTAATGCGCCCATGATAGCTTTTTTGCTCATTACTTCATTTCCATCGCTCTCTAAATACATATTTTTAATTTTTTGAGTATCATAAGCAGTCAAGCCTACAAAAATAAGAACACCCAAAATGGAAATTACAAAATGCATAGCATTGGATTTCAAGAAAATATTAACAATAGATGCAATGATGATACCTATTAGTCCCATCATTAAAAAAGATCCAAAAGCTGTTAGATCTTTTTTTGTTGTGTAACCATACAAACTCATTGCTCCAAAAGTACCTGCGGTTATAAAGAAAACTCTGGCAATACTTGTTCCAGTATAAACAACAAATATAGAAGACAAAGAGGCTCCCATTAATCCAGCAAAAATCCAAAATACAGTTTGAGCTCTTGCAGTACTCATACTGTTAATCCCGAAGCTCATGTACATGACAATACCCAAGGGAGCTAAAGCTACCACCCACATCAAAGATGAGTTGTACATTGCATTACCCAATCCAGTTAAACCTGTAATGTTTCCTGAAGGGTCTGTAATCACAGCAAATTTGAAAATTATTAAAGCAACAATTCCAGTCAAAAGAACACCGGAACCCATAAAATTATATACGGACAGCATATAAGTTCTTAAGCCCTCATTGACTGCTTCTGCAGACCTTGTTGTGGAAGACCTAATTGCGTTAATTCGATCGTTTAAATTCATATTTCTCCTATAAGTTAATTGTATTTAACAATTACTCATTAATATGAACATTAATCTAGACAATTTCAAGGCCTTATTAGTAGCGTTTTTTTTATTGATTTATAAAAAACTTAACATCTGTGTAAATAAGATCGACCGCGACAATTAATATTGCAAACAATCCCAGCCAGCCAATCCATTTGTATGTTTTAACCCATTTTGCAATATAATTTGCCATCGTAGCCATCATTATGATGGATAAAACTAGACCAAATATAAGCAGAACATAATGATCTTTGGCAGCTCCTGCTACACCCAAAACATTATCTAGGCTTAAACTAATGTCTGCAACAGCAATGGTAACAATCGCATTGAATAAAGAAGTATTTTTAACTTTTATTTCCTTGTTGTCACTTCCCTGTTCTTTAATTACATCCATATAAAGTCTGTAAGTCACCCAAAGCAAGATAAGTCCGCCAACAAGTTTTAAACCTTGAATATTTAATAAGTAGGCAACGATTAAAGTAAAAAATATTCTGGCAATAACAGCTGCGCTAACTCCCCAAAATAAAATTTTATTTTTAATTTCTTTGGGAAATTTAGAAGCCAACATTCCAATAATAATTGCATTGTCAGCAGCAAGGACTAGATCAATTAATATAATCTGTAAAAGAATGATTGCTTGTTCCATAGTCAACTTAAAATATTTAAGTGCTTACCTTTTTAAATTAGATTAAAAAATAAATTTTAAGCTAAAGATTTTTGAGGCTTGAAGTCCTCTTTTTTAATTCCGGCAACAGAAACTGGTTTTTTCATTGCATCTCTTCTAAAAGGTTCACCTAATTCTTGATTCAGAATTACTTCGATGAATGTAGTAATGCCTTTTTTCTGATCTTCGCAAGACTGTTTAATTGCTTCTGTAGTTTCTTCCATAGTTCTAACAGTTACACCTTTTAGTCCGCAAGCATCTGCGACTTTGGCATAACTTAATTCAGGATCTAATTCAGTACCAACAAAATTATCATCAAACCATAAAATGGAGTTTCTTTTTTCAGCACCCCATTGATAATTTCGAAAAATAACCATGGTAATTCTCGGCCACTCTTTTCTAGCGCACGAACTCATTTCATTCATGCTAATTCCAAATGCTCCATCACCAGCAAATCCAATTACTGGAACATCAGGACATCCAATTTTTGCACCTAGAATAGATGGAAAACCATAGCCACATGGACCAAATAATCCTGGGGCTAAATATTTTCTTCCTTTTTCAAAAGTAGGATATGCATTTCCTATCGCGCAGTTGTTACCAATATCGCTTGAAATTATAACATTTTCAGGCATTCCAGCTTGAATCGCTCTCCAAGCTTGTCTTGGTGACATTCTATCTTTATCTCTTTCTCTTGCTTCTTTATTCCAGACTGTTCCTTCATCATCATCTTCATGATCTAGGCTTGATAATTTTTGCAACCATGCAGATTTAGTTTGGTGAATTAAATTTTTTCTACTTTCTCGATCTGTATCACCTGCATTCGGTGATAGTTTAGATAACAATTGTTGTGTTACTAATTTTGCATCTCCACATATTCCTACGGTAACTTTTTTTGTTAAACCAATTCTATCAGGGTTCATATCTACTTGAATGATGCTTGCATTCTTTGGCCAATAGTCAATTCCATATCCTGGCAAAGTTGAAAATGGATTTAATCTTGTTCCTAATGCCAACACAACATCTGCTTTGGAAATTAATTCCATTGCTGCCTTTGAACCATTATATCCCAAGGGGCCAACGGCTAATGGATGACTACCAGGAAAACTATCATTATGTTGATAGCCATTACAAACAGGCGCATCTAATTTTTCCGCTAGTTTTTTACAATCTTCTATTGCTCCTCCAATAACCACTCCTGCTCCAGATAAAATAACTGGAAATTTTGCATCAGATAATAATTTAGCAGCTTTATTAATTGCTTCAGCTCCACCAGCTTGTCTTTCGAGTCTAACAATCGGTGGTAATTCAATATCGATGACTTGAGTCCAATAATCACGTGGTACATTGATCTGAGCAGGAGCAGATCCTCTAATTGCTTTTTCAATTACACGATTTAACACTTCTGCCATTCTTGAAGGATCTCTTACTTCTTCTTGATAGCAAACCATGTCTTTAAATAAATTCATTTGTTCAACTTCTTGGAATCCACCTTGGCCCATAGTTTTGTTTGCAGCTTGGGGTGTAACCAAAAGTAATGGAGTATGATTCCAATATGCAGTTTTAATTGGCGTAACCAAACCTGTAATTCCAGGACCGTTTTGTGCAATCACCATAGACATTTTTCCTGTCGCTCTGGTGTAACCATCCGCTATTAAACCGCCGTTTGTTTCGTGTGCAACGTCCCAAAAAGTAATTCCAGCTTTTGGAAATAAATCAGATATAGGCATAAATGCAGAACCAATAATTCCAAAAGCATGTTCAATTCCATGCATTTGTAATACTTTTACGAAAGCTTCTTCGGTTGTCATTTTTGCCATATGCTCAATATCCTTTGTTTAAGTTTGAAAATTTAATATTTATTAATGAAGCTGTTTTAAGTATTCTGGATAAATATCTCAATATAATAATTCTGATAAATATCAGTAACTTATTCTAAATTTTACTCAAAAGTTCTTTAAGTTTAGACTTGCTTTCAAGCCCCAACCCCACAAAACTTGGAAAGGTTACAAAACTATTTTCAACAATAGATTGGTCTGGAAAACCACCAAAGGGCTGAAATAAATTTGGATAAATTTCATTTCCTCCAAGACCAAGTCCGGCAGCAATATTGCAAGATAACTGATGGCCCCCATGAGGAATAATCCTACTTGGACTCCAATCGTATTGTTTCATCATCTTCAACGTTTGTAAAAACTCAACTAGACCATAACTTAAAGAACAATCAAATTGTAACCAGTCTTTTTCTTTTCTCATTCCTCCATGGCGAATTAAATTTCTCGCATCTTGCATTGAAAAAAGATTTTCTCCTGTTGCTACTGCGTGAGAATAATTGTTACATAGTTCCGCATTTAACTCGTAATCTAAAGGGTCGCCAGCTTCTTCGTACCATTTTAATTGATAGGGCTCTAAAGCTTTGGCGTATTCTAGTGCGGTTGTTAAATCAAACCTACCATTAGCATCAACACATAAATTTTTTCCACTTCCTACAATTGTTAAAACACTTTCAATTCGCTTTATATCTTCAGCTAAAGGAGCCCCACCAATTTTCATTTTTACCGTTGTAAAACCTTGATCGATATAACTTTTCATTTCATCTTGAAGCATCACAATATCTTTTCCCGGATAATAATAGCCTCCTGCTGCATAAACAAAAATTTTATTAGTAAATTTTTTATCTCCATATTTGTTTGCTAATAATTCATACAAAGGCTTTTCTTCTAGTTTTGCAACCAAATCCCAAATTGCCATATCTAAAGTTCCAACAGCAGTTGATCTTTCTCCATGTCCTCCTGGTTTTTCATTGTGCATCATTAAGTTCCAAATTTTTTCCGGACTAAAATTAGTTCCCTCATCATTTAAAATTAATTCGGACTTTGCCTCTAATACTCTTGGAATAAATCTTTTTTTTAATAATTCACTAACAGCATATCTGCCATTAGAATGAAAACCATAACCTACGACTGGTTCACCATTAATTTTTTGATCTGTTTTGATTGCCACAACACTACAATCCATTTTTGAAAAATCGATATAGGCGTTTTTAATAGCTGAACTAATGGGGTAAACTTTCTCTACTATCTCAACAATTTTCATTAATTTCTAAACCACAGACCTTCGGGAAGGGGGACTAGTAAAAGATTTTTAAATCCAAAATAAAGCAAAACAACAAATAAACTTCCTGTAACCATATAAAAAAAGACCTTTTTAATAGGAATTTTTCCTTCACAATTAATAATTACTAGAAGATTGAAAGCAATTAAACTTGTTAAGATAAAACCTGCTCTTTCAAGAAAATATATCCAGGCGAAAAAGGTAATAGAGAGCAAAGTAATTTTAATTTTATTTAAATGTTCATTGGTAACTTCAATTTCTAATTTAAATGAACGAAGGATAAGCAATATTGATAAAATTAATAATATAGATGTTATAGCATAGGGAAAAACAGATCCAAAAACGCTTAACTGGCTAGCTTCATAAAAAAGTACGATGCACAAAACAACAAACCCAATTCCTGAAATAAAAGAAATTTTATCTTTGATCATGAAATCTTTTTCCTTTTAAAAAAATATTGTTTTATTGTGGGAAAGAATAATCCCATCAATATCATTAAAACCAAAGCTATAGAAATCGGTCTTGCAAAATAATTAGCGAGTATATTTTCTTGAGCATTACCAATGATGTATGCCTGAACAAATCCTTGTTCAGCAATTTGACCAAGAACTAAACCAAGGACAATGGGGGATGCTTTAAAACCTGCTCTATTTAAAATCCATCCAACCAATCCGAAAAAAAACATAAAATAAACATTGAGAATACTATTTTGTATTGAGTAACTTCCAATAATGGTTAAGAAAATAATAATAGGAATTAAAATTTCTTTCGGTACTTTAATAATTGATTTATAAGCATATCGTCCCATAAGCAATCCAAGCGGTAGCATCATTATCGTAGCTAGCAAAAGTCCAAAAATAAAAGTGTAAACAATTGAAGATTGCTGTGTAAATAAAGTATCTCCTGTTTTTATTCCCTGAACTAACAAAGCTCCTAATATAACCGCATCTGGTGGAGTTCCAGGAATACCTAAACACAAAGTAGGAATAAAACCACCTCCAACTGTTGCATTGTTTGCAGTTTCAGATGCAATGAGTCCTTCTGGATTTCCTTTGCCAAAGGTGTCTTTATTCTTCGATGATCTTTTTGCTTCACCGTAAGAAACAATACTAGCAATACTTCCGCCTGCTCCAGGTAAAATTCCTATAAAGGTTCCAATCAAAGCTCCTCGTATCGCCTCAAATTTTTTTTGAAAAACTACTAGAAAAGATTCTTTTAGACGTAAACTTTTTGGAGATTCATTTTCATTCAAATGTTTTCCCTTCATAGAAGTTAAATCTAAAATTACAGGAACGCAAAAAAGGCCAATCATGGCACTTACAATTTCTATACCACTATTTAAAAAACTAATATTCCAAGTCATTCTCATGTCTCCTCCAACAACTGCAACCCCAATCATTGACATAAGAAGACCAATGCATGCACCAATTAAAGATTTAATATTATCTCCCTCGGATAAAGTTGAAATAAGAGTAAGGCCTAAAATTGCTAACCAAAAATACTCCGTTGGTCCAAACATCAGCGAAATACTTGCTAATGGTGGTGCAAATAACGCCAAGCAAATAACTCCTATAATACCTCCTACAAAAGAAGATATGCAGCTAATAGACATGGCCAAATCTCCGTCACCTCTTTTAGCCATTGGGTAACCATCGAGAGTAGTAGCAACTGCGGAAGGAGTTCCTGGTGTATTAATCAAGATTGCAGACCAGGATCCACCAAAAATTGCACCTGTATAAATTGCACCTAAAACTATTAAACCAGAAGATGGAGTTAAAGAAAAAGTAAAAGGAACTAGTATGGCAACAGCCATGGTTGCAGAAAGTCCTGGCAAGGCACCGATAATGATGCCTGCCAGAACTCCAGAAAAGGCTAAGCCCAAATTCAGAAGGCTTAATGATGACAAAAAATCTGCAAAAATATTTGCCATCTAACTGTTGGTTTATTTAATTAAACCAAGTTCCTTTGCAATTTTTTCATTTGCTTTCTTTTGTTCAGCCATGAAGCTATCAATTTTATCATGACCAATATTTACAACTACGAAAGCACCATCTTCCATTTTCTTTTTGAAAGAAGGATCAGCATTAATTTTCATAATTCTGTCAGACCAAGTTTTCACTGTAGCTGCAGAAGCTGATTTTGGAAGTGCATATCCACGATAAGCTCCAGATACAATGTCGTATCCTAACTCTTTGAAAGTTGGAACATTTGGAAATGCAGGTAAACGTGTCTCAGAAGCTACTGCTAACATTCTTACTTTAGAACCTTGTTTTGCAGCAACAGTTGAATAACCTGCGCTAGCAACAACTTGATTTCCTAGTAAAGCTTGAACAGATGCTCCCGTTCCTTTGAATGGAACATAAGTAGTTTTGATATTAGCTTTTTGATTTAAAGCAATCGTTAAAAGATGGTTTGCAGAGTATGTACCCGATCCACTAAAAGTTAATTTACCTGGATTTTTTTTTGCAAAATCTAGTAAATCTTTTAAGCTTTTATATGGGCTTGAAGCTTCAACTAAAATTGCATCAGGTGTATAGTGAAAAAAAGCAAATACTTTTAAATCATCTGTTTTGTAACCAGCTTTTTCTTTTTTCGCGATCGGTTGCATAATGATATGAGGTAAGTTTACACCCATGATTACGCTTCCATCAGCTTTTTCAGAATTTAAAGACTGCCAGCCAACAGATCCTCCGCCGCCTGGTTTATACTGAACTACAACATCATCTTTAAACATACTTTTGTAAAAAGGTTGTTGCATTCTAGCTGTAACATCCGACTCTCCTCCTGGGCCGAATGGAATAATATTTGTAACTTGCGCAGAAGCAAAAGTTACGCTCATTAATAAAACAATTGAACTTACAAATATTTTATTAAGGAATGATTTAATTATAGACATTTAATATCCCTCTGTTTTGTTAAATAAGTTGATATTTGTATTGCAGTAGTCTGCTAAGTCAACAGGATTTCTGTAGATGATGACAAAGTTGCTGCGATCAGAGCATCTAACAATGCAATAACTTTATTTTTGTCTTCAGGGGAAAAATTCTTCAAAATCTTATTTCTTCTCATCTTATTAAAGAGCTCAATTTTACGAAAAATTTTCTTTCCTTTGTCTGTTAAAATCAAACTATTACTTCTTTTATCAGTAGCCTTTTGAACTTTTTTTAAAAAACCTTTTTTTTCAAGCATTTTTGAAATCCTGCTTACAAGACCAGGATCTATCCAGTGAACTAAAGTTATCTCACTTAGGGTTGCTTGACCGCCTAATTGACCAATAATATTGATGGTTGTGATTTCTGAGTAGCCAATGTTTTCAATAGAAAAATACTTAGATGTTTGAGCTTTATAAAGCGTGAATAGCTTATTGATTTTATACACAAATGAAGATTTTACTTTATTAGAATAAAGATCTTCTAAGCTCATTTTTTTATTTGACATGTCAATTATAGTAAATTAAATATGCCTCCCATGTCAAACACTACTGATTTTATAGTTCACGATAAACAAGACAATGTTGGTGTTGTTGTTGTTGAAAAAACACCTGAAAATCACGAATGTACTGGATGGGTTATGGAAGATGATAGCACTATCAAAATAAAAGCTAATACATCTATTCCTTTGGGTCACAAAATTGCATTACAAGATTTTAAAACTGGCGATACAATCATTAAGTACGGATATGATATCGGCAAAGTAGTACAAGATATTAAAAAAGGTGACCATGTTCATGTTCACAATGTAAAAACAAAAAAATGGTAAAAAAATAATTATGGCACTTCCAGAAACATTTCACGGGTATAGAAGAGAAAACAATAGAGTAGGAATTAGAAATCACGTTATCATCCTTCCAGTGGATGACATTTCGAATGCATGCGCTGAAGCAGTAGCAAACAATATTAAAGGCACTGTTGCAATTCCACACTCTTATGGAAGACTTCAGTTTGGAGCAGATTTAGAACTTTTTTTTAGAACAATCATTGGCACAGGAAAAAATCCAAACGTTGCAGCGGTAGTTGTGATTGGAATTGAGCCTAAGTGGACTCAAAGAGTAGTTGATGAAATTGCAAAAACAGGAAAACCAGTTGAAGGTTTTTATATTGAGCGTCATGGTGATATCGAAACTACAATGAAAGCCTCAAGAAAAGCTAAAGAATTTTTACAATGGGCTAGCGAAAAAACTAGAGAAGAATGCCCTATTAGTGATTTATGGATTTCAACAAAATGCGGTGAGTCAGATACTACATCTGGATTAGCTTCATGCCCAACTGTTGGAAATATGTTCGACAAATTAGACAGTAAAAATGTTCATATGTGTTTTGGAGAAACATCTGAAATCACAGGAGCTGAAACTGTTTGTGAAGCTAGAGCAAAATCACCTGAAGTTGGAAAAAAATTCATGAAGACATGGAATGAATACAACGACTTTATTTTAGCAAATAAAACGAATGACCTTTCTGAAAGTCAACCTACTGCAGGAAATATTGCAGGTGGCCTAACTACAATTGAAGAGAAGGCATTTGGAAACATGCAAAAAATTGGAAAAACAATTAAATATATTGATGTACTAGAGCCTGCAGAAGAACCGTCTAAAGGCGGAGGGTTATACTTCATGGATACATCGTCTGCTGCTGCAGAATGTGTAACATTACAAGCTGCTGCTGGTTTCGTCGTTCACTTATTCCCTACTGGACAAGGAAATATTATTGGAAATCCAATTGAGCCTGTCATAAAATTAACTGCTAATCCATTAACAGCTAGAACAATGAGTGAGCACATTGATTTAGATGTATCTGCAATTTTACGAAGAGAAATGAACATGAATGAAGCTGGTGACGCTCTTATTAAAGAAACAATGAGAGTTGCTAATGGCCGAATTACTTGTGCAGAAGCTTTGGGACATAAAGAATTTGTTATTACAAAACTTTATCGTAGCGCATAATACGCTCTATATAATTAACACCATTTAAACCACTTCATGAAAAAACTGTTAATTACAGAAATCATGGATGAACAAGAAGTACAAAAACTTCAATCAATGTTCACAACTATTTACGATCCTAATTTATTTAATAATGAAAAAAAAATTATTGAATTAATACCTGAGATGGATGCTTTAATCGTAAGGAATAATACTTTGGTTAATGAAACTATTTTAGCAGCCTCTAAACAATTAAAAGTAATTGGCCGCCTCGGTGTAGGTCTAAATAATATTAATGTGGAACTATGTAAGAAAAAAAATATTACAATTATTCCTGCAACAGGAGCGAATACGGTATCCGTAGCAGAATATGTAATATCTTGCATGTTGGTCTTATCGCGAAAAGTATTTAATGCCACAGAATCGGTTATTGCTGGCGATTGGCCAAGAAATAAATTCATGCATGGCCTAGAACTTTATAATCAAACACTAGGAATTATTGGGTTGGGAAGTATTGGAAAGGCTGTGGCAGCTAGAGCTAAAAGTTTTGATATGAATATTATTAGTTACGATCCTTTAATAAAAGAAAGCAGCTCTGAATTTTCCTACATACAAATGAAATCTTTAGAAGAAATTTTTGCTCAAAGTGATATAATTACCTTACATATTCCATTAAATGCAGATACAAAAAACTTAATTAATAAAGACAAAATACAATTAATGAAAAAAGGTTCCATTTTAATCAATACATCTCGAGGCGAAGTAGTTGATGAAAATGCTGTTATTGAAAATTTAAAATCACATCACTTGGGTGGAGCTGCATTAGATGTATTTAATCAAGAACCTTTAACAAAAGAAAATGCAAACAAATTTAAAGATATCTCTAACTTAATATGCACTCCTCATATTTCTGGATTGTCTGAACAAGCAAATAAAAGAGTTAGTTCAATGATTGCAAATTCTGTAATAAAATTTTTTAGTTTATGAAATTAAAATATTCAAACTTATTAAAATACGTTGAAAAAATTTTTGTAGGTTACAAATTATCTAAAAAGCATGCTGCTATTTCTGCAAAATATCTTGTTGATGCAGATTTTAGTGGGGTCAATACTCATGGCTTAGCTAGAGTTTCTATGTACTGCATGAGATTAAAAAAAAAATTAATTAAAGCAAAACCAAAAATAAAAATAAAAAAAATTAGCTCGAATGTGTTTCATTTAGATGCTGATAACAGCATTGGAATGGTTGCTGCGGATATGGCTACCGATTTACTAATCCAAAATACAAAAAAAAATGGAATTGTATTAGTCGGAGTAAAAAATAGTGGACACTACGGTATGTCAGGCTTATTTGCAGAAAAAGCAGCTAAAGCAGGCCTAATGGTCTGGTGTTATACTAATGCACCTCCATTCATTCCTCCACACGGAACTATCAAGCCACTATTTGGAACCAATCCTATTTGTTTTGCCTGTCCAACGCATATTAAAGGCAAGCCATTTGTATTAGATATGTCCACCTCCTCTACAAACAGAGGTAAATTACAATACGCTCTGAAAGTAGGAAAGCAATTAGAGCCCGGAATGGCCTTTGATAAAGATGGTAATCCCACTATAGATCCAGTCAAAGCTTTAACAGGAGGAATGATTGCTCCAATGGCAACTTACAAAGGTTCCGGTTTAGCTTGGATGATAGATATTATTTCAGGTGTAATGACGGGTGCTAATCATGCAGGAAGAGTTAAGGATCCTTATAATGATTTAACTGGCCCACAAAATGTTGGTCATATGTTTATAGGTTTTAAAGCAGATTTATTTTTAGGAAAAAATTATAATAAAAGAATTAAAGAAAATATTTCCATTATAAAAAAGCTTCCAAAGAAACAAGGTGTAGAAAATGTGTTTTATCCAGGTGAAAATAAAAAAAATATTAAAGATACAAACATGAAAACTGGAGTTGTAGTTGATCCTAAAATTTTAGAGGAATTGCATAAAACAGCTAAGGACGTAGGGTTAAATATTAAAATCTAATATTGTAATGAAACTTACAAACAAAAAAATTATTTGTCCCAATAATCTTATTACCAAAGCAAAAAATAAAGGAACAAAAAAAGCAGCAATTGTTAATGCTGGTAATGCATTAGCTATACATTCTGTTCAAAAAGCTGTTGAGCTAAAATTAATTGATCCTATTTTTATTGGTGATGAAAATAAAATTATAGAGCATGCTAAAAAAGCAAATTGGGACATTTCTTCATTCAGCATTATTCATGAGCCAGATGAAAATAGCACAGCATTAGTTGCTGCTAAATTAGCAAGTGAAGGTAAAGTTCAAATTCTTATTAAAGGTCATATTCATACTGATATTTTAATGAAAGCAGTCTTGAAAAGAGATTTAGAGCTTATTGGAAAAAAAAGATTAAGTCATATTTGGCATATGACGTCTGAAGAAAATGATGCTCCCCTTATTATTACGGATGGTGCACTTAATGTCTTGCCTAAGATTGAAACAAAAATGCATATCCTAAAAAATGCTATAGCTTTTGCCAATAGCATTGATATTGCAAAACCAAAGGTGGCCATTTTATCTGCCACAGAAGAAATTTTAGAAAGTATGCCAAGTTCAATGGAAGCAAATCAAATTACTTTGAAAGCAAAAGCAGAAAATATTAATGCTGAAATTTTTGGTCCACTAGCATTTGATAATGCTATTTCTGAAAAAGCAGCTGAAATTAAAGGCATTAAAAATGCAGTTGCTGGCAAAGCAGATATTCTATTAGTTCCTAACATCGAAACCGGAAACGCATTGGTAAAAATGCTAATTTATTTTATGGGAGCCTGTGCTGCTGGTGTGGTGGTAGGTGGAAAAGTACCTGTGGTTATTACTAGTAGAGCAGATGATGTTGAAGCGCGATTAGCTTCCATTGCTGCAGCCATTGTAGCGCTTTAAAAGCTCAATTTATTCAGGAATTAAAACAATTTTAGGTGATATGCATGTTCCATCATGGATTTCTTGGAACGCTTTGGCACCATCTTTTAAAGACCTAAATTCCATCCAATTTAAATCACCCAATTTTTTATTCTTTAAAATATCAATTGTATTTGTAAAGTCCTGGTTGGTGTAACAGTAAGTTCCAATGACATTAATTTCTTGTAAGGTCATTTTTCTAAAATCAAAACTTCCAGCATCTTCAGAAAGTCCAATATGCACAATTAAGCCACCTGGCTGAATAATATGAATCGATTGCCTTCTTGTTATTTCGAGTCCCACACAATCAATAACAACATCAAAACTATTTTCTAGAATAGTTTTGTCACTAGGTAACAATGTTTGTGCTGAACATGACTCTTCGCATTTTTTTAATCGTTTTGGATTAATATCTGTTACTGTAACATCCTTGCAGTTTTCTACCTTGGTTAAAAATAAAGCACATAATAATCCGATAGCTCCTCCACCCATAATTAAAATTTTAGATTCATTAGGTTTTCTAAAATAATTATTCTTCACTACTTCAATAGCATGATACGCAACTGCTGCTGGTTCTGATAATGATGCATACTTAGTATCGAGTTGATTTGGCAAATCGAACATATTTTTTTTAGGAATAGAAACATACTCTGCAAATCCACCTGATCTCTCCACTGGAGTTTTCATTCCAATCATGGTTCTTGAAGGGCAAAGATGCTCTCTACCTAATTTACAAAATACACATTCTCCACAAGTAATCAGTGGATTTAAAATAACTTTTTTTCCTTTTAAGTCTCCAGATTCAATAGTTCCGCTCACTTCATGACCAAAAATTAAAGGAGCTTCACGTCTTGAATCTTTACCGTGATATGCATGCATATCTGAACCACAAATTCCGCAAGCATTAACTTTTACTAATGCTGATTGATCATCAACGGGAGGAACAGGTTCTTGTCTATAAACTAAAGTTTCTTTACCAGTATAAACTAGTGCTTTCATTCAACGTTAAAACCATATTTTTTCAATCGCACATCACCAGTTCTAGCATGCGCTTCCATTCCTTCGTAACGAGAAATTCTCGCTGCAGCTGCTCCTACTGTTTCTGTCGATTCTTTTGTCATTCTTTGAAAGCTTAACGTTTTAATAAATTTTCCAACGAATAAACCACCCGTATATCTAGCGGCTCCTTTGGTAGGTAAAATATGATTTGTACCAGAGCATTTATCTCCATAAGCAACCGTTGTCTCTTCTCCCACAAATAAAGATCCATAATTGGTAAGATGCTTATGAAACCACTCTAAATTTTGCGTTTGTACCTCTAAATGTTCAGGAGCATATTGATCACTGATTTTAACCATTTCTTCATCAGTATCGCAAAGAATAACTTCTCCATAATCTCTCCATGCAGCTTCTGCACTAGTCCTTGGTAATTCAGGTAAATCCGCAATCAATTCTGGCACTCTTTTGATAACTTTTTCAGCAAGCTCTTTACTTGTTGTGTAAAGCCAAGCTGGAGAATTATATCCGTGCTCAGCCTGTCCAACTAAATCAACCGCTACAATTTCTGGATCTGCCTTTGCATCCGCAATAATTCCAATTTCTGTAGGACCTGCAAATAAATCAATACCCACTTTTCCGAATAAAATTCTTTTTGCTTCAGCAACAAATTGATTACCTGGACCAACGATAATATCTGCCGGTTGATTATTAAATAAACCATTCGTCATGGCAGCAATTGCTGGCACACCACCTAAATTTAATATGACATCTGCACCACATAAGTTAGCTGTGTAAACAATTATTGAATTTGCTCCCTCATCTGGCTTAGGAGGACTACAAGCAATAATATTTTTTACTCCTGCAACTTTTGCAGTTGTAACGCTCATAACTGCGGATGCTATATGAGCATATCTTCCACCTGGTATATAACAACCCGCAGTATTCACGGGTATTAATTTTTGTCCAGCATATAATCCCTTGGAAAGCTCTACCTCAAAATCTTGGCCATAATTTTTTAACTGAGCTTCAGCAAATTTTCTTACTCGTTCATATGAAAATTGAATATCATCTTTAGTTTTTTGATCTAAATTTTTTTTAATCT
>ERZ887851.758-NODE-758-length-30759-cov-27.663203_pt1 | contig 30759 bp, 24 predicted proteins | sample MGYA00521100_ERZ887851 | MGnify/ENA primary metagenome ERZ887851 (study PRJEB32303, sample SAMEA104408602) | aquatic metagenome | biome: Brackish water; feature: Pelagic; material: water | place: Baltic Sea | collected 2014-06-06T16:11:00 | depth 11,444 m ... | reverse complement strand
ATATACACTATAATCAAATATATTACGACCGGCGGTGTCTACTGGATTGAAGTATAAATTATCATCCTCAGTCTCATCAGTATAATCTTCACCACTCAGTCCTCCATGATATGTGTCGTCAGTAACTTGCTCTAATGCAGGTTCGGCTTCAATACCATCCTCATAACTATAGTCGAAGCGTTTCCCTTTTATCAGCCATACATAGTGACCAAGTAAAGGATTTAATTGTTCGACGTCTTGATCTAACCTATCTGTAATCTCAAATTTCTTTGCTCCTCTTCCACCTGGTCTGGTACAACCAAACTCTGTCAATTCTAAAACATCACCTGACTTGGGCTCCGGGTTTGGATTTTCAGCAGAGCTCATAGCTAAGGTGTAACTCTCAATAGCAATAAACCCAGTAAGCTCGTCATCAGCAACTAATCCAAACTTTTGTAACACAACTGAATTCTCATTCAATGTGAGAGCGAATATCAACTTCTTAGGATCACTAAACTTTTGAACTGGATCCTCTCCGTACAACGGATCCATTGTTTCAAGTGTTGTGTTGTTTGTATAATAATCTACAACTGTACCATATTGATAGATTTGTTCCATCCACCAACCGTTATACAAGGCTTGTTCGTTCTTAGATATACTCTTATCTAAAAATCTAAGACCCTTGTTACTACCAGCAAATATATCGTCAAACTCACTCATCACGTTGAAGTATAAAAGCACTCTTCATAGGATCCCAACTAACGATCATGCCTGAGTTGCTCAAACTCTTTGGTTTGTCTTTTGGTAGTTCATCAATTGGATAATTTTTAAGTATATGATCACAATCAACATCAGACAATATCTGAAGCGCTGAACTACCTGATCTTATCAACTCTATCTTGTTATCCAGCTCACCACTGTAGGTAAACTCACCTTCACCGGTGTATCTACCCTTGTATCTGTCAGCTACTTGATTCTGACTCTTGCTAGTAGCATGCTTATCAAGTCTACGGTGCCATGGGTTCTTAGGATCGTCGTTCTTCTTCTGTTGTAAATCGACAAACTCGTTGATATGAGTCCAGAAAGCTTTCTCAAATAGCATCATTATCAGTATTTATAAAAAAAGCCGCTCAATTGAACGGCTTTCTTTATTTTGGGGAGTTAAATTGTTCTTAGTCTCCGAGAGCTTTAGATTTACCGTTAGTAACTTTGTTACTCTTGTTACCGGCCATTGGATGGTCACGGTCACCGTGACCGCCTAAAGGCTTAGGTGTTGGATCTTCTTTGATCTTACCACCTTCAGCAGATCCACCCTTTGCAGAGTAACCACTACCGGAAGTTTTGTTATTTTTACCTGTAAGCCCTGGAACTCCATCAGAAGCAGCAGATGGCTCAGGTTTTGATACAACAGCATCTCCTAACATCTCGTCATCCATGTCGTCGCCCATTGACTCTTCGTCTTCTAGGTCTTCGAGCTCATCTCCTCCATCAAGCTCAGCTTTAAGTGTATCTAAAAGTTGCTCAGCTAATTCTCTAGGAAGACTTAATGTGACCTCATCGCCACCCATTTCGTCTTCACCACCGAATTCATCTTCACCACCGAAGTCATCATCTGACCCCATGCCGTTAAGATCAGCGAAAGGATCGTCTCCTTCCATGATAGTTGAGTATAATTTGTCGAAAATATTTGTTGGATCTTTTTTGCTCATCGTTCTGGAATTATTTATACCCTCTTTAATGTTTTTTCCAGGTTTTTTGTCCTTTTTGTCTAAACGTTCTGAAATCTTCTTCATATAATAAGCGTTATCCTCACCAGCATCTTCAGGTTTTAGGGGTTTTCCGCCAGTGATACACTCATCATCACTAGTGGAACAGTTATTATCAGGTTTTAACTCCTGAGCATGTGGCGAATCACCCAAGGCTTCCGGGCAGTCTCCTGACTTCCATACCTTGCTGTCATCGCTTTCAGTTATCATTCGACCATACACTTGTTCAAGGTCCCTTGTATCTCTAGATTCGTTCACATAAGTACTTATCGATAATGAGCAGTAAACACCAACCTCAATCAAACTTTAATGGAGACAAAACCAAACACTTATATATGGGTAACAAGAATCTACCCACAGATAGGGCAGAATTCGAGTGGACTCCAAAGATGGTTGCCAGTCTTAAGAAGTGCAAGAAGAACTTGCTCCACTTCGCTGAGAACTTCTTCACCATCGTCAATCTAGACAGAGGTAAGGAGAAAATTCAATTGTTTCCGTGTCAGAAGAAGGTTCTCAGAAGCTTGCGTGACAATAGATTCAATATTGTACTAGCATCTAGACAGATAGGCAAAACAACTCTGATGACGATATACGCTCTTTGGATCGCATGCTTTCAAGAGGATCAACGTATCTTAGTTGTGGCCAATAAAGAACAAACCGCAATCAACATATTTAAAAGAATAAGATTAGCATATGAGCAGCTACCCAATTGGATCAAACCTGGTGTGTTGGAGTACGGCAAGACTGCCATGACGTTATCCAATGGTAGTAGCATCGGTATATCCACAACGAGTAGTGATGCTGGTAGAGGTGACAGTTGTAATGTGTTGATATTGGATGAGATGGCATTTATTGACAATCATTTAGTTGAGGCATTCTGGAAATCAGTATATCCTATCATCAGTAGTAGTAAGAAGAGTAAGATCTTTATAGCAAGTACCCCAAATGGCACCGGTAATTTATTCCATGATCTATATAGTAATGGAGTGAAAGGTAAGAATGGATGGACTCCTGTTAGAGTTGATTGGTGGGAAGTACCTGGCAGAGATGAGAAATGGAAAGCTGACACAATACAGAGTTTAGGTAGTAGTCAAATATTCGATCAAGAATTTGGTTGTCAGTTTATTGAAACAGGGGAAAGCGTGCTTGATGAAGAATTGGTCCGCAGAACATCACTTACATTACAAGACCCTAAACATTTATTTGATGAAGGTAGCTACAAAGTGTGGTCATTACCTAATGAAGAGCGTACATACACTATAGGAGTTGATATATCTGAAGGAGTTGGAGATGCTGCTACAGTGGTGCAGATTTTAGATATAACTGACCTGACTGACATTGAACAAGTGGCTGTGTACTGTAATGACCGTATCAGTCCTTATAACTTCACGACCAAATTGTTAGAAATACTACAACAATGGGGTAACCCACCAGCTTTGATAGAGCGTAACAATTGCGGAGCTCAAGTGGTTGACACATTAAAAAATGTGTATGGTTATGAGAATATAGTCAATTACTCACCAAGTAAGTCAGTACAAGCTGATCGACCTGGTGTTATAGCACATACTAACACAAAATATAAAGGTGTGATGAACATGAAGTACTGGTTGAGTGAATTACATGCAGTGACACTACACGACACACAAACTCTAGAAGAATTGAAGACATTCGTCCGGTATCCTAACGGTACATGGAAAGCTATCAAAGGTACAAACGTGCAAGATGATAGAGTGATGAGTTTGATATGGTCATTAATGATACTCGAAGTAGGTATAACAGAACAGTATTTCGAAATCGAACAATTTGATAAAAATCAGAAACCTGCGATCATATCCAGACTAGATTTTGGATTACGTCAGTTCAGTAACACATTAAACTTGTATGGGGATGAGATGATGACAGAAGAATGGAACACTTTGCCCGTATATATAGATAGTGAGTACATGGATGGAGGAGCTAGTAATCCTCTGTATGACCGGGATGTTAGTGATTTGATGGAACAAGGATGGGAGACTTTATGAAGGAATATATACAACAATCAGTTTTAAACAAGGCCAAAAAAGATAAATTTGTATTTGTCTTGACATTGCCTGATGCGATGAAGGATATTGCATACTCGTTACCTGAAAACCGACAGGATGATCGAGTGATACCAGACACTCTGCAGTTTAGTGTGTACGGAGCGGTAGTACCTAGTGTTAGAGTAGATTCCGGTGAGATTAGATACTCAGGTCATGCTGTCAAGTTCAGTACACACAGCAGACCAGCATATGATAATGTGACGGTCAACTTTACTATTGACAACAGGTTCAACAACTACTGGGTCATATGGAAATGGTTAGATATATTGAATGATGATAAAGATGCGGTATTCATGAAGCAAAAACGTGTAGGGTTAGATGAATCAATGTTCAAGCAATATCAAGGTGCCGCGACCATGTACGCTCTAGATGAGTATAACAAGCAAACGATGAAATTTGACTATGAAGGATTGTTACCGGTCAGTTTAGGTAATATAGATTATAATTACCGTACAGCTGATAACATAGATACAACATTTGAATTCTCATTTTCAAAATTAACGCCAATTTTATTGTAATCTTTTCCGGAAAACAGCTCCGAGAAGTCATAAATAATTTCAACAGCAATTAACTATGGCAAGAACAATACAATCCCCTGGAGTAGAAATAAAGGAAGTAGATCTTTCTTTACGACCTAATTTACCCGTAGGCACAACAGTGTTTATACCCGGTTTCGCGAACCAAGGACCAACCGATGAGTTACTCACGGTGTCCAGCTTGAGCGAATTCGAACAAATTTATGGTCTACCACAAAACGCTGCAGAGCGATACATGTATCATTCTGTCAAGGCTGTATTCCAAAGCCCTGCAAATGTCCTGGTATCTAGATTGCCATACGGTCAAGGAGCAGGAGCAACAGTTGCTGACAAATACAGCGTTCAGGTGTATCCAGTCATTCCTCGTCCAATTATTGTCGATGGTGCTGCACCGGAGATCAATTCAATTGAAAAAGACGAACGAATTGTAGCATGGCATCCAAAAACGTCTCTTGACACAGCAACAAAAACAACCGCTAGTTATAACGAGAATGGTATAACCATCACCGCAAATGAAGCTGGTGGTGACGGAAATGTATTTAAAACACAAGCCCCAAAAAATTCAACTCAACTAACCATAACAGAACTCTTCGCTGGTGAAGATGTAACAATTACCACCGGTGGAGATAAAATAGTTGATCCTGAGACAGTCATTGCAGTAGACGGTGGTGAGGACGGAGACTATGTGGTCGCCAAGATCGCAACCAGTCAATTCGGTGCTAGCGCAGACATTGTAACAGTAGCAACCGGCGCAGATAAGAATGAATGGACAATAGAAATTAACCCCGGAGCAGCTGATAATGACAATACGTTTGATTCAGTGTCTGGTATATTCACAATTAATAGTACGGCTGCTAGCTTAAATGGCAGTGATGTTGTATCTCGTATAAATGGAAACTTTTCTGATAAACTCTCCGCAACAGGTGGTGGAGTCGATATACCAGCAGTAAATGCATCTGTAACAGATCAAGGAGCAACAGTAACGGCTGACAACGAAGGAGTCATTGGTAACGTGACTGTTACCGCTGTACCTGGATCACAATCAACAGTAACAGATCAAGGAGCAACAGTAACTGCTGACAACGTTGGTACAGCTGGTGATGTGACTTTAACTGCTGATGGTGTCGATGATGTTGATGCTCTAGTATTAGCACACAACGCAGCTAACCCAGGTAACACATTAACTGTTGTTAGTGGTGGTACAGTAGTACCTGTTACTGATTTAGTTTTAACTGGTGGTTCAGATAGTAAAGATGTAGACACACTAGTATCTGAGTTTAACATTGCTAATCCAACCAACACATTAACTGTTGTTAGTGGCGGTACAGTGGTACCTGCTACTGATTTAGTTTTAACTGGTGGTAAAGCAATAGACACACCAGATGATACAACCTATTCACAAGAAACTCTTACATTCTCTGGTGGTATTGACTCTGGTTTGAGTACCAAAGTAATTCCAGCCGGTGAGTGGATATTCAGTGAAACTAACCCTGGTGGTTATCAAGGAACAACTGTTAAGGATGCTGTTGATAGTGTTTTAGCTGGTATTGAGTCATTAAGTGCTCTATCACAAAACAACCTATACTGGACAGAAGCAGAAGCCGGTGATCCATTGAGTATTCCAGCTTTAAATGCGTATGAGGTATCTGAATTATCAGATTTAATCGCTGATGCTGTTAATAGTGTTGGATGGGACTTGAGCGCAAGTGATCGTTACTACTTAGGTGAACCTAGTAATATCGAGCTTACAAACGACGAGTTTCAAAAGACAATCAAAGGTGAGATCAAGCTTAGCCAAGCAAATGCAGGTAAGCTAGAGAATCAAAAATTCACAACATACAACGATCTGCTCACAAAAGGTGGAGCAGGAATGATGATCGTAAATGACAAGAAATTCGTTCTCAATGAGAAGTTTGAAGGTTATTATATCGGTATTTCTGACAACACTAACTTGAACCCTGCTACAGATTTTGATTCAGTAGGACACCTCAAATCATTGAGCAAAAAGCTCGGTGGAACAACTGGTGGTTACGTCAATGTACCAGATTCCGGAACAAAAAGCCGTTTAACATTCTCACTTAGTGCTGGATTCATCTTCGATCAATACGGAAACAAACAACAAGTAGGATTAGATGGTAGTATGAGTGAAGCTCTAGAAAACTTGAGTGAATTCGACCTCAATACTGATGAGTTCAGTGATGTGTTAACACTTGCTGTATTTAAGGTACGTCAATCAACACTAGAACCTGATGCTACTAAGCTCGATTACCTCGTTGCTGATAGTGTTATTGGTAGTGTCAATTACTTCAGAGAAGCATTCAAATCTACCGGTGGTACAGCCACTAGTTACTTCATCGAGAGTGAAGCTAGTAACAGTAACAACCTTTATATGAAGTTCAATGAAGGTATCTCCAAAGATGCCGGAAATTGGTTAGACGAGAATGGTTACCCAACACGTAAGATCAGAGTTTTACCTTCCAAATCAGTTAGCTATTATGATGAGCTGAACGCTGACCAACAAAAAGCAACAACACAAGAAGTCAACGATTTCAAAGTTGCTCAAGCGTTTCTCAACGGAAGTGAAGAAAAAGAAGACCGACTATACATCAAATCTTGGCAAGACTTACAAGCTTCTAGAAAAGCTCAAATCAAACATGGTAATAACGTGTATCCTCATGGTGTGTATCGCAAGCAAGCAGCTGCAGCTAAAGAAACTGGTAACATTCCAGCTAAATTAGATCGTATCTTCGAATTAGCAGACAATTTTGATCTGTTCCCGATTGATATCACAATTGAGAGTGGGTTAGGTACAGTTTATGTCGGTACAGATGGTGGTACAGTTGAGAGTTTTGATGATGAAGAGTTCTTCAACATTGGAGATCATGTAGTTAGTAGCACCGGATTGAGCGGAAGTGGATTGTATACAACCAAGTTGATTGATAACAGAAGTGAAATCAATTACTTGACACAATATGACACAATTTTCGATACATTCAAGAGTTTCAGTCAATTCGCAAGAAAAGACAATATCTTTATTGCTGATCCATTGAGATACATTTTTGTCCAAGGTAGGAACAGCAAGACCTTGACAAGCCAACAACGTGAAGCAGGAGTAAACTTTTCACAACACATCTACTGGCCGTTGCGTCACATGATGACCGGTGGTACCAAGAACAGTAGTTATTGCTGCACTTACGCCAACTGGGGATTCACAAACGATAAAGCACTTAACCGTGGCGTTTGGGTACCGATGAGTGGGTTCGCTGCCGCCGCAATGGGTAATACGGATAGTAACTTCTATCCATGGATCGCACCTGCAGGTTTCACAAGAGGCTTAGTGAGTGGTATTCAAGACCTTGCGTTTTATCCAAAACAGAAGGAAAGAGATCAGTTATACAAAATTGGATTGAATCCAGTTGCTAACTTTCCTAATGAAGGATTTGCAATCTTCGGTCAAAAGACCATGCAAGCTAAACCAAGTGCTTTCGATCGTATCAACGTTAGAAGGTTGTTCTTATACCTACAAAAGGCCACAATGAATACAGTTAAATACTTCGTATTCGAGCCGAACACATTATTCACACGGACACAAGTATTAAACGTTCTTCGTCCAATCTTCGAGGAGGTAAAGAACACACAAGGTATGTACGATTACTTGCTCGTTTGTGACGAACGAAACAATTCACCAGATGTTATTGACCGCAATGAACTTGTCATAGACATCTACATCAAACCTACACGCGCTGCGGAATTCATTCTAGTCAACTTTTATGCTACTAGAACTGGTCAAGACTTCAGTGAATTAGTGTCCTAACCATAAATATTTAAAGCTATGCCAGACGTAAGACAAACAATATCAGATTTCTATAGAGTCGCACAAGAAAGAGACTTCAGCCGCGATTTTCAATTTAGAGTACTTAACATTCAAAGTGGAGATGGAGCATTCGCGATTACTGAGGATGACCTAGTATATGCCCAAGGTGGTAGCATACCAGGTCGTACTGTAGCTAACCACGATGTGTCATTCATGGGACTGAACTTCAAAGTTCCTGGTGCAGCTTCTTACTCGGGATCTTATCCGCTCACATTTTATAGTGATCGCGAAGACAGTCTTCGTAATCTCTTGTTGACATGGAGTAAAGATACCTTTGATGACGCTACAAGCACTGGTAACTACTATATGCCCAAGGAGACATCGATTGTTGACTTGGTACAATTAGATACACAGCTAGAGCGTGTCGCACAGTTTACGCTTGTTGGCGCTTATCCTCAAGAAATTGGAGAAGTGACCTACACTGCAGCGGGAACAGGAGCACCAGTGACATTCACTTGTACTCTCAATTACCACTTTGTACGATCCACAAGATTTTAACCAGCACCAAATCACAAACCAAATTAGCCGTGCCCAGTGTACGGCTTTTTTGTGTCCGCACATTAAATAATAGTACATATGTTCGATGATATAAGAAGAATTGGTGAGAAGGTAGACAATCTGTTAGGTACAGATATCTTCCCGTTCAACTATCCATTCAGTCATACTGAGAACTTTCTTCAACATATGGACAAGTGGGAATTTGCTATTCCTATGAAGTTTCTATGGTTAGTGCATATCGAAACAATACCCAGTGTGATATCATCGCAGACAATGTGGAACAAGGAACCATCAGCAGGAGTCCAATCTGCCGGTAGTATAAATTCACCTCAAACACAAGTGAATGGATGGGATATAAATCAAGGTAAATCGGAGATAACTAGACAGACATACATGAACACTGGTAAAGGTAATGGTTGTATTCTGGCACAAGGAGTTGTGTTACCTGGAGAGAATTACGAGGTCAAGGATATACCTATCAGTAACAACATGGGTTTCTTACCCGGTAAAGTGGGAGGTAACAAGAGTGCTTCTCCTCCACTACAGATTCAATTTAGAGAAACAAACCGGTCTTTTCCAGACTTGGTGCTCAGGCCATGGATATATATAGCCTCACATATGGGGTTAACTGCGCGACCTCCGAATGATATTGGAAGGAAAATCAAAACAAACATCTCTATAGTACAATTAGGCAAGACATATCCTCAAATCCCATTAGTTGAGAGAAAAATATGGAGGTTCTATAACTGTGTACCTGTATCAATAGACGGTAAAGAACTAACATATGACGCAGCTGAGATACAGCTATATTCTACTAGCTGGAATTACACACATTATTCAGTCGAGAGTTTACCTACCACTGACATGGATGCTTATATGAGCAAAGAAGGGTTTCAGAAGTTTGTCAAAGATATGGCTAGTAAATTATTATCAAAATCTAGGTTCTTCAAGAAACTCAACAAGAAGTTAGCCAAAGTCGAGAGGTTTGTTGACAAAGCTACCAAGATCAAGAAGAAGGTTGATAAAGTACTCGGTTTCCTAGGAGGTTTGGGTAAACCTAAGGCAAGAGCCGGTGGAAATCGTAATACAGGTGCTCTCACAAATGGCCGTAGTGCGGATTCTAGTTTCAAAAGTGACTCACCACCAAGCTAATTGACTTTTCTGTAGATCTCGATAGATATTAGTGTGAGTGATGCGTTTAAATTCAAGATATACCTGCCATCCAAGCAGAGATACTATAACTTCAGTGAAATAACCAACAGAGACTACCTTGATATAGTAAAGATAATATCAAACTCCGATAACGATCAACTACTAACACACTTCAATGATATTATATATCGGTTATCAGGAAAGAAGGTGATACCCGCTAAAATCTCTCGGATTGATAGTTTTTGTATACTGATCAATCTATATATCGTGTGTGTCTCAAATGTATTAGAGATAACTCCAAAGGACCAGCAAATAAGTAAGCTCAAGATAGACTTATACGATATACTTGACAAAGTAACCAACTTTGACTTCGAGTATACACACCTTCTAGAGATTAGCGACGATATAAAAATTAAGCTAGCCACTCCATCTACAATATACGAAGCATCAACTGACAATCTGATAACTAGTGTTATAGACACTATTCACATCACCGGAAAGACATTCAACTTCTCACAATTTGACCAGAAACAACAACAATCACTAATCGACAACATATCTAGTGATGTAACTACACATATAATCCGGAAGATCAAAGAGATAGACCAGAACTATCAACTCGATGTGATAAAATATGGCCAGGACCCACCAACGGTTATAACATTAAACTTGTATAACAACAGCATGTTCGAATTACTGAAGGTTATATACAACTCCAACCTGGAAGCAGAGTACTACTATAGATACTTTATGGCTAAGCATATAAACTTACCTGGTGATCAGATAGAAACATCAACACCAGCTGAAATTCAAACATATCTACAGTTTTACAAGCGTGAGCGTAAAGAGGAAGAAAAGGCCCGCGAGAAAGCTGAACGAGCACAAGGTGGTACTGTAGGAGCCTCACCGATGATGCCTGGTATGTAGGTTGATTTACATAAACATACCGATAAATATATATGATGTCAAACAATAGTTCATATAAGAATCTTTTAGCTAGTATTAACGAGCTCAACAATAAAGACACACTGAGTGTATATGTACCGAGTGTTGGTAATGATGTGCCATTTGCACCACTAACAGTCAAGCAACAGAAATTGTTACTATCCAGTAGCGTTGATACAGACTTTGAAAACTTGTCGTTCATGAACGCTATCAACAGTATCATATCAACTAATTGTAAGCAGAGTGTTCGAATACTAACGACTGATAAACCTTTAATCGTGTTACAATTGAGAGAACATGCGATCGGTGGTACACTTAAGATTGAAGAGGATGACACTACTCATGAGATCAACTTGAGTGAGCATATTGCTACTTGTAAATCACTTGATGCATCAATTTCCGATAACCTCGAGATTGAGCATGATATCATCAAGATCACATGTCATGTACCTGATATAGCTACAGACACCAAGTATAACAAGCAATTCACAAAGAAAGTTCAAAAGCCAAAATCAAAAGAAAAATTAAAAGTCACGGATGTGATTGGAGATATATATGTATCTGAGTTGGTCAAATATATACAGGCGATAATCATAGGTGAAGATGTAGTCACTCCAGGAGTTGATGTCAATATATCAGACATGGTAAATGTATTTGAATCCCTGCCTATGCAAGTCAGTAACAAATTAGCAGCCCTTGTTAAACAAACCCGTAAATTTGAAATAGCATGCCTGACTCCAGAATCTTTACCTGAAGGAGTGTCCATTAGTATAGACGCTAGCCTATTCACCACTGAATAGTAACGATCTGACCATAAATAATTATGGTCCATGGAAGATAAACTAGGAGATTTAATTACCGCTCTAACTGAGCTGGTCGAAAAGCTTGATGACAAACCTACTGGTGAGGTCACATCAAAGGCTAGGTTCAACCCGGATGACATGTTCGCACCTACAGAAGAGCAGGTATCAGCTAAGGAGAACAAGGAGTTAGCTAAAGATATCGCCAAAGAAAACGCGAAGAACAACAAAGAAAAGAAAGCCTCTCGAAAAATACTCAAAGATGTAATGCCAGTATCAGTGGTTAACTTTGATAGCAAAGCGTTGAAGCAGTTAGGTGAAGTGGTGTCAAATAACATAACTGATAAGGTCACCAAGGACACCGAAGCACCTAAAGACAAAGCTCCTAGTTGGTTGAAGTCACTAAAAATGATAGGATACGGTGCTTTCGCATTGATTATTGGACCTATCATAGCCTTGTTTGCATTCTTTGAGGAGATCGGAAAACAGAAGTGGTTTTTATCTCTGAAGGAATTCCTAAAAAAGAAAGTAGGAGGTCCGTTAGCAAAACTATTTAAACCTATAACATCATTCTTCGATAAGTTCAAAACCCGGATTGGTAATTTATGGAAAAGTATCAAGAAGTTTTTCAAACCAGTCACGGACACACTTAAAAGTATAGGCACAAAGATCAAGAATATTGGTAAATCTATCAAGTCTTTATTGAGTCCTATATTCGGTGGCGCTACAAAGCCCGGGTTGTTCACTCGCTTGATGAACATAATACTGAAGAATCCTGTGATAAAAGGAATGACAGCATTTTTCAAGGGGCTTGGTGGTATGCTAGGTAAGATATTTCTACCTATCACCATCATAATGGGTGTGTTTGACTTTGTGACCGGGTTTATGGATGGTTACGAAAAAGAAGGATCGATCATCGATGGAATAGAAGGTGGAATCACAAAAGTGCTTGATACTTTGATCGCCATGCCGTTGGATATGTTAAAATCAGCGGTTAGTTGGATCCTCGGCAAGTTTGGTTTCACAGAAGCAGAGAAGACACTAGACGCATTCAGTTTTAGCACCTTGTTGAGTGATATGATTGGTGGTCTCTTTCAAACATACAAGGATATATTTGCCAAGATCACTAGTGTACTCACAGGCATATGGGATTCATTTATAGGTATATTCACCTCCACAGGAGAGGCGGATGAAAAGGGAATGGTCGAGAAAGCGCTGGTTTTCGTTTATAAAATATTAACCCTACCGTTAGATCTGATAAAGGATACAGTAAGTTGGCTTCTGGGTGCATTTGGATTCGAGAATGCAGAGAAATCACTAGATAGTTGGTCTTTCGCCAAGATTTATGAGGATCTGATCGGGGCTATATTCGGATTTATGGAGGGTGCATTCGAATTCGTCAAGTCACTGTTCACAGAGCCAAAAAAGGCGTTTGAGAAGATAGGAAAGTGGTTTGACAAGTTGTTTGCTGACCCAATAGGAACAATCAAAGCATTATTGCCAACATGGATGACAGACTTTGGAACTTGGGTGTGGGACACACTTATAGCACCTGTCGCTAAGTTGTTTACAGCTACAGCTAACGACCCAGTGGCGGCAAAAGCAGCATTCAAAAAACTATTACCAAAATGGATGTCTGGGTTTGGTGATTGGGTATTTGATTCATTAATACTACCAATATCACAATATTTCGACAAACTACTCAACTCTACAAGCGCATCAGAAATACTATCTGCATTGATTCCACAGTGGTTGAAAGATACCGGAAAATGGGTGTATAACAACACAATACAACCACTGATGGATATATTCTCTGACATTACTAAGGACCCAAAAGGATCAAAATCTGCGTTTTTAGAGATGTTACCAAAATGGATGACCGGTATAGGGGGATGGGTATTTGACGAGGTTATAGCCCCAATTGCAAAATGGTTTACAGACTTTGCTGATCCTAGTGTAGGTTTTACGGAACTCCTTCCAGACTGGATGCTAGATGTAGGTCAATGGGTATACAATACGTTGATAAAACCAATTGGAGATTTAATCACATCACTACTCGATATAGACCTGGTTGGCATGTTGAAGAGCAAGGCGAAGGACCTCCTCCCTAAAGCAGGATACGAACTACTCTTTGGTTCTGAAGAAGAAGAGGCATCCGGTAAAGCTGCTGAATCACGTGAAGCTGCAACTAAAGCCACAGCTTCGGTCGCTGGTTTGAGCGAGACTGCTCAAAAGACAATAGCCAAAGCTCGTACGAATATAGAGGATACAGTTGGTGGAGATAACACAGCTGATCGGACTAACGATCTAATCGATTCCATGAAGAAAGCCATGGTAGACGGAAAAGGTAATGAGTCTGTAACCAAGAAAATATTAAAAGAATCCGGAAATTATGACGCATTACTCAAAACTTCAGGGATGGATGAAAAGGACTTCATAAAGAAGATGGCGAAAGGTTATGAGTATGGGATGGTTTACGACTCAGTTTCGGATGCTGGTGAAGACTTTATTCACAAGGATGGTGGTATGGGTGACATAGCAATGCAAATCGCTAACCAAGAGGGTGAGCATAAAAGGTGGGTAAGTTTAGTCAATACATACGCAAAAGTTCTCAAGGATGAAGGATTAAAGATCGCTGAGTTTCAATACCCATGGGCAACACTAGCTGACAAAGATTCAATAACTAGTGATATACTAGCCGGATACAACCTCATGTATGATGCTCTTGATGTTGAGACAGATGATGGTAGAGCATTCGCACGAGCTTTGGAGAAAGTAGGTATACACAAGGCCATGAGAGCAGCTAAGCCAGTTCAAGTTGAAGCACCAGAAATGAACGATTTTATATGGCGCCCTGGTCAAAAACCAATGACATTTAGCAAGGGTGATATTCTGATAGGATCACATGAAGATAACATATCACCAAGTACACCAGGGAAATCCGATTCCTCTGGTAAGGACATGATCAATCGAATGGATAAAATGGTTGAACTGATGACCGAACACTCAGGTATACATACCAAGGTACTGGAAGTGTTAACAGAGTCTGGTTTAATTGACAAACAAGGTAATACAGTAGTTAACAATGGAGGAAACAGCACTACCGTCAACAACTCAGTTGCCGAGCCAAGTATAATGGACTTTCGCGACCGAGTAGTAGGTCGATTATCAAAGTAACCTGATAAGTATATACACCATGCTACCATCAACTACAGTCATAAATGTCAATTCAGAAGAACGCGACCTAGACTATATTATAGAGAGCCTGACATCAGTCGACATGAGCATAAAGTCATATGCGGTGAAAAAGAAAAAGATCATCACTAGTGATGTGGTAGCCACCCGAAGTTCTTCATCCAAGGACTTCATATACATTCAAGTAGAAACCGGTGAGTCGATCATATTGACTCATGATCATAAGATTTATGTAGATAGTGAATGGCTTCGCGCGGATAAAATAGCCGTAGGTTTGACAGTTCTCAACTCTGAACTCGAACAAACCAAAATAGTGGATATGCACAAAATTCACAACGACATGAATCAAAAAGTATACAACCTAACAATAGAAGACACTCAATGTTTCTTCGCCAACGATATACTCGTTCACAACGACTCTTAATATGGCACCTCCACCTGAAATCTTCCCGGGCGGTACAACTGACGGCAACTCGGCATCAAAAGGAACCAGTGAAAATGAAGCTGATGCATTAATGCCGGGTGGTGCTAAATTTTACTGGAAGATGTTACCACCTAAAAAAGGTGGTGGTGGTGGAGCTGTTGGAAAAATGGGTGGATTTGGCCCGGCACCTAGATTGTCACCTGCTAGCGAGAGTGTGGATGTAACAGCCGGTGAACACATGAGCCAAACCACCGGCCCGTCAACACATATAAACATCAGAGACACACATCACTGGACTGAATCACCAACAACATCTCGCCGCGAAGTTCCAATGTTACAATTAAAGGAACTCCGTATACTAACAAACCCTATGTTGAATCAAGTTATGAACAATATAGGCATTGCTGTTCAAACTGGTGCTGGAGTGTTTGAGTCAGCAATGGACACAGGAGCAGAGATTAAAAAACTAATGATGGGAGAAGATGGTAAGATTGCTACTAATTTTAAGGACATCGCTAAAGAGATGGAGAAGTCCGTCGGAGACGGGCTAGCAGCCGTAGCAGATGCCGCTCTAGTCGCCAGTGAATCTGGTTATGCGAACCCTTTAAATCCTTACACTCAACTATACACAACAACACCGACGAAATTTAAGTACACATTTCCATATATGGAAGACACATATATGAACCGATCTGGTGGTTTTGGGGACTCAGGATCAGGTGGTCTCCTAGCTGACGCGGCGTCTATAGCTGCTAACACTATGGCTGATTTCTCTCTCAAAAAGATAGCCGCTCCTGGAAGGATGATTGAAGAACCAAAAGGATTCACTTTCACAGGTAGAGAGAAATCATACACAGTCAAATTCCCACTATTCAATACAAAGGACTTTTCAGAGATAATCAAGAACTGGCAGTTCATATACCTGCTAACATATCAGAACACACCAAACAGAATAACCAGGGACTTGATTGACCCACCTTGTATATACGAAGCCAGGATACCTGGTGTGTGGTACAGTAAATATTCAAGTATAACAAACATGCAAGTAGACTTTATTGGAGGCAGAAGAGAGATGTATATGCCTGTACCGTATTTAACTAAGAGTGATGATGGTAGTATTGATGGTAAATCTGAGAGTAACTGGATACAACAAAAACGCAAGATAACAACAGTGATACCGGATGGATACATGGTGTCTATAACAATCACGGAGTTGTTCTCGGAAACTCAAAACTTCATGTATCATATGATCAAAGAGAGCATGAGCGACAAAATAAGAGTAAACGACACAACTGACCCATTCTGAGATGATTGAACCTACAAAATACGATAAATACGAAGTACAATCACTACTAAATTTAGATAGTAAGAGTAATTTCGCAATGGAACGTATATTCAACGTGTACAAACAGCATGGAGCTAAACACTTCTATTATAATATTTTAAACCGGGTTGATTTCCCTGATAACATATCACCAACCACATACACAAAATATCACGTCAAGCCTAATGAACCATGGACGTTGATTTCCTATAAATTTTACGCTAGAATAGATCTATGGTGGATTATAGCAGCATACAATAAGATTGATGATACATTCACGCCACTATCTCCTGGAACAGCTCTCATGGTACCGACACCAATGATGATTAGAAATATTATCGATGATATAAAAAACAGCGTGTAGTATGAGCAATATATCAACTATTGAAGCATGGGTCAATCAGTTAGGATTAGATCATGATAATAACGCCAAAATAGAGCAGTTTGATGATCGTAGGTTCAAGTTCAGCTTGTATCTATTAAATCAAGATGGACAAGCGATCAAGATTCGCAAAGGATCTATAGATGATCTGTATATAGAGGATAACATACTTGACTGGTTTCATAAAGGAAGTGTGACATTCTTAAATCCTGATGATATTATAGAGAGATCTGAATCAGTTCTGTTATCTGATGCTCCTGATGGTACTCGGATACCTGTCACACCTTACCGTTTCCGGGGTGATTGTAGAGATTTGCTGTTGTTAACATTCGAACCTCACCTGGATGAGGGTAGTATCAATGAGGGTGTGCCAGAGTTTCTCAACAGCATGATCCACACCATGAAGTTTTTGTTCTCAGTATATGCGAGTGAGGATATCACATCAGAGAAAGGAAGAATGTACAAAAAGCAAAAGTTATACTTTCATGATTATCGATATCAGATGCTCCGAGAGAAAAATCTATACTACAGCACTGCAAAATTCTTACAGACCACAGGTGAGCATAGCATTCCGAAATATCCTGTATCTAGAATGAATAATGATCAAAGAGGCAAACCTACTGGTGAGATAGTACAAGATATCCTCAGAAGCTCTTTGATGAAGACTGACACCAAGGATATGTTCTCATATCACTGGAACGCCGGCGGGCCTAAGTTGCATTATACAAGCCCTAGTAACTTCAAAGCAATTGATGACCTGCAATATATACTGGACCGACACGTCAGTGATGCTAGCTTTGAACATCAGCCATGCTTGTTACGATTACAACGATTCACTGAAAGATGGGAACTGTTACCTATAACAGAGTACTTTGCTAGGAGTAAGAGCGGAATCGGCCCAGGAGAATATCAGTCTGAATTCTTTCTATTGAGTAGCATGTCTGAAGCAACACCAGCTGGTATACCACCAGAAAGAAAAACGTTTGGTAAAGATGTGAAGGATGTGGCGATAAACTATCACTATCCTGATCTATCAGTTGTTGATGATTATATATTCTCCGAGATGAATGGCGTTGATTGTCAGGAGATGCTAAACAGTGTGATAACACACAGGTACACCGAAAAGACAAAGACATTTAATGTTGACCTAGCAGCCGGTAATGTAAAGACACTACAAGAACAATTCCAACGCCTGTATGTCAATCATACGTTTGGAGGAGTAGGAGGACACGGGTTTACTAGCTGGTTATCTGATACTTCACGCTCTCAAAACTTCAATTTCCGAGTCAGTAGTTCATGGACTAACGACCCAGGTTTATCGAATACTGAATCGAGAAATAAGATATTGTTAGCGGCGTTTTTGTTAGGCAATACCATACAATTTGACGCACGAGGAGACACTACTCGTCGAGCCGGTGTGTGGATAGCGTTAGACCGGGACAATAATTATATAGAGAATGAATATGATATGAAGATATTAGGACAATACTTCGTGACTCGAGTAACCCACCGGATCGATTCATCCGGTGCTTACACAAACAACATAATGGGAGTCAAGCCCTTCTTTTACAAGGACGTAAACTTTGACACTAACGATCTGTTCATGAAGAACACAAACACACTATAATATGGCGATACAAACATTAGACCCATTCATTATAGATATAAACTTAGTTAGTTCATCTGACCTTCAAAAACGTTTATCCGATTACACAAGTCTGTTGACAGCTTTCCCTAGTGAAACTGCAATGAATAGCTTGTATTGGCATACCGACAGTCACAGTGACCCTATCACAAGTAAAATAGACTTTTTTAAAAAACTGAATGACGGTACAATCAAGTTAAAGGATAATAACGATGGTATAGTCAAAGACAAATCATCACCCGCTGATATTAGAAACAAGAACATACGAGATCAGTTAGGTGACAACTCACACTTGAGCACATCAACTGGTGGTATATATGGTGAACCTGTTATTTCTGGTAATAATGTCGATGTGGTGAATAAAGGGTATGATAAAGAGTGGAAACCACTGTCACCTGATCAGACACACTCAAATGCAAATGCTGAGTGGAGTGTAACGAATACTGTATCTGACAAGAAACAAGAGATCATCATACCTCCGCTAGAAGATCAATACACTGAAATAGAGTTAGAAACCGCGTTTGGAATGAAAGACATGAGTGCTTGGTTTATATCATGGTGGATTGAGAAATTCCGTACTGCGCATGAAGTAATAAAGCGCGATCTTCTGGAATTATTAGGTGATGATAATGAGTATTTCGTTGATTTTAGTGAGAGTGTTGGTCAGTTAAAAAACCTAAGCATGTATGAAGACACATCAACACTACCTATATATGATGATAATGTTGAAGCAATCCCAAATCACTCGATACCATCTACTACTTCGAGTATCGCACTGTATTGCGCCAGTGAAGATTCAAAACAACTGATAAATGACCTATCAAAGGAGACAAATAAAGTTTATCGTAAAAATTTAAAACAGATGATCGAGGATCCATCAAGAGACGAGACAATCACATCAATAATGACACCTCTCGATCATAACAAGACCAGCCATGGTCAGGATTTCGTTAGCGATTACCCACACAACACTCGCATGATCATATTCATTGAGACTGTACACAAAGCAATACAGGATCACTTGAAAGGATTGTGGAAGGTACTTGAGTTGATAAGCAACCGTGAAAACATAATGGTTCAAGGCAAGCCAGCTCAAATATCACTCAAAGTAGAGGAATACACCCATGCTGTTGATCTTCTCAAGAACAAGATAAAGAAATACTCCGCGACCAAAGGAGAGATAGTTGAACCGCGGTTCGGAAGACCAACAAGATTACAACAGACATACACAAATGCTCAAGTGTTAGGTGTGCCTGGCGTGACAGAAGAGTGATTACAGGTCTTCTTCTTCTGAAATCTCAGCTTCTATAACTTTACCTGAATTGAGCAGTTGTTCGAATATCTCTTCTCTTGTGAACGTTAGATTTTCTTGTTTGTGTTCTGCTAATTGAGTTTTGGATTGAATATCCATTGTCTTTACCTTGATAGTAGTCTCTGATTTCTTCTGTTGTAGAAATATCTTGTTGAGAGTCTCAAGAGCACCAGTGCTGGCTTTATACAATTCTGCTAATGAATGAACGTCTTCAGGTTCTGGAGCACTGATAATGAATTGTTTTATATTATCTATAGTGTCCATACTGTCCTGTATCAATCTCCCTGAGTTATTCAATATAAACTGCTCCAAGTCAGCAGGATCTAGATTAAAATCAGATTTTTGCACCTTTTTCGCAAGCGTGTTACCTTCACGTAACTGGTCAACTAGTGTTTTTACTGTATTCTCTCGATCGCTCTCCTCACTCATATAGGTATTTATACAATAAAGTTGACTTATACAGTGACAGACCGTATAATACACATATGGTAACAGTAAACATACAAGGTCACGGATCATTTGCGATCCCTGCGAACAAGTTAAACGAATTATTAACATGGTTGACAAACAACTCAATGCCAGTAGAGGGCTCATCTAATACTCGCCCAGGAGACACACTTTTAAACGGATAATAATGAGCTCGATGAGAATTAGACCGCTACACGACCCGGTTATTAAAATTAAAAGGACGCATGTTGATGCTGTACTACCCACTGCAAATAACAAGGAATCCGGCACTGGAGACTCTGGATATGATCTGGTATCAGTTGAGAGTAAAGTTATTCCGCCAATGGGTAGTCAAGTGATACCAGTCGGACTAACGGTCGCTGATATATCACCTGGATATTGGTTCAGAATCGAGCCTAGAAGTGGTTTAGGATTCAAGCACAACATTCAACCGCATCTAGGTGTTATTGATAACGGATATCGAGGAGATTTGGGTGTGAAGTTGTATAATTTTAGTACTGACAAGGAATATCGTGTTCGATCAGGTGACAAGATTGCACAATTGGTAGTATATCCATTGTTACAGCCGATCTTTGAGTTTACTGACGAGATAACAGAGACTGCCCGGGGTGATAAAGGATTTGGCAGCAGTGACACAACATCATCCCATACTCTACCTGATTGTGATCACAGCGTTTATCCTAAACTCGATAAAGGTGACCCTTTCTGGGTATATACCGATTGTCATACTATACTTCAATCAACACAGCAATCAGATAAGGATTATATGCTCTACAAGATGAAAGAGGCCGGTAAACATGTTTGATAATCTCTGGGTCGAGAAATACAGACCTAGTGATCTAGGATCAATGGTGTTGAGTGACGCCAACCGGAGATGCTTTGAGAAATTCGCCAAAGCTCGCGAGATTCCTAACTTACTCTTCTCTGGATCAGCTGGTATAGGCAAAACTAGCTTAGCTAAGATCATATGTAACTCGATGTTAGAATGTCAGTACTTGTATATCAATGCTAGTGACGAGAACGGTATAGACATGATCCGTACCAAAGTTACTAATTTCTCAAGGACCAAGAGCTTTGATGGTACTATCAAATGTATTATATTAGATGAGACTGATGGCTTGAGCTTAGACGCTCAACGAGCTCTACGTAACACAATGGAGGACCACGCTGGGTTGACTAGATTTATTCTAACTGCCAATTACAATCACAGAATCATACCACCTCTACAGAGCCGTTGCCAGTCATTCGATCTAACACCGTCGCTCTCAGGATGCTCTGATAGAATCAAGCAGATACTCAAACTCGAGAACATCTCAGTACCGGAAAGTGATATCGACCGTCTAGATGAATTTGTTAAAACATGTTATCCTGATCTACGTAAATGTATAAACGAGATCCAGAAGAATTGCATTGACGGTAAAATCGAGTTTGACAATCTAGTCAAGGTTAAAGATAAGTTCGTAGAGAACATATATAAGATCGCCAAGGAAGGACTAGCAATCAAAGCCCGTAAAAAAGTGATAGAGAATGAACATGTGTTCAACGGTGATTATGTAGAGTTGTTACGAGCCTTGTTTAACTGTATACATGAATCCAACACTCCTGATATAAAGAAATCAGAGCACTTGATAGTAGTGGCTGAACATCTGTACAGATCAACATTCGTAGTCGATCCAGAGATCAACTTCTTTAGTTGCTTGTTAGCTCTTACTTAGACTTCTTCCACTTCTTCTTCTTCTTAGGAGCGTATCCGTCTTCCCATGCTTCGTTGATATCTGGTGTTGATTTATCATCTCCGATAAATTTACCTTCTTCATCTTTAGCACGAGTTGGTTTAGCTGTTACTTTTGGGTTCTCCTTCTTGGATACGATCCCTTGTCCTTTAATGTTCATTGCCATAATAAAATTTTATCCTAGATATCCAGCGGTGTATGATGTTGCAGCAATCGCTTTAGGTTGCTTGATATCCTTGTCATGTAAACTCCTGTTAAATTTGTCATCCATTCCAGTCTGCCTCAATGGATTGGTCATCCCCGGGTCATTTTCTGTATCAGATGTAATACCGTTCGGATTATTCTCTGCTTGATCTTCCTCTAGTGATTTAGGTTTAACTGAAATCTTCTCATCCCTCTTCATTGAGTCTGGAATGTCTGGAAGCTTGTCATTAGGTCCATCCAGTTCGATTATTTGATGAGGTACTGTGATGAACGCACCAGTGTATCGACCAGGAGCTGTCTCTTGTGTCACGTCAATGTAAAATCCATCCACACCAGCAGCAGCATCTACACTAGAGTTGACCGCCGGTCTGACTGTCTTGACTGTACTGACTCGCAAAATAAGATCTTGTTCATCAAATGATTTGAGCATTTCTATTGTCTGAGCCGGTGCTTCTTTACACCAATCATCTTTCTCCCATCCCTTTTTAAGCTTAATAATATCCCCTGTGAGATACCCACCACCTTGAAATCTAGAGAAATTATTTTCAAAAATTACGTCAAACTTGCTTTTCATATTAATTATTTATGTATACCCTAATGATTTTCCTAGCGGCTCCAATAACCTAGGTATAAATATCTATGTATGGCAATTAAAGTTAGCAGAGTAGCAAGTAGACCAACCCAAACGGAGCGTAAGACTACATATAGAGATTTATATTTAGATCTAGTCGAGAGTGACCAACCATACAATGACTCGCTATATGGTAAGTCCACGCAAATCGATCTCAAGACATCTATAGATGAAGGAGCCATCATGAACAGCCTTCGAAACATATTCACAACAAACCCCGGGGACAAGCTACTGGACCCGACATTCGGATTAAACCTGACACGCTGGTTGTTCGAGCCTCTAGATGAGTTTGTAGCGCAGGAGATAGGAGAGGCTATACTAGAAGGTATAGAAAAGTTCGAACCACGAGTTAGCGTGAAGAATATCACAGTTAATATGAATACTGAGCACAATCAATACGATTTAAAGTTGGTTCTCACCATCCCCTCATTAAATATTATAGAGAAGTCATATGAAGCAATCCTAAATCAACCCGGATTCGATTTCTTGACAAACTCAACCAGCTAAAATGACCGATAAATTTACAGAATACAGCTTACCAGACAAAGCCTACACATCCTTTGATGCTACAAGTCTTAGGGACTTTATCATCAACCGATTAACAGAGCAAGGCACGTTCACTGACCAGATATACAGAGGCAGTAACATGTCATCATTCATTGATGTAATCGCGTACAGTTTCCACACACTACTATTCTATCTCAACAGAACATCAACAGAAAGTATGTTCACTGAAACAACAATATACGAAAATATCAATCGTATAGTTAAAATGTTGAATTACAATCCTATAGGATACCAGACCAGCAATCTCAGCTTTGATGCTTTCGCTTCAGAAGATCTAGTACCCGGGACGTACACAATACCGAGATACTCGTTTATAAATTCAAACGATACATACTTCTCAACTGATAGCGACATATCCTTCACGAAGAACACATCATCTGATGAAGCTATCTCCGTTATTGGACAGAAGCACCTGTTATATCAGGGTAAATGGGTTGAAGTACCTGGTCAACAATCTACCGGTCAGGATTTCGAGACTGTATTTGTGACCACAACAGAACAAGGTACTAAAGTGGATCACTTCCATGTGCATGTGTATGTCAAAGATTTCGAATCCGGTAAATTTTACCAATACACTGAAACAACTTCACTATATCTTCACGGGCCAGCCGAAAGAGTTTTTGAGAAGAGATTTAATGAGAATGAAATATATGAAATAAAGTTTGGAGACAATGTGACAGGATCTCGATTGAACCCTGGTGATGAGGTATGGGTATACTATTTAGAGTCCTTAGGAGAAGGAGGGCAAGTTGGTGCAAACTTTCTAGACGACACAACACTCGCATTATACGGTACCAACACATTTAATACGTTGAAGAACGACATTAAACCTGAGAATATCAAGTACATAACATTTGATAATATAGAAACTCTATCATTCACAAACACTCAACCCAGCACAATACCTCAACAACGTGAGTCTGTAGATGAGATCAAAAGAAAGGCGCCACTGCACCTGTCAAGTCAAGACAGACTAGTAACTCTCCCAGAGTTCAAGACATATATAGAGAAAAATTACGGAAACATGCTAACATCATCTGATGTTATCGATAACGTAACATTCATGGACGGTCACATGAAGTATTTAAGTGAAGATATAGGCATCCAATACCCTAATCTAGAGAGCAGAGTGATGTACAATCACTTGAATGTATCTACATCAACACACTTCAACAATATATACATCTATGGTGTACCTAAGATGACCACCAACACGTCGAGCACGGTCATGACAAATTTTCTATCCCCAGCCTCAAAAGAGCTCATAATAAATGATATAAGCAAGAGAAAAATGGTATCTCATGAAGTAATTTTAATTGATCCCGTGTATGTAGCCGTCAATCTAGGTGTTACAACCAGCACAGAGACATTAACACCTAGTATAACTGACAACACTAGATTGATAGTCAAAAAGTCTAGTGTCTCCCTTAGAGACAATGATGCAATCATACAAGAAGTAACTGATACAATTGCAGCTTACTTCATGAACACTGACATGAGTTTAGGTCAGGTGATTGATGTGAATACACTAGGGTCATCTATATTAGAGATCCCCGGGGTTGACTCTATAGAGACATCCAGGACAGATATAGATTTAACTGTACCCGGGTTGAGTTTGAGTATATGGAATCCAGTGTATGAGAGTGATACAACAATTACAAATCAAAATATCAAACTACCGTACTTTAAATTCGCATATCTACATGATGCATTTAATTTGTTCAAGAAAGTCGTCATAGATAGTTAACAATGGCTACGTATGAAGAGTTACAGTTCAGTAGTTTCACTGATTTAATTGTCCCCTTTACATCCGACAACGGATTAGGTGAAACTTCAACTGGAACAAAACCGTTAACCGGCTATACCCTAGAAGCCACTAAATTTACATTCACACCAATACTGTCCGCGATCGATAGTACTAATATAGGAGCTAGTATAGATAAGCTCATATGGGACATGGGAGATGGTACTTTTGAAACCGGTTATTCAGTATCTAAACAGTACGAATTCCCTGGAGAATACAAAATAACCACCATAATAACAGACCAGAATGGTGTTACTCACAAGAATCGCAGATCACAAACGATAAGGGTATATAATTACGTACCTGACGCGTTAGTGTGGTACACGCCAACTATTGCTTCTGGATTACCTGAGAAATGTTTGTGTGGAGTGCCTAGTGATGACCTAACAATATACAGATACAATAGTTGGCAATCATGGCCTGTAGTCTCAGCGGATGGAGGTTATTATATCAATTTATACTCACAAGCTAGTCACTCACGGCCACTATCACCAGAACAGTATCAAACGTCAGCTGACGCGCACTTGAATCCTACATGGCGTTTCGTTGAATCTAAAGATAGTACAGTACCAATTGAGCGTACTCAAACTACTGACAACACACATGTGTATATCAAGAAAGTTAACAATAACATAATTCATACCACATCAACTGATCCTGATGGTTATTTTGCTGGTACTAGTGGTAGTGCGGTTGTGAATTACATAGATGATAACAGCAACAAGCTAACTAGTGCGAGCCAGGAGAACAAGTCTGGATCCAGTCAATCAACATTCAAGAATGAGAACCTAGGCGAGAAGTACACAGTACCTAACTCTAAGCCTAATAACGAGAATAAAGATATAATATTATTTTGTGGTTTTGATACTAGCAAGTTCCCTGTGACACATTACGACCGAGAGTTAGATTCATATGAACTGTTAAAGAGTGATTATTTTCAGATATACGAAACACAAAAGGTTGGATTGCCTATAACAGTCAAATTTAACTGCCCTACACAACTCAACATATCGAGTAATGGTATACCAAGCTTCAATATACACAACACGAAATACCTAAACTCGCCATTCTCGTTATCGATCAGAACACAAGGTGTTAGTGGTGATATAGTGGTGACAGATGACGTAGTACCGTTGAGTAGTCATTGGACTGCTCCTAGTGTTGCGTTCTCAGGAGGTGACATAACAACTGATGTTTTGACAGCACAAGGCTTTGTACAGACATATCTGTCTGGATCTGACTCTACATTCACTAGAGTGGTTGAACCTATATCTTCAGATGAAGATTTCAAGATATGGGACGCTGGGGCAATATACCCTCAGAGTAAGGATTCATTCATAAGGTTGTTACTTACTGAGCGTAGTAGAGATGAGTCTCCTGAACCAACAGGTCGTGTTGTCACTATATTGACATCTCAGCTAGAACCAACCACAAGAGAGATATTACTCACAACACCAATGAACAGTTATATATATGGTGTAGGTTCTCCTAGATTGTGGACAACAGTTGATGGTAGAGAGTATTACGCATATCTCTCCCCTGCCTCTAGATATGATTCTTCTGTGAGTTTGGATACGAATATAGAGGATTATGATCTCCCGATGAGAACTCCCGGTTCATACAATGCATTCATGAATATCGATGGAGAGTGGGACGTCATATCGAATGATAATAAGTATCGATTGTTCGCATCAACATTAATAGACCCTCCATTGTATTTTAATTATGAGGTGATGTATTATTTTCTAACCAATCCATCGAATGACGTATTTCATCAGATCAAACCAGTTTACTATAGAGAATATAGTTACGGTGATGATGGCAATACACAAACTTACACTCAACCGATAACAACACAGTCACCTGGTAATAGTGGCATGTATGGGTTTGCTACTGAACCAACCGGTGAATGTATCATTGTGGATGGTGACACAGACAAGATCCTCCGGTACAGTCGCCGGTTGAATGCTAGGGCTGAGATTGATATATACTCACTGTTACCAAATGTGAGCGCTAATTTCTATCCAGCTGATAATGATGCATATGGATATAGCCCTAGTAGTGTTAGCTTGGATAAGAACTTAGATTACTGGGTGACTCTATATGATACCGTTTCAACTATCAAAATTTCCGGGCAGACTAACAACGTAATTGCTTGTGCTGTTCCACCTGAAGTTAACTATTTAGCGAGTGTCCGCACTACGACATCCAACAATGACCCGAATATAGCTACATATACTATATCTGCTGTGAACGGTCGTCCTGGAGAGTATGGTGAACAAATTATCAACCCAACAACCGTCGAGACATGCAAGAATAATGATGTTGTTGTGACGTACACCAGCCCACTATGCAGTTTCATAGCTCGTTTTGATCCAGATGGTAATTTCAAGTATAAGTATGATTTCCCTGGAGAGGATAGATACTTCACTGGTGATATATGTGTTGATGTCAGTGATCATGTGTGGGCTGTAACTGAATCTACTGGTCTAAATTACGATGGTAGTGTTGATATGAGTCCTCCTAAAAGTATAATATATTCATTTGATGAAGAACTGACATTCCGTCTAGCAATAAGCTCTCTATCTGGTACCAGTTATCAAGACATGCAATCACCTTTACCGTATGCTGATGAGACCATAGAGTATGAAGTGTTGATGGATGAGATATGGGATCCAAGTGGTAGTAATGATTACATACCTAATGGATTGATAATTGAGGATTTCGGTGAAACTACCATAAATCCAAAGCTAACATTATACGAAGGCAATACATACATCTTTAAAAATCTATATTACAACAGAGGTCAACATCCTCACAGATTTCGGCATATACTGACGTCGGAAGAGAATATACCTCTAAGTTCAGATCCATCCATCTTCACTGGTACAGGTGACATATACACTGACACTGTTTCCGGTGATGATACAGATACTGTGACTCTTTATGTTTCATCTGGAACTCCTAATCTATTGATGATTGACAATAACTATTCTGTTAATAGATTGGTTGTTGAGACTATCAAAAAACCGGTCATCAACACAAGACCGACTGATACATTTGATATAATCAATAACGCTACTCATGTGATACCTGATAATAACAACAATATATGGTTCTCGTGGGGTCGTAGATTTTGCTCTAGGTATAACGTTATTGATGGTGTTATCGATACTACTATAGCTGTAGGTAGTGCGTATGAAGATACAAGATATCATGCATTGTCCGCAGACCTATACGATCGTAGAGATGATGCAAACCGTCGAAGCGCGATTGAAGGAATATCGTGTGATACTGCAAATAATTTCCTAGTAATTAACAATGCTGACAAGAAACTATACTCAATGAATTCAGACACCCCACCAGTGAGTGCTTTCATTGATATCGCTAATTCTCAAATACCTTATGAAAACTTCAGCTGGATGACCAGTGTCTCTAGTGACACCAAAGCGATTTCCGGAGATTTTTTACTACCATCATCTTATTTAACAGACGAACAGATAGATGTCTTCGTTACAAACAACACAAGCTTGAATGGTACAGACGCTGAGAAGAGATTAGAAGCACAATCTCTATACAATTCATACCTCTCAGGAGGCATGGGTGATGTCAAATTCCGGTTGTCTCATGGCAACCCGGGTGTTAGTGCTGTAGGTTTAGAGCAAGAGATCAGAGCAGGCGGAGACTGGACAGGGTGGCGGTGGATAAACAAGTATGACAACAGAGTTGTAGCTAGTGACGAGACGACCGGATTTATAGCCATAACTGGTTCTAGTGATGAGTTTCAATTGATACCTCAATCAGGTATATATGATATATCCAAGACAAATGAGGATATTGACTTCGCTGGTGTGATCCGGGGTTACATACAACAACCATCACTCAAGGATAAGAGAATATTTTATGATGAATTTCTCAATACAGTCTTTGGTACTAGCGGCAGCTCACCAGCGAGTTTAGGTAAAAGAGTTTACGAGAGGATCGCTAATTACATGGATAATCACAGTGATATTGATGTGTGTACTGTAGACGCTCTGCATAATTTAGCATCAATGGTCAATTATAAGTTGTCTGATATAACAACCAACTTACCCACTGAAATATCTAGACTGGTCGATATACTATCAATCAACTTTAGTAAACTTAGAGGCACCCGGGTGTCATATCAAAACGATTTCGAGAAATATGGTAACTGGAGCCAAGAGACAGTGGGAGTCAATCTAGGATCTGAATTATTGTTTATATTCGAGTACAGTTCTAATATCGGTTATATGACCGGTGATTACGTGTATTATCTAGGGGAATATTATGAGAGTAGAGAGAGTGTGAATCCAGGAATCACGCCGATTAATCATCCAGAATCCAATACATACTGGAAGCATTGGCCAGATGGATATGTTCGTGCCCGTCACATGGAAGATTACGATCGTATATTCCGGGGCAAGTCGAGTGAATGGAGACAAGAACAATACAACGGTCAATCAATCATAATCAAGCTTATACAAGACCTACAATTAACAACTGGTAAGAAGATTGTTTTTCGTGAGGAACATACTAATAAGTACTCACTTGTGACACCTATGATGATAAACTGGAAGGATAACAGAGTTTTCGATCTAAGAACTGAGGATAATCACATAACAGTGACTGACCCAAATCAGAGATGGTTAGATGAGTATGTATCTGATCAATCATACCAACACGGTATATTCGATATAAATGACGATGGTGTAATAACGTTAATGGGTTCACCCAGTGCCAACCCAACATTAACACTATTTAGAAACCGTACGTACAGGTTCAATATAGATTCCCCGGGGGATCCTATAGAGATAACAACCACCCCCGGGCCTTCCGCGATCCGACTAGATGGATATGTATCCAATCAGGGCTCTGAGTACGGTCAGATGGTAATAAAGACTGATGATGATCCTATATTCGGTCCAATACCTAATACATTATACTACCAGAGCGTGAATGACCCGTCCAAATCCGGAGCGATTGTTGTGAGGTACATCGATGATGTGGATCACTACTCGACTGAATTTGATGGTGTAACATCATACAACATCAACATATCACTAAGCTCTCATCAACAGATTGACCCGCTTGGTTGGGGCTTGAGTTTTCCGGAAGACGGAAATGCATGGCAGTATTATTCAATGTATGAATATATATCAGCTGGTAACACGACGGTGGAGTACAAATCTAGTGTGATAGATTGGGATGCTAGCAACAATACATTAGATCACTCGTTGTCATCATATAGTGAGTGGTCGAAACCTAACGGGTTGATGGAGATAATACTGGAACGGCAGTTGAGACAGGGCTTGGAATTCTTTGACGGAATGGATAGTATTAATACATGGAACGATTCACTAAGTAATAGCAAATGAGTGTTAATATAGATGAAACTAGAGACTATACACCGATAAATAG
>ERZ887851.750-NODE-750-length-30878-cov-14.770950_pt1 | contig 30878 bp, 30 predicted proteins | sample MGYA00521100_ERZ887851 | MGnify/ENA primary metagenome ERZ887851 (study PRJEB32303, sample SAMEA104408602) | aquatic metagenome | biome: Brackish water; feature: Pelagic; material: water | place: Baltic Sea | collected 2014-06-06T16:11:00 | depth 11,444 m ... | reverse complement strand
TGGAACTGGTTTTGCGAGTATTAGCTCAGTTGATTGGCCCACAGCTTGTCGGGGTGGAGGAGCGAGTTCTTTCAATACTTCTGTTGGCGCTTGTTCTGCCGCGGGGGATTACAGTTATCCACTAAATGCCTTTGGACGATGTTGAGTTATCACAAATTGTTTGTCCAGTTGTTTTAACGCTAGGCGGAAAGGATAATATGGTTTCCCACGCAGAAACCGACGCAATCAAAACTAAAATTCCAAACGCCGAATTTCATTCGTTTGAAAATTTTGAGCATCCTATGGAAAAGGTTGATCTTTCCGTTCTGGGTGGGTTTATTTGTGATATGTAAGTACAGAATAGTCTTTTAAATTATTCTGCCACTCTCGTCCAATCAAAGTCCAAGTCGCACATGTAAAGCACCAATCCGTTTCGGTCGAGTAGGACGCTTTTTTTGTTGGGCATTGCCTCATAGAAATACTGCAGTTCACCTTCAAAATAACCGCCATAAACGATGGCCAGTTTTGACGCGCCAGATTCCTTCCAAAGTTTTACGGCTTGCTCTGGTTTAAAGTCGTGAATGGGAATCGACCAGCCATAACGCCCTGCTGGTTGCAAAATAACTGGACACTGCGGTGTTAAGCCACCGTAACTTACAATCACCAAATCATCGCGGTCGGTGAACTTGCGAATCTCACTGGAGACACGATCGATGTAATAATTGTCTTTGTAATAGTTTTTCTCTGCGAAAAAGCTGTACTCTCCTAAAATAGTTACCACGATTAGTAGAATTGGAATGAACTTGAAGTCCTGAGCGGTATTAATGCGGTCGTAAATCCACTGCAATCCCATCGCGATGAAAATGGAACAACAAATCACAAATGGAATTTGATAGTAGTTGTGCTTTAGGTTCAAATTGAAAAAGATGGCAACATAAATGATCGTTCCCAGTAAAACGGAAAGAGACCACCAATAACTTTTGGATTTCTTGTAACTAATGAGACCAATTAAGGCAACAAGTGAACCAAAAAGCCCGAGAACTTCTATGTAAACACGTTCAGCAATCAAGTACCAGGTTTGCCAGTAGGATCGCTGATTCATTGTTCCAAAATACCAGTACCACATTTCGGTAAACTTGTTGTAATTCGGGATCAATGACCAGTCAGGAGCTTGCGCATTTACCGCTTTTGAGTATTTCACCCAAAGAATCAATGCGATTACGGGAAGCACAAAAATAGGAGATCGGTACAAAAACCACCTCAATTTTCCTTGTTGTTGGGCGTAAAGCAAGATGGGAAGAGCAAAATAAAAGGCATAGGGCGCTTTAACTAGCATTGCGATCATGGCACAGCCGAGTGCAATCAGAAGGGTTTTAAAGTTTTGATCACGGATGGCTTTCATTGAAAAGTAGAGCATCGCCAAGGCGAATGAAATCGAGAAGAAGTCAATGTGAATCGCTGTGGAGTAATAGAGTGCGAGCGGCATCGTCCCAGCAATTAATACGGCAAACTCGGGCACCCAGTTATCGAAAACAAGTCGAAGTGATTTGTACAGATAAACCATCGCTAATACAAAAAACAAGAGAAAAAATAATCGCGCGACAATTAGGTGTGGACCAAATATTTTGTAGAGTTGTGCAACCGCGTATTCTGGCAATGGAAATTCCAGGATCAAGGTTTTATGACCTCCCATCCAGCAAACGGTTGGCGCTAGAAACGGAGCATCATCGTAATAATAACCCTCGATGTATTGATTGGTATCGAATTGCCGCCAAGCATGTGGGCTGTCTATGGAACCACCGAGATGAAAGACTCGAAAGAGCATTAAAAAGACGATGATTGAAGAAATTTTGTAATTGATGTTCAGCCGTTTCATTAGTAAAAATAATTGCGGTGATATTCATCAACAATCGGGGCTAATTCTTCATCACTTTTAGAATTTCCAAAAGCCATGATGTAGTCAAACTTATCTTCCCGGTCTAGATAGGATTGAAGCATTTCCCTTTTAACGAATCCAGTCACATTTTTCTCCTTCCAACTGCCTAAGTTGATATTATTTTCATCGTATAGAAATTGGGTGGAAATCAACTCAGCTTTAAATTCATCGGCAAAAGGTTTCAACCATTCGGGGAATGATCCAGAGAGAATCAGCAACTTTGTTCCTTCGCGCTTTTCATTTTCCATCCAACGAACAGCGGAAAGGTAACATCGTTTTTTATGGGCTTTGTGAAATGCTTTTCCTTTTTCTAGCAAGTCAGTTTTGGAAAGGCCATTGAAGTTGTTTTTAATGAACGCGGCTTTCAAATCATTGCGAGATGACGCACCAAAAAGAACCATCAAATATGGAAGCATGATTTGAAAGGTAGAAAGGATGTATTTCTTTGAACTGTTGAACTTTGCGAAGTCCAACATAGAATCACCGCGGTAAATTGTTCCGTCAAAATCCAATACAGCCAGCTTTCTCATAATGTTTTGCGTTTAAAAATAGATTCGGGAATGTTTTTGAGAATCCATGAAATCGGTCGCCAAATGGGTTTTACATAAATGATATTTCGATTTCCAGAAAGGGCATTTTTCACGATCACTTCAGCAACTTGTTCAGGGGATGCCGTTAATCGATTGGGCAAATCCATTCCCGAAGTCATTTTTGTGCGAATAAAGCCTGGACGAATCGTAAGTACTCGAACACCATCCGAATAGAGATATTGTCGCAAGCCGCTTAGGAAATTATCAAACCCACTTTTCGCAGATCCGTAGACGATATTTGATGTTTTTCCACGAACGGCACCAACAGAACTAACCCCAACGATAGTTCCAGATTTTTGCGCTTTGAATTTCTTTGCAATTGCCCCTAAAATTCGAACGGCTCCCGTATAATTTACGGAGATCGTATTCTCCGCTTCAGTCTCGTACAAAGCAGTTTCGTTGTCAGGAAGCGTTCCCGCAGTATAAAGGACACCATCGAAATCCAATTGATCCATTGTAGCAATGGCTTCACTTGGCTTTGTGACGTCCATTTCGACAATCTCGTGTTTGGTTTCTGGAAGTTCGTATGGTTTGTGGGATCCCAAAATTACGGTTATGTTTCGCGCTTCGAAAAGTGGAATGCATGCTTGAGCAACATCAGAATTTGCGCCTATAATTAAGAATCGTTTACTCATGGTGTTAAATTAAGACGTTTTGATAGAAGAGAGGAAATGCGGCCCGAGTTATATTCCGAAATCTGATTTTTAAATTGTGTTGCTTCGGGATACATTTTTTGGAATTGCTTTTCGGAAAGTAGAGCGTCTTTTACTAAATAAACCTGTCCGCTTTCTTCCGCAATTATTTCGTTGAGTTGCAGCAAGGTTTTCTCGATTCCTTTTTTGTAGATGAAATCAAACGCAAAGGAAAATCCTGGTTTTGGAAACGATAAAATTCCGGGTGAATGGAGAGTTCCATGTTTCTTTATTACCGACAAAACGGGGAGGAATCCCGAGGCATGAATTACTTCGAAAATTCGCTCAATTTTTGGAAGAATATTTTCTCGCTCGAATTGAAATTGAAGTTGATAAAAACCACGTGTTCCATAAAGGTAATTCCAATTTGAAATACGATCTAGGGGAAATAAAACGTCATCTAGCAACACCTCGTTTTGAGGCTTCAACATTTTCTTAGCGTAACGTTTGTTGTACGCTTTCATTACGAAAGGTTGTACGAATGGAACCGACTTAAATGGGATGCTTATTTTGGGTTTTTTAAGCTGGAAATCAGTTGGAATTTCACCTCCTTTTTTAATCCGATTTTCGATCAATAAAAAGGTATTCATTGTATAGAAATCGAACCAGCCAGTTTTGTAGTCTGCATCGCTTTTCCAAAGTGAATCTAGAAGTGAATTCAATTGATCAAATGACTGAACGTTTTGCTGAAAAGTTATACTATTTAGGCTTATTAGTTTGATTTTTGCGGAAATGATAACTCCAGTGAGTCCGAGTCCTCCAATCGTAGTATTAAATAATTGCGAATTATTTTGACTAGAGCAATCGATTATTTCCCCATTTGGGCGGCCTATTTTTAGACTTTCAATCCAACGTCCTAGAGTTCCATTTTGTGCGTGATTTTTACCATGAATGTCTGCCGCAATCATTCCACCAATTGTTGCGTGTTGTGTCCCTGGAATTACGGGTAAAATAAACCCTTTTGGAACGATGAAATTGAGAGCTTCACCAGCGCTAAAACCTGAACTTACTTCTAAAATAGTATCGTTTAGTTTAAGTGTTTTTTTGTTTTTGGTGAGGTCTAACATTTCCGATTGAAGCGACGCATCTCCGTAACTTCTTCCATTTCCTCTCGGGCAAAACTCCCCCTTTGGAGTCCATCCGTTTTCAATCGAAAGCAAGCGCGCTTCGTCTACTTTTGGCCGGCCATTCCAGTTGGAGATTTTCATGAATTCGGGTAAAGTGTAATAATAAGAATTATAAAACTGATCAGAAGTAAAAGCACGCTCCAGAAATTTCGAATGAGAATAGAAATTGGATCTTTTTGAAGATTTTTAATCGCTTTGAAATGATAGGTAATGATCGCTATATACGTCAACGGAATCGTGAAATAAGGAAGAAGCGTAAAGGACTCGGGATACTGAGAAAACACAAAGTGAATATAAGCAGCGTAGATTAAAACAATAAGATGGATCAAGAATAGCGTCGTGGTCTGGAGCTTTAGTTTTGAGTAGAACGTTACCGTTTTTCGATATTTAATACCGGTATTCTCGAATAATTTCACGTCACTGTAGCGTTTGATCAAAACGAGGTACGTCGCGAGCACACCTACCATTAGTATAATCCAAAGGCTCAAAGGAGCGTCTGCAATTTCTTGTCCAATGAGTAGTCGAATGTAATAGCCCGAAAGAATACAAAGTAAATCTATTAGTGCGATTTGCTTTAAAAATTCAGAGTAAATCAGGTTTATTGTAACGTAGCATGCACCAAAAACGGCGATCGATCCAGAGATCAAGAAAAGTGTGGTAAGTCCGACTGTGAGAAAGATCAACTGTATAACGCGTGCATCTAGGTGAGCTATTTCATTCGATGCAATGGCGCGATTTTTCTTTTCAGGGTGTTTTTGATCGGAGTCTTTATCTCTCAAGTCGTTGTGAATGCACACAGAGGATGCAATCAGCGAAAATCCCCAGAACGCCAGTAAAAGTTGTAGCATTAAGGTCGCGTTCCAGGTAACGGCAGCAAATATAGCTGGAATGAAGATCAAGCCATTTTTTAGCCATTGAATTGGGGAGATTGTTTTGATGAGTTTCACTCGGTGAGGGATCAGTTGATTTTTAAAGATACCTATTTCAAGTAATCTACCAAGTGAGATTTTAAATCGGTGTGTTTTAGGATCTTTTTTTCGCTTGTGAATAAGGCAATTATGAAATAGTTGAAAACTTTATGATTAAAAAGTAATCAAGATGTGATTAGAAATTCATAGTTTTACAACTCAGCCTCAGAACATTTTCAAAATAATTTCATGTATTTGAATACGCACACATATTACAGTTTGCGGTATGGGGTAATGTCGCCGAACGAATTGGCACATGAGGTCAAAAAGCACCAATGTCCCATATTCGCTGTTACAGATATTAACACGACTTCTGCGTGCTTAGAAATGCTGCGCGAAGGCCCCAAGGTTGGTGTTCGTCCTGTTGTGGGAGTCGATTTTCGCAACGGCATTCGACAGCAGTTTATCCTCCTTGCGCGAAACAATCAAGGATTTCAGAATATCAATTATTACCTCACGAAAATGCTTCACGAGGAACTTGATTTCCCCGAAGACGCACCTGAATTACCGCATACGTTTGTAATTTATCCTTTTAACAACGACAAGCCGAGAACGCTTAAACGGTACGAGTATTTGGGTATTGCACCGAAGGACATCCCACACGTTCGAATGCAAAAATTGGACACGTCAAAAATGGTCGTGCTGCAAACGGTCACTTTTCGTCACAAGAAAGATTTTAATGCACACCGATTGTTACGAGCTATTGACAAAAATGTACTTCTGAGTAAACTTCCACAGTCGGAACAAGCGCGCGAAGAGGATCAGATCTGGTCACGTGATCGCATTCATCAAGTGTATCAAGAATTTCCAGATCTTGTTGAGAACACCAAGGGAATTCTCGATGCTTGCCGCGTCAATTTCACATTTCAGGATCAAGCCGAACAGCAAAATCAGAAAAACTATACGGATAGTGCCGAAGAGGATGAAGCGATGTTAGAACGACTTTGCTATGAAGGTATTTCTTATCGCTATCCAGATGCTTCTCAAGAAGTGTACGATCGAATTCAGAAAGAACTTGGGACGATTAAACAAATGGGCTTCGTTTCGTATTTTTTAATGAATTGGGACATCGTAGGCTATGCACGGAAACAAGGATATTTCTATGTAGGGAGAGGAAGTGGTGCAAATAGTATTGTGGCGTATTTACTGCGAATTACCGACGTTGATCCAATAGAACTTGATCTTTATTTTGAGCGTTTCATTAACCTGTATCGAACCAATCCTCCTGATTTTGATATTGATTTTTCGTGGCGAGATCGCGAGGATATGACACGCTATATTTTTGAACGGTTCGATCATGTGGCACTCGTAGCAACATACAATACGTTTAAAGACCGTGCGGTAATTCGTGAATTAGGGAAGGTTTTCGGACTTCCAAAAGAGGAAATTGACAAGCTCACAAAGGGAGAGATGCAGCCCTGGCAATTGAATCACCTTTCCTCACTAGTAATCAAATACGCAAAATATATTCATGGATTCCCGAGTCATTTGAGTGTCCATGCAAGCGGAATTGTCATCGCAGAGAAACCGATTCAAGCATTTTCAGCAACGTTTTTGCCTCCAAAGGGGTATCCCACCATTCAGTTTGACATGCACATCGCCGAAGATGTTGGACTGTATAAATTCGATATTTTGAGTCAGCGCGGGTTGAGTAAAATTAGAGACACTTTGGATATTATTTATACAAACAATCCACAATCTCCTAAAATCGATATTCACAACATGGCAATGCTCAAAAGTGATCCGAAAGTGAAAGCAGTTCTTAGGGAAGCAAAGCCAATTGGGTGTTTTTATGTTGAATCGCCAGCCATGCGAATGTTGCTCACCAAATTACAGGTGGATGATTACCTTGGACTGGTCGCTGCAAGTTCGGTGATCCGTCCGGGTGTTGCGAAATCTGGAATGATGCAAGCCTATATCAAGCGCTTCCGTCACCCTGAATTGCGAAAAGAAGCGCATCCCGTTTTGTTGAAACTAATGCCTGAAACGTATGGCGTAATGGTTTACCAAGAGGACGTGATCAAAGTGGCGCACTTTTTTGCGGGATTAACGCTTGGTGAAGCCGATAAAATGCGCCGTGGAATGTCGGGAAAGTTTCGGTCAAGAGACGAATTTCAAGAAGTGAAACGGAAGTTTTTCGACAACTGTATCAATGAGAAAGGGCATTCCATGGAATTAACAAAAGAGGTTTGGCGACAGACAGAAAGTTTTGCAGGCTATGCTTTTGCTAAAGGTCATTCGGCATCGTATGCAGTGGAAAGTTATCAATGTCTCTACCTCAAAGCGTACTATCCTTTGGAATTTATGGTCGCGACAATTAATAATTACGGCGGATTTTACCAAACAGAACTTTACGTTCAAGAAGCCCGCCTGTTTGGAGGAGAAATTTGTCCCCCATGCATTAATAATAGTGAACTATTGACAAGGTTGATTGGACATAAAATCTACCTCGGTTTTCACCTTTTAAACTCTTTCGATGTGAAAACAGCACGCATGATCATGGCGGATAGAGAATTAAATGGTGCCTACGCAAGTTTGGACGATATCCTCGATCGAATTCCAATTTCTATGGAGCAAATTGTTATTCTTATTCGGATTGATGCGCTTCGATTTACAGAGAAAGACAAACGAACGCTGTTGTGGCAGGTACACTTCAAATGGAATAAAGAATCGCAAAAAGATATCTCGATGGCCGATTTGTTCCGTGTGCAGCCACGAGAGTTTGACGTTCCAAAGTTGGAGAATTCTTGGCAAGAAGATGCTTTTGATCAGATTGAGCTCTTGGGCTTTCCAATTCACAGTCCGTTTCAGTTTCTACTCGAAGATGAGGTTCCTGCGGTGCTTGCGAAAGACTTACCTCGGCAAAAAGGGAAAATGGTTTGGATTAAAGGCTATTTGATTCATGCCAAGCGAACAACGACTTCTGATGGGAAATTGATGTATTTCGGAACGTTTCTAGACGAAGAAGGAAATTGGCTCGATACGGTACATTTTCCAGAAGTTGCTCAAAAATTCAGGTTTCGAGGTACGGGAGTATACAAGGTTCGAGGAAGGGTCATTGTGGAGTACGAATGTATTTCGGTAGAAGTCGAGCACATGGAAAAAATGGCAATAATTCAAGATCCGAGGTACGCCGAAGTGAAGACAATCAAGCCGGTGGAGACATCAAATTCACGAAGAGATTATGGGAGTCGGACGAATAGGGTAGAGTTTTGAGTTTAAGAATATTGAATAGTGATTTTCTTTCTCAATTCGAAGAGGTAATTATTCCCCCTTTGGAGGGCGCTAGGGGGAGGGTTTCACAGAGTTATCTATATTCGATTGCTAGCTATAAGTGATTGAAAATAGGTTCTTCTTCGGTAGGCCAACTCCCCCTCCAAAGGGGGGGGCAAAAGATCAACTGTAGAGATTTGATTTATCGTAACGTATTAGTAATAAAAATGAAATCAGTAGCACATTTAGATTTAGACACCTTTTTCGTTTCATGTGAACGTTTAATTGACAACAGGCTCAACAATCGACCTATTTTAATCGGAGGAACGTCCGACCGGGGAGTAGTCGCGTCTTGTAGTTACGAAGCGCGACAGTTTGGAATTCACTCGGCAATGCCCATGCGAATGGCGAAACAACTTTGCCCCGAAGCGATTGTGTTACGGGGAAACTCTGGCTTGTATTCGAAATATTCGAAGCTAGTTACTGATGTTATTAAAGACGAAGTCCCCTTGTATGAAAAAACATCGATTGATGAATTCTACCTCGACTTGACAGGAATGGATCGTTTTTTCGGCTGTCAGAAATTGGCTTCTGAATTGCGTCAAAAAATTATTCGTGAAACAGGATTGCCTATTTCTTTTGGGTTGTCATTGAATAAGACCGTTTCTAAAATTGCCACGGGAGAGGCAAAGCCGAACAATGAAATCAACGTGATCGCAGGAACAGAAAAGCCATTTTTAGCACCGCTTTCAGTGAAGAAAATCCCGATGGTTGGCGACAAAACCTACCGCAGTTTGTGCGATTTAGGCGTAAAGCAAATCAAAACGATTCAGGAGATGCCGATTGAGTTGATGGAGAACGTTTTTGGAAAGCATGGTATCGTGATTTGGAAAAAAGCGAATGGAATTGACAACAGTCCGGTGATTCAGTACCACGAAAGAAAATCTGTTTCTACAGAACGAACGTTCAACAAAGACACTATTGATGTGAATAAACTCGAGGGAATTATGCTGGCGATGGCGGAAAACCTGGTATTTCAACTTCGAAGAGGAAACAAATTGACTTCATGCATCACCGTTAAGATTCGTTATTCAGATTTCCAGACCTATACTTTACAGAAAATGATACCATACAGTGCTTCCGACCATATTATCTTACCTCTTGTGCTGGAATTGTACCGAAAGTTGTACAACCGTCGTGTTTTGGTGCGATTGATTGGAGTTCGATTTAGTCATTTGGTGGAAGGCGCACATCAAATTAGTCTTTTCGAAGACCCGAAGGTTTTGGATTTGTATCGAGCGATGGATCACATTCGCGATCGTTTTGGAGATAGAGCAATCATGCGCGCTAAGGGAATGAACGCAAAAAGCATTAGTCGATTTAACCCGTTCAACGGAGAGCCACCACCGCTACTAGCTAATAGGAGAAGGTGAGGCGACAGGCCTGAAATTGGCGAAAATTATTCTCTTGAAGATTCTAAAAGTGATAACGTACTGAGCTACAATTTATTTATATGTATCGCGATCCTTTACCTCTGACTTGACTGTCCTTTAATCGGTTTCGTATTATTTTTCAATTGTACTAACAATTCCCTAAAGCGACTTCTCTCTTATTGCTAATAATCCCCTAATGCCCACCAGCTTTTAAAACCTCTGGCATTTTTGCTTTGAATTTATTCAACCGTGGAATCGAAACCGCTTGGATATAACCCTGATTCGGATTTTTACGCTCAAAATCTTGGTGGTACTCCTCAGCGCGGTAGAATTTTTTCAATTCAGTGACTTCCGTCGTGATTTTACTGAAAGTCCCAGCGTTCTTGTAGTGCTTTATTTTGGCCTCAATAATTGCTTTTTCTTCGTCTGTTTGATAGAAGGCAACCGATCGATATTGTGGGCCGTGATCTGGACCTTGGGCATCCTTTGTGGAGGGGTCATGCGAATTGAAAAAGACTTCAACTAAGGTTTCATAGCTAACTTTTGAAGAGTCGTAATACACTTTTACTGCTTCTGCATGACGTGTTCTTCCTGAACTTACTTGTTGGTAGGTAGGATTTTCAATTTCACCGCCAGCATAACCAGATACAGCTTCTTCAACGCCCTCAACGGATTCAAAAACAGCTTCAACACACCAAAAGCAGCCACTCGCAAAATATGCCGTTTGAAGAGAATCCAAATGAGCAGGATCTTTCTGAGTAATTTCATCTGATGCAGCTTGAGCACAAGAGCCAAGTGATAAACCAATAACTAGAAAGAAAAGTAAGTTTTTCATAATACACGTTTTCAATTAGTTCGAGGCACGGATGAATTTCTTACAGGAAAAACGTAAAGAATTGTTAATTCACCGGGTCTGGGATTGGATTCTCGTTTCGAAGTTTTTGAAAGCGCTTTCTGGATTCCTCGGTGAACAAGCTCCCTTTGTGTTCGAATAAAATAAGACGGTAATATTCGGCAGCTTTCGTACCATTCATAAGGTGATTTTCGTAAATATCGCCCAGTTTGAAAATAGCATCGTCAGCAAGGATGTCATCGGGGTAATATTTCAATAACGTTTCTAGCTCCGTGATTGCATCTTGCCAGCGACCTTGTAATTCCATGGCGTGTGCACGCTTCAATTGAATTTCATCGCCGAGACTGTGCGCAGGATACTCGCTAATAATACTGTCGAATAACACAAAAGCTTCTTCGTACCGGTGTTGCTCAATTAAAAGATCAGCATTGGCAAACCAGTTCATGGCGATGTAATTGCTGTCCAAACCGTAATTATCTGTAATTAAAAGCGAAAGATTAATAGCATCGTTAGCGATCAATTTCGAAGTAGATCGCTTGAGGACATCCAATTGTGATTGTGCATAGTCAAACTCTCCGTCGTAATAAAAAATGCGTGAGTTTTTAAATTTTGCTTCTTGGCCAATCGGTTCGTATTTGAAGTCGGTATCAATTTGCATGTACAGCAAAGAAGCCTCCCAAACATCTCCATGCAATACATGTATATCTGCAAGTTCCATTTTCGCCTGTGCGACTTGCATATCTGTAAGCCCTGGAATGTTTAATAACTCCGTCAAAAGTGCAATGGCTTCCGCACCTTGATTGGCATAAAAAGCTTGAATATGCGCTTTTTCCATGATGAGAGAGAAAGAAGTACGCCTTTTTCCAAAAAGTTCCAAGGCAGCGTCATAGTCCGCAATCGCTTCATCGAGTTCAGTTTGAGAGAAGTTTCTTTGAGTCGTAACTTCCAAAAAACGAACGTTGAGTAGTGCGTTGTATCCGTTGATATAAATCGGTGATTTTTCGCCCATGTCAACAACATAACGGAAGGCTTTTCGAGCTGTGGTGAAATCTTTATTCTCCACACAAGTCACACCGAGATCATAGACGAGACGACCGTCAGATTTTGTTCTTTTATCCAATGCCTTCACTTGCACCAGTGCCGCTGCAAAATTTTGTCTTTGAACGAATAGCCACGTCAGTAATTCTGCATAAACGAGATCGTTGGGACGTTGCTGCGTACGTTCAATCAAGGCTGTTTTTAGGATCTCGTATTCTTTCGAATCTTCCGCAGTAAAGTCGATTTGATTCATTAAAATTCTTTCTAATGTAGACTTGTAGGAAGCATGGTAGTCGATAAGATCGAGGTATTCCTGCATCATGTTTTTGGTGTCACCGATAGATCCGTAGTATTCTGCGAATTGAAAATTTAATGGGTACGAATTTTTGAGCAACTTCCTTCCTTTTTCCAATGTTCGGAAAGCGAGTTCGTTCTTATTTTGTGATTTGAACGCATTGTACAAGGCGATGACGTCCCTGGAGTTGGCATACAGATCTTCAATTAAAGCGTCATAGATTTTGTCTGCTTTGTTTTGATCGTTTGTTTGTTCGTAGTGTTTTGCGAGTTGAATTTCATATTCCTGATCGCCACGACTGAAAGAAATCTGCTTTTTAAGCAATTTCTCAATGTCTTTATCTTCAGCTCCCGTTTCACGCATACAGGTAATTAATCGGTTGAAGTAAAATTTGGATTGATCATCTTCATATAGGCGGTCATAATACTCGAGCGCTTTGTCGTAATCGCCGTTATCGAAATAGAATTGCGCTAATTGTTGATCCGAGGTTTGCGCATTGGCAATCCCAGTAGTCATCAGTAATAAGAACAAAATCAGTATTCGCTTCATCATCTTTCTTCCTCAATTATTGTACCTCTTTCGAAGCGTTTCGTTCATCAATCAATTGAATCACCCGTTCTGTCGTAGGTTCAATTTTATCATTTATCTCTTGCAATAGAACTCTGAGCCGATCGAATTGTTGTGAAAGTTCTTCACTTTTCGACTTTTCTTTCGCAACGTACTCCGCATATTTTCCACGTCTTCCTGCGCCTTTTTCAATATCGCTTTTCAGCTTTTTCAAATCATCATTTTGTGCGCTAATGGCTTCATCGATTTGAGTTTTTAATTTCAATGCCACTGGAATTGATTCCTGCAATCGCTGGTAGGAGTTCATTAGTTGTGCATCCTCCAAGCGAATCGTGTCTGTTTCAAATTGTTTCAATTCCAAAATGATCGAATCTCCTTTTCGAATCAAACTAGAATCAATTCCCTTCGCAAGTTCGTTCACTTCGTCGACTTTTTGATTCATATCTTTTTCAATTCGCTCAATCTCCTGTAAGTACTCAGGCTGCTCCAAATCCGCGCAAGAATTCAGTATTACAAGAAATAGAAGAATCAAACCAGTTCGCATGATGACTTAAATTTAAGAAGATTCATCCACAGAAATGAATATTTAGCTTGTTTTAACGAAGAATCGGTAATTATCAGTCGATCACTAGATCTTATCACTCTTTTCCCATCGTTTAATTTCTGGAGTGAGGGTTAAAAATCCGATGGGAGGAATGATGATCTCAAAGACCAGAAACCAGAGTGATCTTGCATAAAATACTTCTCGAACTTTTAATACAATTTTCACGATAGGATATATCATTAGTAACGCAGGAATGAGAGCGAAAACGGAAGGGAGATGGTACGTTGAAATCAAAGTGATCCCTGAAATTGTCGCCAATGCGATGAGGAGAATAACCAAATTGTTTCCTTCAAAAGATTTTTTTTCATGACTGAAATAAGCAAGAAGGCTCATATACCAAAGTCCAGCTGAAAGCCATTGAAAAATAGAAGATGCGTAGAGGATTTTCTTGAGGTCTCCAGAGATGTATTGATGGTCCCACAAAATGAACATAATCGCTGGAAGAAATAGAGCAATTAGAAATACGATACCAGGAACTTTTAGAACGAATTGTTTCATTTTGAAAAGGATTATTTAGTTATCCGCCGATTGTAATCATGGAACGATTTTCGTGATTCACTAGGGAAGTATCATCCAATGCTGGAAGACCTCCACGGGCAATTTTTTTCAGTCCAATTGTTTGTCGAATAATTGATTCAATGTCTTCTCCAGCGCGAAATCGTGAAAGCAAGTCGCCTTCGTCATTTGAAAAGAGGCAATTTTTAATCTTCCCATCTGCCGTCAAACGAATGCGATTACAGGAATCGCAAAATGGATTGGTCACCGAGCTGATAATTCCAAACGATCCCAGTCCATTTTTAATTTGATAATTCCGAGAGGTTGAGTTGGGTGAATCGTTCAACTTTAAAATGCTTTCTGAACCGAAATGCGCATTCACTTGATCCAATATTTCAGCAGCGGAAATGGTTTTTGAACTATCCCAATTGTTTCCATCAAAAGGCATAAATTCGATGAATTGAACACTAACTTCCTCGTGTATAGACCAATTTATGAAGTCGATTATTTCGTCCTCATTTGTACCTCTGATTAAAACGACATTGATTTTTACGTGAAAGCCTTTGCTTAAAAGTAATTGAATGTTTTCACGAATTTTCACGAAGTAACTCCTTCTGGAGATGGCATTGAAGCGCTCTTCCACTAAAGAATCGAGACTGACATTTATTTTTTTTATTCCTGCAGATTGAAATGTGTCGATAAACCTATCAACTAGAATTCCATTCGTGGTCAACGACAATTCCACTGGAAGCTTTCCCAATTCTTTTAAAATGGGATCAACGCCCTTTTTCACTAGAGGTTCACCGCCTGTCAATCGGATTTTAGTCACTCCCAAATCAACGAATTTCTTCGCGATGGAAACGACTTCTGTTGGAGACATGAAAACACTTTTTTCCTTGAGGGGGACACCCTCTTCTGGCATACAGTAGAAACAACGCAAGTTACATTTCTCTGTCAATGAAATTCGAAGATAAGTATGCGCTCTACCGTATGAATCGACAATATTTGTGTTTGAATTTTTCAATCGTGGCGTGCTCCTTTAAAAATTCTGAAACTGTGTAATACAGCAGGAAAAATGGCATCCATTGTTTCTGTTGCGCCACCGGTAGATCCTGGCAAGGTAATGATCAAACTTTCATCTTTAGTTCCAGCGACACTGCGAGACAACATCGCATACGGCATTCTTTCTTGTCCGTACGATCGCGCTGCTTCCACAATTCCTGGTATTTCGCGATCCAAGATTGGACGGATGGCTTCTGGGGTGACGTCTCTAGGTGAAAGTCCAGTTCCGCCTGTAAATAAAATCAAATCGGTGCCTTTGGCAACTTCGCCCAATGCAGCAGCTTCTATCAGGTCTTTTTCATCTGGGATCACTTTAAAAGTGGCGACATTTACGTTGTAACTAGCCAGCTTTTCGGAAATTACTTTCCCAGCGCGATCTTCTTTTGATCCAGCGTGAATCGAATCCGAACAAACAAATATCGCTGCGGAAATCGATTCCTTGTAGGTGTCACGATAATCGGATTTACCCCCTTTTTTCGAAACAAGTTTGATATTGCCGATTTCGATACCTTTATCGATGGGCTTGAGCATGTCATACATCGTTAGTGCAACAACACTGACTCCGTGCATCGCTTCGACTTCAACTCCTGTTCGGTAAATCGCTTTGACTTCCATCAAAATTCGAACTTCCAAACCATTGATTTCGTAGCTCACTGCGGTAAACTCAACGGGTAATGGGTGACAATCTGGAATCATGTCAGCCGTCTTTTTTACAGCGAACAATCCTGCCGTTTTTGCCATTTCGAAAACATTTCCTTTTGGAACATTGTTGTTCACGAGAGCGTCAATAGTATCTTGATGACTCACCTTTACCAATGCTTGGGCGATGGCGGTGCGTAATGTTGTGTTTTTGTGCGTAATATCAACCATTATGAGTTCTTTTTCCAAACGTGCGTTTCATCTTCGAAGAGCTCTTTTCCAAAAACAGGAATTTTCGCTTTGATCTCTTCAACAAGATATTCGATTGCTTGCGTGACTTCCTTTCGGTGCTTTGACGACACAAAAACAAAAAGGCAGATTTCGCCTTTATGTACACGTCCAAGGCTATGATAAATATGCATACATGTGAGATCGTATTTTTCGAAAGTTGCTTCTCTGACTTCGTGAAAAGTGCGATTTGCCAATTCTTCGTTCGCGGAATACTCGATCGCACAAACCTCTTTCCCTTCAATTTCGTCATTTCTTACTTGACCGAGGAAAATTTGATGGGCGCCAATTGTTGTTTTTACCTGGTGGTGCGCAATCGATGTGGCAATAAATTCTGGAGGAATCGCACCTTCTTTAAAACAGTTTTTCATGAATAGTTTTCTTTTAATTTGGGTAGTGCATCCAGACCATTCACAATGGATCGAACCATTTCAAAGCCTCTATTTCTGAGCAGAATAGTCGCTTTTTCACTTCGAAATCCACTTTGACAGTAGATCGCTGTTGGAATTTCTGGTTGCAGCTGAGCTATAAATTTGTTGAGTTCTCCGAATGGAATTTTATGAGTCGTAAATTCGGGACTTTGCGGAGTTTCCTCAAGTTCACGAACATCAACTATTTGTTTGAATTCGTCTGAGGCCAAAAGCATTTCCCATTCGATTGAAGAATCAGTATTACAGCTTTCAGGATGCCATCTGAGTTTTTCTGCTTTTACCTTACTGCAGATTTCTAGATTCCGTTTAGGGAGATTGATTTTTCGAATTTCCTGTTGTATTGCGTTGTAGGTGAGCAATGAAGAGTCGAGCAAACCTTCCATTCCGACAATCCACTTGATGGCTTCCGTAGCTTGCATCGTTCCTATGATGCCCGGAAGAATTCCGAGAACACCTGTTTCACTGCAGTTTGGTTGGTTCTCTGCTTTAGGATACTCAGGAAAAAGACAACGATAAGATGACGAGTCACCATGATTGAAAACGGCAACTTGACCTTCGAACTTAAAAATTGCACCATACACGAATGGCTTCTCTAATTGAACGCAGACATCATTAATCAAATAGCGCGCTGCAAAATTATCGGTACAATCGATAACAAGATCCACCCCAGAAATCAGACCTTTAGCATTTTCTGGAGAAAGGAATTTCGAATATCCTTGGATGTTTAAATGTGGATGCTGACGATTCAAATGTTCTTGGGCGATGTCCACTTTAAGCTGTCCAACGTCTTTAATACCGTAGAGAAATTGTCGGTGTAAATTGGACAGCGAAACACGATCTCCATCAATAATATGAATTTCGCCTACACCTGCTGCGGCAAGGTGCAGAAGAGCAGGACATCCAAGTCCGCCCGCGCCAATGACAGCAACTTTAGCAGAAAGGAGTTTTTTCTGGCCAAGGATTCCAACCTGCTCTAAAAGAAGTTGTTTTTCGTAAATATTTCTGTTCGATTCAATCATCCGCCTGCAAATGGTGGCATTACATCAATCTTTTTCGGGTATTCTTTTTCATTGAGTGTCTCCGAAAACTCTAGATCAACAGCGATGGAGTAGGTAAACTCTTTTAAATTCGGGTGAATGTCTTCTAAAAATGGTTTCAAGGCGATAGAACTATCAGGGAAACTCAAGATTTCCGAGGATTTATTCAGTTTTTCGGCAATCATTCCGAAGTAGTTAACGCTTATTTCTCTTGCCATGACTCCAAATCTGAGGGTGAATTCATATTGAAAAAATACGCTGCTTTTTCGTCAGAGAATTCAATTTTTTCTGCTTTTAAAGCTTTAATACAATCAAGGAGCTTTACTTTACCTTCTTGAACAAATGTGTTCATATCATACCAGCTTGATTTACGATAGATTCCCACTAAAGGATGAACTCTTCCAGCACATTCAGAAACGACAGCATTGTGAAACTCAAATTCCTGCAAGAGCGTGAATAAAATGGAAGTTTCAATATTCGGAAGATCGCAGCTTAAAACGACACACGTTTCATTGGAAGCGTTGAAAAGCCCTGTATGAAGCCCTCCGACAGGTCCTATATTTTTATGTATGTCCTGAAAGACAGGAAGTCCAAATTCCGATAGCTGATCGTTATTTGAAATCAGAAAGATCTCTTGACAAATTGGTCTGAGGGCATCAATACTTTTTTGGATCATGTGTGTTCCATTCAAATCAAGAAGGGCTTTATCACTGCCCATCCGTTCGCTTTTGCCTCCGGCTAGAATTATACCAGTTACTTTCATAGTTGATTGTTCAGCCAAGACTCTTGTGACTGAAGGAATTTAATGTGTTTTTTCTTCAATGTTTGAAACGTTTCGATAGCTTTTTGACCAGACGGGCTGAGGCTTGTACCTCCACCACCTTTTCCTCCGATTTTCTGATGGACAAGCGGCAAACTGGCGCTTTTATTCATCTCATCAACCAAGCGCCAAGCTTTCTTGTAAGACATGCCCATTGATTTTGCTGCCATGGAAATAGATCCATGTTCCTCAATACTTATCAATAATGCAATTCTTCCCTCGCCCAGAAACATCCCTTTATCGGAACCAACCCACAATCTGCTATCAATATTGTATTTCGACATCGTTATTTCCTGTGAAACATAACGCTCAAATGTACGAATACTTTAGTTACTTTAAACGCTACTAAGGTTCATCTTTTTAGGGGAGCATAATCACGGTAACGACATCGTTTGGAAACCATTCGGTGCGGCCTTCTTCCATCTGAATCAAACAATTGGCTGCTGCAAATGAGTTTAGCATAGCAGAACTTTGATTTTCCAACAGTTCCACTTCGGTGTCATGCACAAAACCTTTCAGAAAATGCGTCATGGTCGTGGTTTTAGAATAAGCTTGATTGATTCGAACTTTTCTTCTTGTCAGTCCGCTTTGCTCGCGCCCCATCATTTTATAAATCGCAGGATAAACGTACAAATAGAGTCCCGTCAAAGCTGATGCGGGATTTCCAGGAAGTGCGAAAACATGGCAAGTTTCTGAAGTGCCATAAAGCAGTGGTTTCCCGGGTTTTTGCTTGACTTTATAGAAGACTTCACGAACTCCATTCGCACGGAGAGCTTTACCGACAAAGTCGTAATCACCGACTGAAATGCCGCCCGAACTGATTAGTATATCACACTCCCAAAGAAGTCGCTGAATACATTCGTAAGTCGCACCATAATCGTCACTTACAGTTATGGCTTCTGCATCAATACTGAGCTCTTGTAATGCGGCAATTAATGTGGCTGAGTTGGATTCATATATTTGACCAGGCGCAAGTTCTTTTCCAACAGCGATCAATTCATTTCCCGTAATCAGCACCCTAACCTTTGGTTTTCTGAAAACTGACACGGACGCGACACCCAGCATTGCTAAAAAACCAATAGCAGCAGCATTCAATTGTGCGCCTTTTTTAAGTGCAAGTTCTCCAACATTAATTTGTTCGGCGGTGTAGCGAATATTTGTGCCTGCTTCAAACGCTTCGAGAATAACAACATTATGTTCTATGCGTTCTGTTATTTCTTGCTTTACGACCGTTGTAGCAGTTTTCGGCACCATTCCTCCAGTAAAAATACGAACGGCTTCGCCTTCTTTCAACTCTATTTTTGATGTATTGTCTCCCGCTTGGATCTCGCCAATTATTTTGAAAGTATTGGTATTTGATCCATTCAGAGCATATCCATCCATAGCGGATTGATCGAATGGCGGCATGTTTATTTTTGAATATACAGTTTCGGAAAGCGTATAACCGAGAGCGTCTTTCAGAGCAATAGTTTCGCTTCTTAAAGGAGTAATAGAAATATTGATAAGCTTTAACGCGTCAGCAACAGAGATCATTCGGGTGTTTTTTATCGAAGATACTAGAAACACTTTATTTTTTCTTAAAAACGATCGCAACTCTTCGGTTTTGTTTTCGATCCTCATCGGTTACTTCGGGGTAAACTTTGGGTTTCTTGTTGCTATGACCCTCAAAAGTCATTCGGTTTAAGTCGATTCCCTGAGCTATTAAAAACTCGGTGATCATTTTAGCGCGATTGTAGGACAATGGGAAGTTGTCGCCGCAACAAACATGTCCGTGGATTTCAATTTTAATCGTTGTATTTTCTCTTAAGAAGTCTTTTAGTGCTTTTGCTTCAGGAATGGATTCGCGCATGAGTGTTGTCGTTCCGCCAAGAAATAGAATTTTTAAATCGATGCTTTTTTCAGCGACCGTATCCTCTAAAAATGCGTTGAGTTTCATTGTGAGTAGCTCTGCATCTGTCGGTGGAGTTATCTTTACAATGATGTCTACCCGCCTGTAAATATCATGGACGTACTCACTGTCCACGCCTGCAATTCGTTCGCTATAGATTTTCTCAACAGCATCAATCTTCCAGTTGTCGGCGATTAATTGTTGTTTTACTGCACGAATTCTTCTTTGTGCCAGTGCATCGTTGTATTCTTCAGAGCCGGTTGTGTCGCAGTGTGCCTCTAGCCTTATTACAGTTGAATGCCCTTCACCACTGCGCTTGAATTGAGTGTATTGCGAAGATTTATTAATGATAGGACGGTCCGAATCTACGTTGAAATAAATGGGAATGGTGTCGAAATCCTGACCACTCGCGTCATGCCAAAGAAAAAGTAGCGCCAAATAAAAGACGTTTCTCATTCATTATTTTTTTAAAACAATGGTTACTCTTCGATTCATTTTTCGATCTTCATCTGTCACTTCTGGCCAAACTTTTGGTTGCTCATTGCTATGACCTTCATATATTAAGCGTTCCTTTTCAATGTTATTTTTAATGAGGTATTTTACTACGGTAAGCGCGCGCGCTACAGAAATATCATAATTGTACGTACAGCAAACATGCCCGTGGATTTCTGCATCTAAATCAGGGTATTTCTGCAACATTTCTAAAAGTTCTTCAAGTAAACCATTCGATTCGGGAAGGACTTTATCTGAGGCATTCACAAAAAGGATGTTCATATCAAGGTGTAGTTCCGTTTCATCACTTTTCGCAAATGCTTGGATGGCGTCTTTGGAGAAATCGATTACGGTAGGCGTTGAATCTGATTCTTTGTATTTAATTTCAACTTGACTTAAACTAGCATCGCCAACATTCGATTTTTTAATATTTGGTTCGATGTAATAAACGTCGACGCGGCGCGATTCTTTAGCGGTTTTGAGTTTGTTTATTTTTTCCGATTCTCCAACGGCACTTTTAGTGGCATTTTGTGTCGAGTAACCTGAAGCTTCGAGTAATTTTGTTACGGCACTCAGTCTTTTTTCTGCCAAATCTTTGTTGTAGGAGAAGGAGCCTGTACTGTCACAAAAAGCCTCCAATTTAACGATTCTAGTGTTCGCCGCAAATGGCTTATATGAAGAGGATTCTCCATTCAATACCAGTATGGGTGATGAGGAGTTAAAGTCAAAATAAATCGAATACATCTCTGGCTCTTGAGCATAAGAGCACAGCGATATCAGGGCAAATATCAGGGTCAATTTCATACTATATGAAACGACCCTTTTCCAGAAAAGTTACGTTACAAAAGATTAAGAGATCGTATCAAAACCAGTGAACTGGCGTAAAGCCTCGGGAATCTCAATTCCATTTTCAGTTTGATGATTCTCTAAAATTGCCGCCATTATTCTTGGAAGAGCGAGTGCAGAGCCATTTAAGGTATGACACAACTGCGTTTTCTTGTCCTCAGTTTTAAAACGTAATTTCAATCGGGAAGACTGGAAAGTGTCGAAACGAGAAACAGAGCTTACTTCCAACCATTTTTGCTGTGCCGCAGAGAATACTTCGAAATCATAAGTCATTGCAGCTGCAAATCCCGTATCTCCACCACAAAGACGTAAAACGCGGTAGTGCAATCCAAGCTTTTCTAGCAATCCTTTCACGTGATCGATCATTTCATTGAGCGCTTTTTCTGAATTGTCAGGATGCTCAATTCGTACAATCTCCACTTTGTCAAATTGATGCAATCTGTTCAATCCACGAACATCTTTTCCGTAAGATCCTGCTTCTCTTCTGAAACAAGGCGTGTAGCCCGTCAATTTGATTGAGAAATCTGCATCTGGAAGAAGTACATCGCGATAAATATTCGTCAAAGGAACTTCAGCGGTTGGAATGAGGTACAAATCATCTTCTCCGATGTAATACATTTGCCCTTCCTTATCTGGCAATTGCCCTGTTCCATAACCAGAAGCTTCGTTCACAACATGTGGAGGGATAAATTCTTCATATCCTTCATTTTCTGCTTCCTGAAGAAAGAAATTGATCAAAGCGCGTTGTAATTTGGCACCTTTACCACGATAAATCGGGAATCCAGCTCCAGTAACTTTAACGCCCAATTCGAAATCGATTAATTGATATTTATCCGCTAAATCCCAATGCGGCAGTGGCGTGAAGTCGTATTTGCGTACTGTACCAACTTCTTCAATTGTTTCGTTATCTAGCTCGTTTTTTCCAGCTTTCACCAATTCATTCGGGACATTTGGGAGCTGATACATAAGTCCAGTGATCGCTGCTTCAAAGGTTTCAACCTCGGATTTCAATTCTGCTTCCTTACTTTTCAGTTCTCCTGTTCTAGCTTTCGCTGCGTTGGCTTCCTCTACCTTTCCTTGTTGAAAAAGGCTTCCAATTTCCTTCGATATTTGATTCATTTGAGCTGCAACCGACTCCAACTCCGTTTTTTTTGATCGCCATTGCTCATCGATGGAAATTAATTCATCAATAATTGGTTGGGCATCAAAATGACGCTTTTTCAAGGCTTCAATTACGGCTTCTTTCTCATTGCGAATACGCTGAATCTCTAACATATCTGATCTTTTATTGGAAGTGCGAATTTAGTCAAAGTATACTTGAAATGAAGATATCTATGCTTAGTTTATTCTAGAAGTTGTGATTTTAGAAAGTAAAGCTATTTGTCCTGCATTAATTCGATGGAGATAGTGACGAATGTTGGTGAACTTTTTTGTCAAGACCGACCAGTTTACCAACTTGCTGTATTCTTGACTAGTACATTGTATGCATGGTATGCAAAGCAATTGAATGGTTTTTCTTGAGGGTATTTTCCTAAACGAAAAAAGCCCCAACGCAGAACGTCAGGGCTTTCAATAATTTGAATTCAATTATGCTTCTGCGCCTTCGAAAGGTACCACTGAAACAAATGAACGATTGTTTTTCTTTTTACGGAATTCTACCAAACCGTCAGTCAATGCGAAAAGTGTGTGATCTTTACCGATACCTACATTTTCACCTGGATGGTGCTGTGTTCCTCTTTGACGAACAATAATGTTGCCAGCAATTGCTGCTTGTCCTCCAAAAATTTTCACCCCCAATCGCTTGCTTTCTGATTCACGACCGTTTTTAGAACTACCGACTCCTTTTTTATGTGCCATTTTTCTTAATATTTAGTCCCCATATTGAGGGGAGTAGTTTCTAATTAATCTTCTTTTTTCGTTTCCTTTTTCGGAGCTGCTTTTTTAGCTGCTGGCTTCTTTGCCGCTGGCTTTTTAGCTGCTGCTGGCTTTTCAGCCTTCGCCTCTTTAGCTTCCGCTACTGGCTCTTCTTTTTTAGCTGCCTCTTTTTTCGCGCCTCCTACTTTGATGTCGCTAATTGTCAACGCTGTAAAATGTTGACGGTGTCCGTTTTTCTTACGGTACCCTTTTCTACGTTTCTTGCGGAATACAATAACCTTGTCTCCTTTAACGTGTTCTTCTACTTTGGCTGATACTACAGCACCATTTATAGCCGGGGCGCCAAGAGTTACTTTGCCTTTATCTTCAACAAGAAGCACTTTGTCGAAAGAAATTTTCTTTCCTGCTTCTGCATCCAACTTGTGTACAAAGATCTTCTGGTCTTTTTGCACTTTGAACTGCTGCCCTGCTATCTCTACAATTGCGTACATGATAACGATTTAATTAATAATGTTTCCTAAAATTGGACGACAAAGATATGTATTTTTCCTAACAAGCAACTATGAATAACTAAAAATGTGTCTATTCAACAGAATTAGCGTGCAATTAGTCCTTTTTTTGCTTGATATTATAGGTGTAGTTCAATCCGAGCACAAAATCCATATCCGGACTTTCAAATTCAGGTTCGATGAAATAAAAGAGTTTCAAATCATGTCGTTTCGAAAGTGGATACTTTAATTCTGCTTGAATTCTACATTTATTAATACGGCTGCGGGACTCAACAGCGTCGAACGTATAAACAAATTGATCGTTAAAGTGATAGAAGAATTCACCAGAAATCGAAGGCTTGAGTTTTGTTTTTGGCAGATTGTAAGAGAATTCCAATTGTCCCCGAAAGTAGTCGTTATTCAAATCTGTTCCTTCCATTTCATGCGTTGCTCTTATTCGAAGCGTCGTTTGCAGGCGTGATTTTTTCTTGATAAGATCCATTAAATTGCGAGACTTCAAATCAATTCCAAGTCGATGAGTAGTTTCCGTTCCGAAAAAGCCCGTTTCTTTTGGTGCATTTGAAAGGCGATAAGCGGCGCTTACTTCGAGAAACTTGTGCAATTCGTAGGACACTGATGGCGATAAAAAGGAGCTGCCAACCCGCGTGACATTCGATTCGAAACGCGATTGCACTTCAAAACTAAGTTCCAGTTTTTTGTTGACGGGATATTTCACCTCGCTGCCTAGCCAGAGACCAAAATCACTTTGCCCCATACTATAGTGCATTGAGCCAATCAGAACAAGTGATAAAAGAACAAATCCTCGCATACTAAAAATGAATCACAAATAGGTTCGGTGCTTGTACCACTTGCTTTTTCTCGGTAATCGTAGCAGTAACTGAAACTTCTTGCAACCCTGCGGAGGGATTTAGAGTATCCTGAGTATATGCGAAAATGCGGTAATCACCTCTATTCAACTCTTTGAATTGGAAATTTCCTTGGGCATCTGTACGAACGTCTTCACTATAAAAATCATCGTCTCCATAAACGATATAAACGCGTTCGTCTGCGATAGGTCCTTCGGTGTAAGTCGCCGTTCCGCCCACATTGCTTTTTCCTTGGTTCGCAATGTCAATAAGCACATTTGAAGTCAACTCGTCGGCATCTGGAACGTCGCCCGTAGCAGTGTTGGTAAGTGTTACGATGTCGTTTGTAAGTTCTACACTAAAATCGGCGCTAGCATTTGACTGAATTGCAGCCGCCATATTCGCCGCAATTGTTGTATTCGACTGTGAAAAATTGAAGGTGACTTGAATTCCCGTTCTTCCTGATAGTCCCGGATCAGGAGCAGCACCGTTGTCCCACTTAAACCAAACGTAATAATAGGTTCCGTTGTTTGGCGTATTTAAAAGGATGTATTCGCCATCAGAAACGTCTGACCCGTCTGGAATTGTGATTTGCGTAATTTCAGATTCTGCTGCATTTCCATTGTTTCCAGAATAAATCCTTCCTGAGAGGGTTCCTTTAACGGAGGAGGTTCCTCCAGATCCAGCCTCTTTTTTACAAGCAGTAATTCCAAAAAGAGCGATGAGGCCAAGTACGATGAATGGTTGTTTCATTTTGCGATTTATTGTTTCAGTAATTTACCAGTGAATGCGCCCGATTCTCCAGTGATTTGATAAATGTAAAGTCCCGATTGAAATGAATTCATATCGATTTCATATGTCGCTGTTCCTGTCCATTGACCTTGGTAAACAGTTGTTCCGTTGATGTCGTAGAGTGTCACATGACCATTCTGAAGAGTCCAATTGACTTGCAATTGTACTTTGCTTTCGGTAGGGTTTGGAAAGGCTGTTACCAATTGCGTGTCGAGCTCTGAAATGCCAAGATCGGGGCAGCTTCCGTACATATTCGCATCCAACCAAGCAAATCGGGTTGCGACCCATGTTTTCATATAGTCGATTTCTTCCGCATAACTGCTTCCAACGAAATTGTTGGGCCATACATAAGTTCCAAGGATAGGCCAGCGCTGAAAATTCCGCGTAGATGATTCGTTCAAATAATTCGCAAGAGAATCAATGCGGGCGTAAATCGAGTCGAGGTGCCAAGGACCATTGCGCATTTCTTGCCATGTGCAATTTAGCGTATGGGTGAATTCCGAATCTTGCGTAAGTCGTCGCCACCAAAAAGGATTTTGCCAGTTGTCGCCACCGCATACCTGATCGAAATTGATTTCCCAACCGACAGCGCTTCCGCCATTGCAGTAATTCGCATTGCCAAAAGCTAGATTGAAATCCCAAAGTGGACCAGCGAACAATTTTCCTCCTTCACTCGCTCGAATTTTGTGCAAGAAGCTACTAATCCGATATCCATCCACATTGCGCGAAGCTTCATTGACCAATAAAAAATTAACGAAAGACCGCGTATCAATGTAGGGTGCATAACCCGCTACAGGATCGGTGAAATTGGGACCGTTGAGAGCAGTTTCAAACTGTGTGATGTAGTTTTCGATATACGCTCTTTGCGTAGCGTTTAAACTGTCGTAGGATGGATCATGCAGCTGGAATTTGATGGTTTGAGATGCGCCGGAGTACGGTGCGAAAGGAGATGTCCAAGCCGTCGAAGAACCTCCTGTATTTTTGTCCACTTTTACGATGTAATCACCCGTCAATTCATTGCCCGTAATGTCTCCGCTATTCACGTCATCGGTTCCTACTTTTCCATCCTTCCGTTTGATTTTTTCGGTAAAGACATACACACCTTCGTACTGCCCGTTGAGAACTACTTCGCAAAGTTGCGTGCGCGGCGCATAAGATCCCAAGTCCCAGCCCATCTGATACGCAAGTACATTCCGAATCAACGATTTATCTGAATATGGAGCATAAAGCACCCAGTCGTTATCGAATGCCATGTTGAAAATTGTAACGTCTTGACGAACGTTTGAAGCGTCTCTCGTTTCTACACTCCACTGCTTTTTTGGGAACATTTGAGACGAAGATCCACGCACTTGAATTCCAATATTCCCGTTGTATTCATTGTACGGATCGGTAGTGTAATTGCGAACACCAACCCCGTTGTAAATGATTCCCATAGTGCCGTTTATTGATGGTTCGTCGGGAATTGTCGCGCCATTTTCTGTGTTAATTACCACGATAGGTAAATTGGAATCCGTAAAAACAAGCGGTGCAACAAACCATCCTGGCGGTGTTCCGTAATTGGTGGAAGTGTCGTTAATGCCAGCAGTTAAAAAAGCACGGCAAGAAAGGTCACTCGAACCTGTTGTTGCATTGTGTACTTGAATGCAGAGTGTATTTATGCCATCGACAAGGTTTGCATTGATGAAGTTTTGATCCAAAATAACAGCGGCAGGATAGCCGCCTTGATACATCGTCGCTTCGTGTTGTCCGTCGGAAAGTTGATTGTAATTCGGCTGTCCGACGCTTGTAATATTGTCCCGCCCTATTTCAACACCATTCAAATAGGCGACATAAGAATCGTCATAATCAATATTGAACACGAGCATTTCGATCGCCGAGACATCTACGATGTTAAAAGTGGTCCGTTGGAAGCACGAAGTCGTTTGTGCGATCACCGTATTGTCGTCTCCATCACCATATCCTATCCCTCCAATTCCAGTCAACCAAGAAGCATCATTAAATCCGGCATCGATCCATGTTGACGATACAGGAGAAGTGGGTGATAAATAGCGCCAAGTGTTCGTTTCGTAAAGCACAGTTTCCCAATGATCAACCGCCGAATAGGACACAAGTGATACGAATAACAAAAGAGCAGAGAGAACCGATTTCATTCCGTAACAAGTAAGTAATGGTAATTTAAAATAGTTTTAACAGACGATTAATGTACAACTATTTTTCAAATGGCTCAACTCGGATTAGCAGAATGATTTATAAGTGTAATTGCTGTGATTCCAATAGAATGAAAGTGTCCTGATTTCTGTGCTTTTAAATTGATCTTGATTCTATTTTATTGCAATAGAAATTAATGACTCCAATTTTTTTAAGAAGCATCAAGATTAGGAAAACGCTATATTTAGAACTTCATAATTATCGAATTACACTTAAGAAACTACAACGTGAAAAATTTATTAAAAACCATCATCGCCTTAACTATTTGTATTCCAGCCTTCGGTCAAGGCAAAATTAAATGGGGGGACCTTGAAAAAAGTACAGGAAGATTATCAGATCTCGTTACGGAAGATGCGAATAGCTTTTACGCTTTGAGAAGAAGCGGAAGAGGTATTTTTTCAAAACAGGAAGTGTCTTATCACAAAAACCTTGAGTTAAGTGCCGACGAAAAACTGAGCTTGCGCGCTCCAAATGGCAGTCCTGCTAATTTCGAAGGTGTAACTATTGTCAATGACAGAATGGTTGTATTTCTTTCAGACCGTCAGGAAGGAGAGAACAAATTTTTCATGCAAGAGTATAGTAAAGATATCCAGCCAATTAAAGAAGGTGTGGAGTTAGCTTCGTACACATTAGAGACTACGCGACGCAGATTTCAAGGATCATTTAATATTTATCAATCAGAAAATAGAGACTTTTTCGCTGTCGTCTGGACGATTCCAGGTAGACGTGAGGAACAAGCAACGTATGGATTTAAAGTGTACAATGCAGAATTAGATGTCGTTAATGAGGGTGAGTATGAAGTCCCATTTGAAGAGCAGCTTTCGACAATTAATAACTTCTATATCTCAGATTTTGGCGATCTTTTTGTTTCAATCACAGAGTATAAAGAGTCTGAAGAAAAACGATTGATCAAGCGATACGACGATTACGTTTCAGTGCATATCTACCACATTGTTGAAGGTGAAGTTTCTGAAATGGAGATTGACTTGGATGGAAAGCGCGTTGAGGCAATGTCTTTCAATTCGGATAACGATCGTGTTTTTGTAATTACAGGAATATACGGTGATAAAGGGTTGAGTGGTGTAAAAGGTTTGTTTTATCTGAAAGCAGATTTTAAATCACAGTCAATAATTGCTGAAGGATTTGAAGAGTTCGGCGAGGAGTTTATCATGTCGGATTGGTCGGATCGCCAAAAGAAAAAACAAGAGCGAAAAAAAGATAAAGGAAAAGAAAAGGAACCTACGCTCTACAGTTACCGGATGAGAGAAGTGCATCCGACTGCAGACGGTGGGATCGTTGGAACGATGGAGCAGTACTACGTGAGGGTGGTAACGACTTATAATGCGCAAACAGGAGCAACAACAACTACGTATTACTATTATTACAATGATATAGTAGCGTACAAGGTTGGTCCAGATGGCGGTTTCGAATGGTTGGCGAAAATTGATAAATACCAAGTTTCGACGAACGATGGAGGATATTTCAGTTCGTACGCAAGATATGTCACCAACGATAAAATAGTAATGCTTTTCAATGACAACGTAGATAATTACGACGAAACAACAGGTGATTTTCAGTCCGATGGGTCTGTCAGGTCGGCGCGAGTATCCAAGAAAAAGAATACTGTTGCGGTTTGTGAAATTGATCTCGAGTCGGGAGAGGTGGATCGAAGAATGTATTTTGATCGTAAAGAAGTCGGCGCGATCGTAGTGCCAAAATTATTCAACGTGGACTATATCAATCGAGAAGTGCTTATTTACGCCATTAAAGGAAGTAAAGAGCAATTTGGGATTTTAGACTTTGCGGAGTAACCTTTTCTTTCCGATCACATTCGCCACAAACACCCCAATTAAGATAACCAACATTGAAAGGATCTGCCATCTGTTGATCCTTTCATTGAATCCTAAGCCAATTAATACGGCAACAATTGGGATTAAATACGTAACGCTACTTGCAAAAAGTACGGATGAGTTTGCTATCAATTTATTGAAAAGAACAACGGCAAGGGCAGTTCCTATAGCGCTTAAAAGTGCGATGTATCCGAACCCAGTCCAAGCGTGAGGGTTCGTTTTAAAGATATTGGCAACTCCAGATTGAACACTAATCATTATGGCGGGAAGTAAGATGATAAGAAATGAAAGCGAAGTGATCTCTAGACTTTTTAGGTGTTGAAGCGTGTGACGTATCGTGTTTAGACTCACTGCGTAACAAAATGTAGCAGCAACAACGGCGATAATATGAATCCACGACCCTTTGATCGATAAGTCTTGCCCAGCGAGAGTGAGTCCGATAATTCCTACCGTTCCAATTGCAACGCCTATGACCTGTATTCGGGTTAGTCGGTCTTTAAATATGATAAAGCCAATTATCAATGCGAAAATTGGTGTGCAACTGTTAAGCATTCCCGCATACCCAGTAGAAATTCCCGTCTCAGAAAATGTGAATAAAAATGCAGGAAAAAAATTCCCGAAAAAACCGACAAGAGATAAAAGCACAATGTTTCGCTTGGATAATTTTCGAATTCCAGAAATTGCAAAAGGCAAAAGAAAAATTCCGGCCAAAGCAATCCGAAGGGCAGCAACCTGCGTGTGTGTGAATATAGCTTCTCCCGATGTCGTCTGCATGCCAAGCTTCATCAAAATAAAGCTGCTTCCCCACACAGCGGAAAGGGAGATTAGCAGAATCCAATTTGTCAGTGTTCCATTCACGCCACGAAATTAGTCTAAATTCTCTTATCAAATCGAGAATTCGTTACATCAAAACTAGGAGTGGTCCGACTGGCGGGTATAGATTAAATCTATAGACATTTGAAGATATTTAATTATTATCTATTTGTGGTTCTCTTATCTTTAAGGAGCACTTAATTCAAATTCAAAATTATGGATCATAACAATTACCCACAAGGCTCAGGGAAATGCCCTTTCCGCATGGAGCTCAGGAGAAAGCAGCAGGAACAGGTATACAAAACAAAGACTGGTGGCCAAATCAACTCAATTTGAACATTTTAAGACAGCATTCGTCTCTGTCTAACCCAATGGATGAAAACTTTAATTACGCGGAGGAATTTGCTTCGCTCGACTTGCAGGCCTTAAAGAAAGACCTTTACGACTTGATGACAGATTCTCAGGATTGGTGGCCGGCAGATTATGGACATTACGGACCTTTTTTCATTCGTATGGCTTGGCACAGTGCTGGAACCTATCGACTTGGTGATGGGCGCGGTGGTGCTGGCTCTGGAACACAACGTTTCGCGCCTTTGAACAGTTGGCCTGACAATGTCAACCTTGATAAGGCGAGAATGCTCCTTTGGCCGATAAAACAGAAATACGGGAAGAAGATTTCATGGGCTGACTTGA
>ERZ887851.749-NODE-749-length-30881-cov-13.388309_pt1 | contig 30881 bp, 37 predicted proteins | sample MGYA00521100_ERZ887851 | MGnify/ENA primary metagenome ERZ887851 (study PRJEB32303, sample SAMEA104408602) | aquatic metagenome | biome: Brackish water; feature: Pelagic; material: water | place: Baltic Sea | collected 2014-06-06T16:11:00 | depth 11,444 m ... | reverse complement strand
CCTTCGACCACTCGGCCACCTCTCCAGGGGCAAAATGGGGCAACCAGATGGCAATATAGCAGCATGAGTAGCAGCCCCATCGTCAGCCATCCAATAACCGTGCACTGGCGCCAGAGCGGTCGCTCGATTCGCCATGAGGTGGTCGAGGGCGACTACATCCTTGCCAGTTTCGAGCGCCAGGGTGATCCCCTGCCTTTTAGTTGCCGCAATGGCTGCTGCACGGCCTGTGCCGTGAGAGTGCTCCACGGTGAGATTGACCAGCGGGAAGCCCTTGGCCTCTCCCACGACCTGCGTAAACGCGGCTACGGCTTGCTCTGCGTGGCCCGCGCCACCGGACCACTGGAGGTGGAAACCCAGGACGAGGATGAGGTTTATGAACTCCAATTCGGTCGCCATTTCGGCCGTGGCACGGTGCGTGCGTCCCTGCCGTTGGAGGAGGAATGAGCGCCTGTCCCAACAGTGTCAGCGAGCAGGCCTGGCGGGATTCGGGGCTGGCGGTGTGGGAAATCGAGCGCTTTGCTGAGGTGGCCCGCCAGGCGGCGGCGGCCGGGTCTCGCCAGTTGCTGCACCACTTCGGCCGGCTGGAGCGCATCCAGGAAAAGGGTTCCGCTGGAAATCTGGTCACCGAGGCCGATTTCGCCGCTGAAGCGGCCGTGCTGGCCGTGCTGGCTGAGGCCACACCTGAGCTTGGCGTTCTGGCTGAGGAGAGTGGACGCCGACTCGGCCAAGGTTCACCCCTTGAATGGTGCGTTGATCCCCTCGACGGCACCACCAACTACGCCCATCGCTATCCATTTTTTGGCACCTCGGTGGGTTTGACCTGGAATGGACGCCCCCTGCTGGGAGCCCTGGCGGCGCCTGCTTTGGAGCAGTTCTATTGGGCGGCACCGGGACTGGGGGCCTGGAATAACGACAGTCCGATCCGGGTCAGTGATTGCCAGGAGCTGGCCAGCTCCCTTTTGGTCACGGGCTTTGCCTACGACCGCATTACCCGCCTGGATAACAACTATGCCGAGTTCGCCTGGTTCACCCACCGAACCAGGGGCGTCAGGCGGGCGGGAGCTGCTGCGGTGGATCTGGCTTTTGTGGCCGACGGCCGTGTAGACGGCTACTGGGAGAGGGGCCTCTCCCCATGGGACCTGGCGGCTGGTATCCCCCTGGTGGAGCAGGCCGGCGGGGTTGTTTGCTCCTATGACGGCAGCCCGGTGGATCTGGCCAGCGGTTGCCTGATCGCCTGTACCCCGGCCCTCCGCCAGGCGCTAGTGGCTGGCCTGGCTGCCTGCACCCCCCTCAGTGGTGCCAGCTATGGCGCTCCCGAGCTGGATGGGGGTTGCCAGATGCCAGCTCCATAGGATCGACGTTTCTTTTGCCTCCGGCGCTCCATGGCCCTGCAACCCGCCGCTGGCGCCCGGGATCTGAACCCCAGGGAGGTGGAGAGCAACCGCTGGCTCTGCGAGCAGCTGGCCCAGGTTTACCGCCTCTGGGGTTATGCCGAAGTGGCTCCCCCCGCCGTGGAGCGGCTGGAGACTCTGGCGGCCGGCGGTGGCATCAACCAGCTGGAGCTGGTGCGACTGGCCGCAGCCGAACCCCTGGGGCTGCGGCCAGAGATGACTGCCTCAATTGCCAGGGCTGCCTGCACCCGCCTGGCCGCTCGGCCGCGACCGCTGCGGCTGTGGAGCAGTGGGGTGGTCTTCCGTTGTGCCAGCGGTGATGGGGGCCAGCACCGGCTCGAGGAGAGGTTGCAGAGTGGTGTCGAGCTGCTGGGGGCCGCTGGTCCGGGGTCCAGCGCCGGCGATGTGGAACTGCTTGCCCTGTTGCTGGCCTGCCTACAGCAACTCAAGATTGCCGCAGCCCAGCGCCCCCGCCTGCTGCTCGGCCATCACGGCCTGCTTTCAGCCCTGCTTGACCAGGTGCCCGACAGGCAGCGCACAGCCACTCGCAAAGCCCTGACCAGCTTTGACCCCGTGGCCCTGGGCCGGCTGCAGTTGCCTGGCTACCAAGGCCAGGCGCTCCAACAACTGATGCGGTTACGGGGCGAGCCTGAGCAGGTGCTCTACCAACTGGAGCAGCAGTTGGGCCCCTCGCCAGTGCTGAACGAACTGGCCGCCACCATCAAGGTGATCGCGCCGTTGGCTAGGCGCCACGGTATCGCTCTGCAGCTGGATCCCAGTTTTCAGCCCCACTACGACCTCTATGACGGCCTGGTGCTGCAGCTTGTCTGTCAGGGTGCCGATGCTCCGGTAGCCATCGCCAGTGGCGGGCGCTACGACGCCCTGGTGGGGCGCTTCGGCGGCGAGCCCGGCGGGATGGGCTTCAGTTTTGAGGTTGGGGCCATCCGGGAGCTGTTGGGAACGGAAGTCACCGCCCCGCACCGGCCCGACACAACCCTGGTGAGCTTCCAGGAGCCCTCCCAGCTCGAGGCTGCCCTGGCTGCTTTGCAGGAGTTCCATCAGCGGGGCGAGCGGGCCGAGCTTCTGCACCAGCCCTGTGCCACCAAGAGCGGGGCTGAGGCCGTTGCGATCCAACGGGGCTGCAATGCGACCCGCTGGCTAGGGCCCACTCCCTAGGATTCGCCCTCCCGGTTTGATGGTCTACATGGCCCACACGATCGTCACGGCCGTATGCGAGGGCGTCGCCGACTGCGTGGATGCCTGCCCGGTGGCCTGCATCCATCCCGGCAAGGGCGCCAACATCAAGGGCACACCCTATTTTTGGATTGATTTCGACACCTGCATTGACTGCGGCATCTGCCTGCAGGTGTGCCCGGTGGCAGGGGCAATTTTGGCCGAGGAAAAACCCGAACTGCAACAGGGCGGGTGAAGGACGCCAATCCCCATGCCACCGCGGTGCTGGTTTTCGATGGCGGCTGCCCCTTCTGCCGCCATTTCGCCGAGCTCAGTGAGCTGCGCAGCGGAATTGCCGGCTTGGAAATTCGCGACGGCCGCGCCGATACGGAGCTGCGCCGGCGGCTGCAGCAGGGCGGTCTACACCTGCGGGATGGGGCGTTTCTAATCGTCGGTGAGCAGCAGCTCCACGGTGCGGCGGCGATCCAGTGGCTCTGTGCCCGCATGGACCCAAGCGCCAGCCTGCTGCAGCTGCTCGCCCCCCTACTGGCTAGCCCGGCGCGAGCGCGGCGGCTCTATCCCCTGCTGCTGCTGGCCCGTCGAGTCGCCCTGGGGCTGAGGGGCCTACCAGCGGATCCAGACCAGCTGGCCCCCCGGCCCGGCTCAGGCGCCTGATCACCCCCCATGGCGGTTGAGCTGCTCATGGCAGGCGGATAGCCAGGCCCCACTGGCGTCGTAGGAACGAACCAGGCGCTCTAGCCGATCCGGACCGCTGAGCCAGCCGGCCTCGACGCTGAAGGCCTCGCGGTGACTCACCTGATCTGGACGGCGGCTATAGCCACCATCGGGCAAAAGTTGCGCAGCTTCCAGGTCGCTGCCAGCAAAACTGGTGCTGCACTCGCTTAGCTCGGGTTCGGCCCAGTCGGCTGAAACCGTGGCCCGAACTCCCCGCCAGTGGCCAAGGAGATGTTCGGCTTCAAGGGGCGGCCGCTCACTGGCCCCGCTACCGGCTCGAAATTCCCGAATCAGCACCAGGCTGCTGGGGCGGCCGGCGACGTCATACAGCTGCACCAGGCGATGGCGGCGGTTGGCGTCGATGAAGCCGTATTCAGCTGCGAAAGGGGTTTGGGGTGCCAGTTGCAGTGAGCCCTTGCAGAAGGTCCCGCTGGCAAAGAACACCGCCTGGCGTCCAAGGCTGCGGTAGTCCTGCTGGAGATCACTGATCGGCGCAGCGCCTTTGCCTTCAGGACCAAAGCGACGCAAGCGAAAGCGAACCAGCCGATCTTCTTCTGCGCTCTCGAGCGAGAGCACCGAGTCAGATTCCTTCTCGATTTCCCCAGCCAGGTTGATGGTGGCGAAGGATCCGTGCCACTCACCCTGGTTGCGCAGAAAATTCTGCCATTGGCTGGTCATCACGATGACTGCTTGGGAGGCATAGAGCGTAGGCAGCGTCCAGGGGCGCCAGACAGGGGGGCGGTTTCCTGCCCATCGCCCCCCCTTGGCGGCAGGGCCCGAATCGTTGGAATCTGGGGTATCTCCATCAAGTTGGATCGTGTTGCAGGCAGAACAGGGTCAGATCCAGATCCACACCGAAAACATTTTCCCGATCATCAAGAAGGCCGTCTACAGCGGCCACGAGGTGTTCCTGCGGGAACTGGTGAGCAATGGGGTCGATGCGATCAGTAAGCGACGCATGGCCGCCATGGCCGGCGACTGCAGCGAGGGCCCGGAAGCCAGGATTGCGATTCGTATTGATCGCGAGAAGAGCACCCTCACCATTTCAGACAACGGCATCGGCATGAGCGCCGATGAGGTCAAGCGCTACATCAACCAGGTGGCCTTTTCAAGCGCGGAAGATTTCCTTGAGAAATACAAGGGGGAAAACGACGCAATCATTGGTCATTTCGGCCTGGGGTTCTATTCCAGCTTCATGGTCGCAAAGCAGGTGGAGCTGGTGACCCTCTCCGCCCGAGGGGATTCCGAGGCGGTGCGCTGGAGCTGTGATGGTTCTCCCAACTTCAGTCTGGAGGCGGCCGAGCGCAGTGAGCCGGGCACCGATGTGATTTTGCACCTGATGGAGGAGGAGCTTGAATACATCGAGCCTTCCAGAATCCGCACCCTGATCACCACCTATTGCGACTTCCTGCCAGTGGAGGTCCAGCTCGAAGGTGAAACAGTAAACAAGCGTCAAGCCCCCTGGCGCCAGAGCGCCCGTGAGCTCAGCGACAACGACTACATCGAGCTCTATCGCTACCTCTACCCTTTCCAGGGTGACCCCCTGCTCTGGGTGCACCTCAATACCGACTACCCCTACAACCTGCAGGGCATCCTCTATTTCCCCAAATCCAGCGGTCGGGCCGACTGGGAAAAGGGTGAAATCAAGCTCTACTGCAACAACGTTTTCGTTAGCGACTCGATCAAGGAGGTGGTGCCCCGCTACCTCCTGCCCCTGCGCGGTGTGATCGATTCCCCCGACATTCCGCTGAACGTGAGCCGCTCGGCCCTGCAGACCGATCGGCGGGTGCGTTCCATCGGTGGCTTCGTTGCCAAGAAGGTGGGTGATCGCCTCAAGGAGCTGTATCGCGATGACCCCAAGCGCTACGCCGAGATCTGGGAGTCGGTGGCACCTTTCATCAAGATCGGTGCCATGGAGGATGAGAAGTTTGCCGACCAGGTGGCCGAACTGGTGCTCTATGGCACGAGCGCTGCGGCTGCAGAAGGCGAGAGCCCCGATCCGATTCCAGGGGAGGCGGGCAAGTCATACACCACATTGGCGGGCTACCGCAGCCGTCTCGAGGGCGCCAACGCCAAACGCATTCTTTACTGCACCGATGAGGCCGGCCAGGCAGGTGCCCTCGCCCTGTGGAAAAGCCAGGGAGCCGAGGTGTTACTTGCTGACACTTTCATTGATACCCAGTTCATTCCCTGGCTCGAATATCGCCACGAAGACCTCAAGTTTCAGCGGGTGGACAGTGAACTTGATGAGTCCCTGCAGGAAAAGGAGGGTGAACTGGCCAGTGCGGACGGCAAGGACAACTCCGAGAAACTGCGCGACCTGTTTAAGGCTGCCCTGGCCAACGACAAGGTGACCATCCAGGTGCAGGCCCTCAAGGGAGACAACGCCCCTGCGGCCCTGATCCTGTTGCCGGAGCAGATGCGTCGCCTTAACGACATGGGTGCCCTGATGGAGCAGCGACTGCCAGGCCTGCCCGACCACCATGTGCTGCTGGTAAATCGCAAACACGCCCTGGTGGAGGGCCTGCTCAAGCTCTCGGCCGGCGCGGTCATCACCGGCGCGGGGGGGGGCAGCTCGCCCAGCCAGCAACTGGCCGATGACCTGGGTCGTCACCTCTACGAAATGGCACGCCTGGCCGTGGGCGGCCTGGAGCCAAACCAGCTCGCCGGCTTCCAGCAGCGCAGTGCGGACCTGATGGGCCGACTGATGCAGCGAGGCATGTAGGGCACAGGCCGGGGTCTAAAAACTGATCCAGCCCTTTGCCAGGGCAAATTGGACTCCGGCCGTACCGATCAGGGCACCTACTAAGCCACCGGCGAAGGCCAGAAATCCCAGCGGAGCCCCCATCGCCTCACTGATGGTCGAGGGCTCCAGCAGGCTCAGGCGCTCATCGGCAGCGGATTGATGCTTCTGCTGACGACGGACAAGGGCTTCGAAATCAGGCATTCGATCTCCTGGGCAACGGATAGGTAAGCCGACCAGCCGGCCATGCGGCGGGGGTCTGAGCGACCCCGGTCGTCGGCCGCATCAAACACAGCGACGCCAAGGCTTTCAGCCTTGTCAAAGGCTGCCAGTAGGGGAATTTCGCTGGTCATCACCGACAGGCCAAAGGTCTGCAGTGCGGCTCTGGCTTCATCGGCTGCGCGCTGCTGTCGCGTATCCACCTTCACCAACAGAACCGCATGGGGTACCTTCACGATCTGCAGCAGCCTGGCCAGTTCCACCGTCAGCTCCACGGCCCTGGCCTTTGGAGAGGTGGGAAGCAGCACCAGATCCGATCCGACCGCCAGGTGGCGTAATTCCTCTTCATCGCTGCTGGCCTGGCCGTCTGTGATGACCACATCAGCTGAGCGGGTGGCTTTGGCGGCCGCCTCCACAGGCACCACCGAGAAGGGCAGTTCGCCGCGGATGGCATAGGCCAGCGCTGAGCGGTTCCGATCGGCATCGACAACGCATACGGATAGCCCCTTGCCGGCCCACACACTGGCGAGGTGAATGCTGGTGCAGGTTTTGGCTACCCCACCCTTCTGGCCAGAAACGGTGATGAACACCGCATACCGTCAACTGGGTGGAACATAACCTGAACCAACCGTTTTTTCGGTAAGCACGGCCACCTGACGGGCACCCGTTTGATAGGGTTGGGCCAATTCAGATAGATGTCATGTCCCGCGTCTGTGAGCTCACTGGCAAGCGAGCCAACAACGGCATGGCCGTATCCCACTCCCATGTGCGCACCAAGAAGCTCCAACAGGTGAACCTGCAGGAGCGCAGGCTTTGGTGGGCCGAGGGCAACCGGTTTGTCAAGTTGCGCGTTTGTACCCGCGCCCTCAAAACCATCCAGAAAAAAGGTCTGGGTGCCTACGCCAAGGAACTCGGCGTGAACCTCGCCAAAATCTGAGCCGACCATGCGGCGCCGGGCACTGCTAAAGGCTTTGGCGGCCCTTGCCCCCCTCTCCGCAGGAGGTTTCGGCTTGATGTCGTTCGCCCGTCGGGCTGACGCCATCGGTGGAACCTTGCCGCTGTTGAACCAGCCTGCGCCAGATTTCAGCCTTGCCGGCATCGCACCAGCTGGCAAGGGGGAGGTCGTGGAGACCAGGCTGCAACTGGCCGATTTTGGTGGCAGCTGGCTGGTGCTCTACTTCTATCCCCGGGATTTCACCGGCGGTTGCACCCTGGAGGCCCGTGGCTTCCAGCGTGATCTTGCCGCCTTCAAGGCCGCTGGGGCAGCGGTTGTAGGTGTCAGTGCCGATGACGCCGACTCCCATGCCGAGTTCTGCAGTAGTGAGGGCCTGGCCTTCCCCCTGCTCTCCGATCCTGCCGGCACAGTCAGCAGGGCCTATGGCAGCTGGATCGCGCCCTTCTCCCAACGCCACACATTTTTGATCGATTCGGCCGGGGTGTTGCGGGCCAACTGGCTGGCCGTGCGGCCCAGTGGCCACAGCGCCGAGGTGCTTGCAACCCTGCAGGGGCTCCAGGCCGGCTGAGCGGCCAAACCCCGACAGCTTGCTAGCAAACGGCAATTTGGTTTGCCAGGTCTTGCAGTAGTTGGCGATGGACCTCCGTTTGTTGGCGCAGGGCGGCCAGTCGGGCCGCCGCAGGCGGGCTGTCGAGTGCGCCGCTCCAGGCCGCCAGCAGCTCGGCCGGGGCCGCCATCGCATCGAGGTTGTGGCAGGGGCAGCCCAGGCCGTCAGCGGCAGCTTGCACCTTGGGGTCGTAGCTGAGGGCAGCACAGGGTGCTCCGGCGAGGGCAGCCAAGATGAGGCCGTGGAGCCGCATGGCCACCACCAGCCCGGCACCGCTGGCCACCGCCATCGCCTCGCTGGGCCGCTCTGCCAGCACCTCCCGGCTGCGGCCAGCCAGGCCCGCAGGCAGCAGCTGCTGCTGGTCAAGCTGCTCCAATAGGCCCCTGTCCTGGGCGGAGTGAAAGGGGAGCCAGATCACCTCGCGGTCCTGCAGGCGGGCCAGTTGGTCGAGGGCCTGGAGATAGGGGTGCCAGGCCGCTCCCTGCAGCTCTTTGGTGGGACGTAGGCAGAGCACCAGGGGGCCTCCGCTGCCACGCCACGGCTGGGCCGGTAGGGCCCAGACCGGATCGCTGCCCACCGGGCCATCACGGCCAAGCTTTCTGGCCAGAGCCGCCGACTCCTGGTCGCGCCAACTCACCGCCGTGACCAGGCCGAGCAGGCGCCCAACCAGGATCCGGCTGGGTCGCCGCCGCAGGGGCCCCAATCCCTGGCCCCAGAGCAAGACGGGCTTGGCCTCGAGTCGGGCGGCAAAGATCAGGGCCGCGTAGTAGAGCAGGCTGCGGAAGCTGGTGGAATCCTGCAGCAGGCTGCCGCCACCCAATACCAGCCCATCGCAGTTACTGAGGGCCTTCAGCACCTGGGCCAGGCTGCGGCGCTGCACCGTATCCACCCGGAAGCGTTGCCGCACCAGGTCGGTGTCATAGGCGGTGACCGTCGCCTTAAACCCTGCTGGCAGGTGGCCTAGCAGCACTTCCAGCAGGGCGTCATCACCGAGGTTGTGCTCGCCGTAGTAGCCAACCAGCAAGAGCTGCCGCCTGGCCTTTTCCCCCTTCTGTCTGGTCTCGCGCACGAGCCGATCGACTCCTACCTTTCAGCTTCGCACCCTGAGAAGATTGGGCCCATGCATGCGCTCTCCCTGCCCACCTGGTGGATCCACATCACCTCCGTACTGGAGTGGGTAGTCGCCATGCTGGCTGTGCAGCGGCTCGGAGTGCAACGGCGGGAGGGGGGCTGGCGCTGGCTGAGCCTGGCCATGCTGCCTGCCCTGGTCAGCGCCATGGCTGCCTGCACCTGGCACCTGTTCGACAACAGCCCCGAGCTCTACGGGCTGGTGGTTTTCCAGGCGGGTCTCACCGCCATCGGCAACGCTGCCCTGGCCCTGGCCGCCTGGAACCTGCTGCGCCAACAGCGCCAGGTCAATTCATGAGCGGCATGGGTGGCGTGCTCAGCTGGCTCGCCCAGATCGATCCCAGCCCCCTATTCGTGCTGTCGCTGCTTCCCTATTTGGCCTTCCTCTGGTGGGCGAGCCAGGTGGAGGGATTTCCAAAGCTGGCCCTGCGGGGTTTCCAGTGCACCCTCCTGTTCGTGGCCGTGACGATTGGGGCGGCCATCGTTGCCCAACTGCGCTACGGCGAATTGCTGGCCAACGTCGATGCCCTCCATGGCGGTGCCGAATCCCTGCTCACCGTCTCGAACCTGCTGGTGGTGCTCGGCTTCAGCGGCTTCGGCGCCGCGCTGGGCCGGAGGCAATGAACAAGTCTTAAGCAGGGGGGGCGCAATGCGATCGGCCCCGGAAGATGGGGCGTTGCCATTCGCTCCATGCTTACTCCCCTTCTAGCTTTGGCCCCTGCTTCCATCTCCTGGTCGCCCAAGGTGGCGTTGGTGATGATCGTCTGCAACGTGATCGCCATTGCCATTGGCAAGGCCACCATCAAGCAACCCAACGTGGGTCTGCAGCTACCCAGCCCGACCCTGTTTGGTGGTTTCAGCCACGGCGCCATGCTCGGCACCCTCAGCCTCGGTCACATCCTCGGCATGGGCGCCATCCTTGGCCTGGCCTCCCGCGGGGTGGTCTGAGCCACCAGGACCCAGGGGGCGTCAGGCGGCTACAGGCTGGCTGGCGCCCGCCAGATTCGAAGCCAGGGGAGAGCCGTAGCGCTCCAAGATACGTTCGGCCATCTGGGGTGGGGTGAGGCCCAGGCTCTGCTTGCTTTGATCTGGGCTGGCGTGGTCAACCAACACGTCGGCAATGCCGATGCGCAGCACCGGCACAAGCACGTTGTGGTCAACGAGCGCTTCGACCACCGCGGAGCCAAAGCCACCTGCCAGGGCCGCTTCCTCCATGGTCACCACCCGGCCGATACGTTGGGCCATCGGCAGAATTAGGGCCTCGTCTAGGGGCCGCAGGAAACGGGCGTTGATCACCGCTGCCCGCATCCCCTTTTCCTGCAGCAGCCCGGCGGTGGCCATGGCCGGACTCACCATGGCCCCGTAGGCCACGATCAGGAGGTCATCGCCATCGGTAAGCAGCTCGCCGCGACCGATCTCCAGGGGTAGAAAGCCCTCTTCAGCCAGGGGAACCCCCTCGCCCTCCCCGCGGGGAATGCGCAGGGCACAGGGGCCGCTGTGTTGGATAGAGGTCACCAGCATCCTCTGCAGCTCGCCCTCGTCCTTGGGGGCCATCACGGTGAAATTGGGGATGGCGCGGAAATAGCTGATGTCGTATTGGCCTTGGTGGGTGGGGCCATCGGCCCCGACAATGCCAGCCCGATCCAAAACAAAGGTGACCGGCAGATTCTGAATGCCCACGTCGTGGATCAGCTGGTCAAAGGCCCGCTGCAGGAAGGTGCTGTAGATCGCCACCACGGGCTTGAGGCCCTCACAGGCCATGCCGGCTGCCATGGTGACGGCGTGCTGTTCGGCGATGCCAACGTCGAAATACTGATCGGGTAGGGCCTTCTCGAGCAGGTCGAGGCCGGTGCCGGTGGCCATGGCGGCGGTGATGCCCACAACGGTTGGGTCCTGCTCACAGAGCTTGACCAGGGTCTGGCCAAATACCTTGCTGTAGCCAGGCGGTTTTGGTTTGCTGGAGGGGTAGGCCTTGCCGGTGGCCAGGTCGAAGGCACTTTGGGCGTGGTAGCCCACCTGATCGGCCTCCGCATAGGCGTAACCCTTGCCCTTGGTAGTGGCCACATGCACCAGCACGGGACCTTCAGTGCGATGGGCCTGCTCAAAGGTGCGCACCATCCCGGCGATGTCATGGCCATCGATCGGGCCGATGTAGGTGAAGCCCAACTCCTCGAACACGGCTCCCACCTTGGGAACCGCCAGGCGCTTCATGCTCTCTTTGAGGGTTTTGAGTTCATTGGGCAGCTCGCCGTGCAGGAAGGGCAGGTGCTTGATCGCCTCCTCCGCATTGCCCTGGAGGAACTGCAGGGGCGGACTCAGCCGCATCCGGTTCAGGTAGGTGGAGAGGGCCCCCACCGGCGGGCTGATCGACATGTCGTTGTCGTTGAGCACCACCAGCAACTTGGTTTTCGGCAGGTGGCCGGCATGGTTGATCGCCTCCAGGGCCATGCCACCGGTGAGGGCCCCATCGCCGATCACGGCTACGCATTTGAAATCCTCGCCGCGGCGATCCCTGGCCAGGGCCATCCCCAGGGCAGCAGAGATGGAGGTGCTGGCATGGCCGGCGCCGAAATGGTCGAAGCGGCTCTCACTCCGCTTTAGGTAGCCCGCCACCCCATTCTTCTGGCGCAGGCTGTCAAAATTTTTGTATCGCCCAGTCACCAACTTGTGGGGATAGGCCTGGTGGCCCACATCCCAAACCACCTTGTCGCGCTCGAGGTCGAGGGTTTGGTAGAGGGCGAGGGTCAGCTCCACCACCCCCAGCCCTGGGCCGAGATGGCCGCCGCTGGTGCTCACCACCTCCAGATGGCGCTCCCGGATCTGGCGGGCAATCGCTTCGAGCTCAGCCGTGCTCAGGCCGTGCAGCTGATTCGGATGACTGAGCTCGCTGAGATGCATGCACAGCCCTGGAGGTGCAGTGCAATCTAGGCCTTGGCTTCCACTGGCAGGTGCGAATTGCGACACTGGTGCCATGAGCGCCGATCCCCAGACCTACCTCCAGCGAATCCTGCGGGCCCGGGTCTACGACGTGGCCATTGAGTCGCCGCTGGATCCCGCGCCGAATCTCTCAGCCCGCTTGCACAACCGGGTATTGCTTAAGCGGGAGGACCTGCAGCCGGTCTTCAGCTTCAAGCTGCGGGGTGCCTACAACAAGATGGTGGGCCTGAGCGCGGCCGAGCTGGAGCGGGGCGTGATTGCCGCCAGCGCCGGCAACCATGCCCAGGGAGTTGCCCTGGGGGCCCAGAAGCTGGGCTGCCGGGCCGTGATCGTGATGCCTGTCACCACGCCTGAGATGAAGGTCAGGGCTGTTGCCGCCCGGGGGGCCGAGGTGGTGCTGCACGGCGATAACTACGACGCGGCCTGCGCCGAAGCAACTCGCCTGGGCCAGGAGCGGGGCCTCAGTTTCATCCATCCCTTCGACGATCCCGACGTGATTGCCGGCCAGGGCACGATTGGGCTGGAGATCCTGCGCCAGTGTTCCTCACCACCTGATGTGATCTACGTGGCCGTGGGTGGTGGCGGCCTGATTGCCGGCATCGGTGTGTACGTAAAGACCCTCTGGCCCCAGGTGCAGATCGTGGGCGTTGAGCCCGAGGACGCGGACGCCATGACCCGTTCCCTTGCCGCCGGCGAACGGGTGGAGCTGGAGCAAGTGGGCCTATTTGCCGACGGAGTGGCCGTGCGCAGGGTGGGGGAGCACACCTTTGCCCTGGCCCAGCAGACGGTGGATCGGATGGTGACCGTGAACACCGACGCCATCTGCGCCGCCATCAAGGACGTGTTTGAAGACACCCGCTCGATCCTGGAGCCGGCTGGGGCCCTGGCGGTGGCGGGGATGAAGCGCGACGTGGCGCAGCAGGGATTGCATGGCAAGACCCTGGTGGCGGTGGCCTGCGGCGCCAACATGAACTTTGATCGCCTGCGCTTCGTGGCCGAACGCACGGAGATCGGCGAAGACCGTGAGGCGATGTTGGCGGTGGAAATTCCCGAGCAAACCGGCAGCCTGAGGCGCTTCTGTGGCGTGCTGGGCCAGCGCAACCTCACCGAATTCAGCTATCGCCTGGCCGATCCCCGGGTGGCCCATATTTTTGTTGGGGTGCAGACCAGCGGCACGGCCGATGAACAGGACCTGATCCACGACGTGCGCCGGGCGGGGTTCCCCTGCCTCGACCTCTCCAACGACGAACTCGCCAAGCTGCACCTGCGCCACATGGTGGGTGGACGCCTACCCGCCAGTGCTGGGGCCGCCCTCGAGCTGGGTGAGGAGCTGCTCTACCGCTTCGAATTCCCGGAAAAACCGGGCGCCCTGATGGCCTTCGTCAACGCCCTGCACGCCAGCTGGAATATCAGCATTTTTCACTACCGCAATCACGGAGCTGACGTGGGCCGGATCGTGGTGGGCGTGCAGGTGCCCCGTAGCGAGAGGCCGCAGTGGCAGGACTTCCTTGCCGGCCTGGGCTACCAGCACTGGGACGAAACCGACAATCCTGCCTACCGGCTGTTCCTCGGCCCCAGCACCAGCCCCCTGCCGGCCCTGGCGTGAACTGGCCTGGGCCAGGCAGGTTGGGGTACCCTGCGCCCATGCAGACAGGTGCCCCAGCTGAGGCGATTGAGAATCTCTCCTTACCTGCTCGGATTGAGGCGATTCTCTATCTAAAAGGCAGGCCCCTGACCCTGGCCGAACTGGCCGCCATTGCCATGGTCAGCCGCGAGGAGGCTGAGCTCGGCCTGATCACCCTGATCACCGACTACGCCCACCGCGACACCGCCCTGGAGGTGCGCCAGGAGGGCAAGTGCTACAGCCTGCAGTTGCGGGAGGGCCTGGGCGATCTGGTTCAGAACCTCTTGCCCGTCGACCTCTCCACCGCCGCCCTGCGCACCCTGGCCACAATCGCCCTCAAAAAGCGCATCCTCCAATCTGAATTGGTGGAGCTGCGTGGCTCTGGGGCCTACGACCACATCAAGGAGCTGCTGGCCCAGAACTTCATCGAGCGCAAGCGCCAGAGCGACGGCCGTTCCTACTGGCTCACCCTGGGCGAAAAATTCCATCGCACCTTCGCCATCAGGGCCGAAGACCTGCAAGCTCGAACCCCCACCACGGCGAAAGGCTGGCAAACCGCTGCCTAGAGTTCACCCAATTGAAGGTTTGCTCCATCCATGGAAGCTCTGAGTTTCTTGTTGCAGGTGCTGGCCCAGACCTTGAGCATCTACACCTTGGTGCTGTTGGTGCGGGTGCTGCTCAGCTGGTTCCCCAACCTTGACTGGAGCAATCCGCTGCTTTCGACGGTGAGCTCGATCACAGACCCCTACCTGAACGCCTTCCGGGGGCTGATTCCGCCCCTGGGCGGCCTTGACCTCTCGGCGATTCTCGCCTTTCTGGCCCTGCAGTTGGTCCAGAGCCTGCTCCAGGGTGCCAGCGTTTCGGTGCTCGGCGCCGGCTACTGAACCACTACTGGACTACTAGTAAGCAACTACTAAAAAAAACTACTGAACCAGGGTTCGCTCCGCCAGCTCCTGTTCAAGGGGCAGGAGTTCATCCTCGCTGCCGGCTCTGGTGCGCACGGGCGCGCTGAAGCCGCGGGCCTTGACATTGCGGAAGCCCAAGGGGCCTGGGGTTCCTGCCGGAACGGCCAGGCGCAGGCCAAAGGTCGAGGAACCTGGCGGCACGTCACCGATGCTGCCTACCCGGGTGCGGTTTTGGAGCACCGGCTCACCGCTCGAATCCAGAATCAGGGCAAAGACATCCGTATCCACCACGGGTTTTTGGCCCGTGTTAATCACCGTGCCGCGCAGGGCATAGCAGCTGGCGCCGGCGGGCCGCCCCAGCTCCGGCTGGGCGCCTATGTCTTCGGCGGGGCAGGGCTCGAGGCTGACCTCAGAGACCTGGAGCCCGCTGGCCCAGGCGGGGGCAGCCACCAGCCACAGGGCCAGCAGAATTGGGGCAAATACTGCTGTCAGCCCGGGCCTGCCTCTGTTCACCGGCTGTCTCCACTGCCTGAGATCACGTTACGGGCAGAGCGGCTTGCCAATTTGTCCAGGTTGGCCTGGGCAACCTGATCGAGCTCCAGGCCCAATTCGGTGGCCAGCTGGGCGACGTACCAGAGCACATCCCCCAGCTCCAGCTGCAGGGCTGCGATCACCTCGGCCGAAAACTCACCGCCTTGATCGCGCAGCACCTTTTTGACCTTATCGGCCACCTCGCCGGCCTCGCCGCAGAGTCCGAGGGTGGGATAAATGGGGTTTGCGCCCGCATCCGGGTAGCAGGCGGTGGCCCGGGATCGCTGTTGATAGGTGTGAAAGTCCAACTAGGGCAGCCCGTTGCAGGCCTGGATGGTAGTTTCCAGCTGTCTGTTGGCGCCTGCATGCCCCAGCCCGATCTCATGCGACGCACCAAGATCGTGGCCACCATCGGGCCCGCCACGGAATCCCCAGAGCGGTTGCGGGAGCTGATAGCCGCTGGCGCCACTACATTTCGTCTCAATTTTTCCCACGGCGACCACAGCGACCATGCGGTTCGCATCGCCACCATCCGCCAGGTCGCAACCGAGCTGGGCATCGAGATCGGCATTCTTCAGGATCTTCAGGGGCCCAAAATCCGCTTGGGCCGCTTTGCTGATGGACCCATAACTCTGGCCAAGGGAGATCGCTTCGAACTCACCTCGAGGGATGTGGCCTGCAACGTGACGATGGCAAGCGTCACCTACGCCAAATTGGCCGACGAAGTGGTGCCCGGCAGCCGCATCCTGCTCGATGACGGCAGGGTGGAGATGCTGGTTGAACAGGTCGACAAGGGCCAGCAGACCCTCCACTGCAGCGTCACCGTTGGCGGGGTGCTCTCCAACAACAAGGGGGTCAACTTCCCCGATGTGCAGCTTTCGATCCGGGCTCTCACCGACAAGGATCGGGCCGATCTCGCCTTTGGTCTGCAGCAGGGGGTCGACTGGGTGGCCCTCAGCTTCGTGCGCAATCCCTCCGACATGGTCGAGATCCGCGAGTTGATCCGCAGCCACGGCTACCAGACCCCAGTGGTGGCAAAGATCGAGAAATTTGAGGCGATCGACCAGATCGACGACATCCTGCCCCTCTGTGACGGGGTGATGGTGGCAAGGGGCGACCTCGGCGTCGAAATGCCTGCCGAGGAAGTGCCCTTGCTGCAGAAGGAGCTGATCCGCAAGGCCAACAGCCTCGGTATCCCGGTTATCACCGCCACCCAGATGCTCGATTCGATGGTGAGTTGCCCCCGGCCCACCAGGGCCGAAGTGAGCGATGTGGCCAATGCCATCCTCGACGGCACAGATGCGGTGATGCTCTCTAATGAGAGTGCGGTCGGCGACTTTCCTGTGGAGGCCGTAGCCACGATGGCCACCATTGCCAGGCGGATCGAGCGCGACTACCCCCAGCGCCACCATGACAGCAACATGGCGCCCACAATTGGCAATGCGATCTGCCAGGCGGTCAGCAGCATCGCCCGCCAGCTCAATGCCGCTGCGATCCTGCCTCTTACGAAGGGGGGCTCCACGGCCCGCAACGTCAGCAAGTTCCGGCCCAGCACGCCGATCCTGGCCATCACCAGTGAGGTGCAGGTGGCACGCCAGTTGCAGCTCTGCTGGGGTGTAAATCCCCTTCTGGTGCCGGAGCAGAGCTCTTCCACCAGCACTTTCAGCCTCGCCATGGGCAAGGCCAGGGAGCTTGGCTTCCTCAAGGATGGCGATCTGGTGGTACAAACGGCCGGCACCCTGTCCGGGGTGAGTGGCTCCACCGACTTCATCAAGGTTGGCACCGTCTCGGCCGTGCTCTCCAAGGGGGTCGGCATCGGCAACGGCTCGGTGAGCGGCCGGGTGCGGCTTGTGGATAGTCCGGCGGCGGCCGCCGCCATCCAGACCGGTGAGATCCTGGTGGTTCGGGAGACGACGGTTGAGTATGTGGAGGCGATCCGCAAGGCAAAGGCGGTCATCGCCGAAATCGGCGGCATGGAGAGCCACGCTGCCGTGATCGCCCAGAGCACCGGGATCCCAACGATTGTGGGGGTCGCCAATGCCATCGCCAGCCTGCTTCAGGGCGAAATCGTCACCCTCGATCTGCAGCGGGGAGAGGTGCATCGAGGCGCCCGCAGCCACAACAGTGACCCCAACGGCGCCATCGTCTAAGCACTGCAGAGCTGGTTCCGGCAGCCATGACATCCAAACTCCCAGTGCGCGAATCGGTGGGGATGGCCCTCTCCACCCTGCGCGCCAACAAGCTGCGCAGCCTGCTCACCATGCTCGGCATTGTGATCGGCAATGCTTCGGTGATAACCCTGGTGGGGGTTGGCAAGGGCGCCCAGAACCTGGCTGAAGGTCAGCTGAGCAACCTGGGCGCAAATGTGCTTTTTGTTGTGCCAGGCAACAACGACACCCGCCGCCAGGGCATTGATTTTCCCAAGACCCTGGTGTTCGAAGACGCCCAGGCCATCGCCGAGCAGGTGCCCAGCGTCAAGCGGGTTGCCCCCCAGATCACCCTGAGTGAGGTTCTCCAGGCCGGTGCGATCAGTGGCACGGCCTCGGTTTCTGGGGTGACCCCTGAATTTCTGCCCGTGCGTCAATTTGAAATGGCCCAGGGGCGTTTTTTTACTGCGAGCGATCTCAATGCGGCCCGCAATGTGCTGGTGGTCGGGCCTGACCTGGGCAGCAAGATGTTCCCGGGCAAGGCCGCTGTGGGTCGCCAGCTGCGCATTCGCAACCAGCTGTTTGAAGTAATCGGCGTGCTCGAGCCGAAGGGAGCCGTATTCGGCCAGAACCAGGATGAAAACGGCTACATCCCCCTCACCACGATGGTGAGCAAACTTTCAGGTCGGGATCCCACCTACGGCGTCAACCTCAACTTCATCAGTGTCGAAGCCCGCGATGAGCAGAGCACTGGGGCAGCCAGCTTCCAGATCACCAACCTGCTGCGCCAGCGGCACCGAATCCTGCGGGAAGACGACTTTGCCGTGCGCTCCCAGAAGGATGCCCTCACCATCGTGAGCACCATCACCGGCGGGCTCACCTTGATGCTGGGCGCCATTGGAGCCGTATCCCTGCTCGTAGGTGGTATCGGCATCATGAACATCATGTTGGTGTCAGTGAGCGAGCGCACCGAGGAAATCGGCTTGCGCAAAGCCCTAGGGGCCCGCAGTGGCGATGTGCTGCTGCAGTTTCTGGTGGAGTCCCTGGTGCTGGCCAGCCTGGGCGGCTTGATCGGCAGTGCGGTGGGCATCGGCACCGTGGCCTTGGTCGCCTTGGTGACCCCCCTGCCCGCGGCCATCGGCGCCAGCACCGTGCTGGGAACGGTGCTCCTTTCGGGCTCCATCGGCCTCTTCTTCGGAGTGGTGCCAGCGCGCCGGGCCGCCCAACTCGATCCCATCGTCGCCCTGCGCAGCCTCTGACAAACCGAAACAAATATAAAGAGCACAAAAGGGTGCCCTTGGTCACCAAAACTCCAAATAAGCAGTGGCTTGATGGGGCTGTTAACCGGCACCGAATTTGACTGTCCTGGCTTGCAGCTACAGAAACAGCAGTAGCCGCATGGTGATCATGCGTTGCGTTGGCCCCAACGAGTTTTTTCTGGAGCGGGTGGTCTTTCCCTTCGAGCTGCTCAGTTTTGAGTGCCCCCCCACCAGCGAAGTGAAGGTCTGGACCCATGGGCTGGGCGGGCCGGAACTGCTGGAGACACTCCAGGCTGAAGAGCTCGGCATCGATATCCCAGCCGCTTCGCCCCAGGTTGACCTGGTCCAATCCGCCAGCCCATGGGAGTTCAGCTGGTCTGACGCTGTCTGAAGCGCCCTGGGCGGGTCAGCGATCGGGGACCCCAGCGCCGTTACACTCGGTAAGAAAGCGGGTCAGTTATGAATCAGCGGTGGCGTCTAATTGCTCTCTGGCTGCTGCCTTTGGCCGTGGTGGCCTTCCTCGGCTGGCAGCTGCTTGGTAACGGCGGTACGCCCCGCTTCAACCCCAATACTGCGAACGAGGCTCCTCGCAATGCGGCGGTAGCCCGCATGAGTTACGGCCGCTTCCTCGATTACGTCGATGCCGGCCGGGTGACCGCAGTTGACATCTATGACGGCGGCCGCACGGCTGTGATCGAGGCGGTGGATCCCGACCTGGACAACAGGGTGCAGCGGCTGCGGGTAGATCTGCCCGGGGTTGCCCCCGAGCTGGTGAACAACCTCAAGGAGCAGGGGATCAGTTTTGACATTCACCCGCCCAAGAGCGCCCCGCCGGTGCTCGGCCTGCTCGGCAACCTGCTCTTCCCCCTGCTGCTGATCGGCTCGCTGGTGTTCCTGGCCCGCCGGGGCAGCGGGATGCCCGGTGGCCCCGGCCAGGCAATGCAGTTTGGTAAGACCAAGGCCCGCTTCGCCATGGAGGCTGAGACGGGCGTCAAGTTTGACGACGTGGCTGGGGTGGAGGAGGCCAAGCAGGACCTGCAGGAAGTGGTGACCTTCCTCAAGACTCCGGAGAGATTCACCTCCGTGGGCGCCAAAATCCCCAAGGGTGTGCTGCTGGTTGGTCCCCCTGGCACCGGCAAAACACTGCTGGCAAAAGCGATCGCAGGGGAAGCGGGCGTGCCCTTTTTCTCGCTCTCCGGATCGGAATTCGTCGAGATGTTTGTGGGCGTCGGCGCCAGCCGGGTGCGGGACCTGTTCAAACGGGCCAAGGAGAACAGCCCCTGCTTAATCTTCATCGACGAGATCGATGCGGTCGGCCGTCAACGCGGAGCCGGAGTGGGCGGTGGAAACGACGAGCGAGAGCAGACCCTCAACCAGCTGCTCACCGAGATGGATGGCTTTGAAGGCAACAGCGGCATCATCATCATTGCGGCCACGAACCGGGCCGATGTGCTGGATTCCGCCCTGCTGAGGCCGGGTCGCTTCGATCGCCAGGTGCAGGTTGACGTGCCGGATATCAAGGGCCGGCTTTCAGTGCTGAAGGTGCACAGCCGCAACAAGGTTTTGGCGGCAGATGTGAGCCTCGAGGCAATTGCCCGCCGAACCCCTGGATTTTCCGGCGCGGACCTGGCCAACTTGCTCAATGAGGCGGCAATTCTCACAGCCCGTCGTCGCAAGGAGGCCACCGGGTTGGCCGAAATCGACGATGCCGTCGACAGGGTCATCGCCGGCATGGAGGGTAAACCCCTCACCGACGGACGCAGTAAGCGTCTGATCGCCTATCACGAGGTGGGCCATGCCCTGGTGGGCACCCTGGTGCAGGCCCACGATCCGGTTCAGAAGGTAACTCTGATTCCCCGCGGCCAGGCCCAAGGCCTCACCTGGTTTGCACCTGATGAAGAGCAGATGCTCGTCAGTAGAGCCCAGCTCAGAGCCCGAATTATGGGGGCACTGGGTGGTCGGGCGGCGGAAGAGGTTGTCTTCGGCCATGCTGAAGTCACAACCGGTGCCGGCGGGGACATCCAGCAGGTTGCCTCGATAGCCCGCCAGATGGTTACTCGCTTCGGCATGAGTGACCTGGGCCAGGTGTCCTTTGAGGCCGGCAACCAGGAGGTATTCCTGGGGCGGGACCTGATGACCCGCAGCGATGGCTCTGATCGGCTGGCCAGCAAAATTGATGATGCCGTGCGGCAAATTGTTCAATCTTGCTATATCGATACCGTCAAGCTTGTTGCCGCCCAGCGCAGCTGCATGGATCGGATGGTTGAGTTGCTGATCGAAAAGGAAACCCTCGATGGCGATGAATTTCGCACCATCGTGGCTGAATTTGCCCAGATTCCTGAAAAGGAACGCTATTCGCCCCTACTCGCAGACATCAGCCCAGCCGCTCCAGTGGTAGAACCAGCCCAGGCCTGAGCCTGGGCCCTAGAGAGATCAGAGCTCCTCCTCAACATCGGGCGTGATCGTGCAATCGGCCAGGGGGTAGCTCACGCATAAAAGTGCGTAGCCGGCCCCGATTTGGTCGTCATCTAGGAAACTCTGATCGCTCTGATCTACGGCGCCTGAGCTCACCTTGCCTGCACAGGTGCTGCAGGCCCCAGCACGGCAGGAGAAGGCCAGGTCAATGCCCTGCTCCTCGGCCGCATCGAGTATGTAGGTGTCATCGGCGCAGGGGAAGCTGGCGCCGGTGCTCAACGTGATCGTGTAACTCGCCATGGGGAGGTCGAATTCAAACTTCAATTCCAGACGGATCGCCGCCGAATTGGGGTGATCCTCGCTACCGAGGCAGGGTTGATGTTCAAATTCAGATCCCAGCTGCTCCCTGGCCTGGCCTAGCTCGGTTTCAGACCGGGCGAACTGGGCGCTTCTCGATCACCTTGTCGATCAGCCCGTAACTGACAGCCTCGGCCGGTGACATGAAAAAGTCGCGGTCGGTATCTTCCTCGATGCGGCTCAGGGGTTGGTCGGTGCGGTCGGCCAGTTCCTGGTTGAGCTTCTTTTTGAGGTAGAGGATTTCGTCGGCCTGGATGCGGATGTCGCTGGCCTGGCCCCGGGCGCCGCCAAGGGGCTGGTGAATCATGATCCGCGAATGGGTAAGGCTGCTGCGCTTGCCCTTGCTGCCGGCACAGAGCAGGAAGGCACCCATGGAGGCGGCCAGGCCAACACAAACTGTCTGCACATCGGGCTTGATATGCTGCATCGTGTCAAATATTCCGAGACCATCATATACAGAGCCGCCGGGAGAGTTGATGTACATGAATATGTCCTTATCAGGATCTTCAGCCTCTAGAAATAGAAGCTGGGCCACCACCCTGTTCGCTGATTCAGAAGTTACGGGCTCGCCCAGGAAAATGATGCGCTCCCGCAGTAGCCGGGAATAGATGTCGAATGCCCGTTCTCCCCGGCCCGACTCTTCAATCACGATCGGGATCATGGAGCAGCTGCTCAAACAGGGTTCGATCCTACTGAGCCTGGGCAGCTAGGGTCGACCCACCCCGAGCCTGATTTCGCGTGAGCGCAGCCCTCACCGTTGCCGACAGCAAGCGCGCCTTCCACAGCGCCTTCCCCTACGTGATCGCGCCCCTCTACAGGCGGATGGTGGATGAGCTGCTGGTCGAACTCCACCTGCTCAGTCGCCAGGCTGGCTTCCGCAGCGATCCCCTCTTTGCCGCAGGGCTGGTGCAGGTCTTTGACGGGTTTTCGAAGGGCTATCGCCCGGATGCCCACCGGGAGCTCCTGCTCAGCGCCATCTGCAGCGCCTCAGGTTTTGACTCCCAGTCCATGCGCCAGCAGCGCGATGCGGCCATTGCTGCCATGGGCAGTCACAGCGTTGAGGAGGTGCAGCAATGGATCGAGCAGGCAGGTGCCGGTGCTCCCGAGCCTGTGGCGGCAGCCTTGGCAGGTATCCGCCGCCCAGACTTCCACTACTCACGGCTGATGGCCGTTGGCTTGCTGAGCCTGCTGGAGCAAGCCCAGGGAGCCGATGCCATGGATCCCTCCGCACTGCGCAGCTATGCCCACGACCTAGGCAGTGCCCTGGGCCTGCTCAAGGATCGCCTCGACAAGGATCTCAGTCTCTATGCCGCAAATCTGGAAAAGATGGTCCAGGCGGTGGAGCTGATGGAAGAAACCGTTGCCGCCGAGCGGCGCAAACGGGAGCGCCAACAACAGCCCTCCCCCGGCGATGGGGCCCCTAGCGAGCCGGCGGGCGAGCCTGCTGCAGCTGAAGCCGCCCCATCAGCTGGCTGAGGGGAGAGGCCAGGGCGCGGCCTCGGCCGGCCGCCTGAAAAGCCACCAGATCGAGCTGGCCCGATTGCTGCAGCGGCAACGGCAGCTCCGTAGGCAGCAGCCCCAGCCGAGCCAGCGCCTGGGGCCGGGCCCGCAGCACCATCGCAGCAGCCATTTCTGGGCTGGTCAGGGTCGGGCTGGTCAGGGCTGGGCCGCTCTGGGACACCTTGGGCAATGGTTGGGCCAGAAGCGGAGGTTGGGGCCCCAGAAACAGCAGCAAGCGGGGTGGACCGCTGGAGGGCAGCAGCCAGCGCCAGCCCCCCACCACCTGGCCGTCCTGGCGGCGCCAGGTAGTGGCCGGCAGGGTGGGGGAACCCGAGGAAGCAGCTTCCAGGCCCTGGGTTTGGATCGCCGGCACCAGGGTGCTCAGCAGCTGGGTCCAGGGCTTGCGGTCTGCCCCAACTTGAAGTTCGAGCTCCAGGCTCGCCTGGAAGGGCCCCTTGGACACCGGGCGAAGCCGCAGGGCAAAAGGAGCCGAACCAAGCAGGGCCAACTGACCTTCGCCGATCCCGTAGCGGGCGGCCAACGGTTCCCGAATCAGCTGACGGCTGAGCAGACCCTGCAAAACTCCCTCCAGGGCCGGCCCCCGCCACTCCAACAGCAGGTCCGCCGGCAGCGGCTCCAGCCCAGGCAGGGGAGCAAGCCTTCCCGGCCGGGCCAGGATGCCGCTGGTCGAGCTCGCCTCACCCTCCATGGCGAGATTCGAGCCCTGGAGACTGAGGCTCAAGCACCCCTCCTGGAACCGTTGCAGCAAGGGGGCCATGGGCCCAGCCAGCAAACCCAGGCCCAGGGGCGACCAGAACACCGCCTGTTCCTGCTGGAGGCGCTGCAGGCAGCGCTGCTCCAGGCCCCGGGGCTGGCGTCCGGACAACTTGAGCTGGTCCTGCAGCAGTCGCTGGGAGAGGGGGTCTGGCGCCACCACCACCAGATCGTCTACCCGCAGGCCAAGGGGGGGCAGGGGTTGGGAGCTGGGGGCGGCAAAGGCCAGGTAGGGGCCACCATCCCCATCGCGCCCCCAAAACTGCCACCAGATTCGGCGCTGCTGGCGCCAGATCCTCTCCGCCAAGGGGCTGCCGAGCCGTTGGCTCCAGAGGGCGGGAATGGCTCGCTGGGGCGAGGCGGGAAAACTCTGCAACAGGGCTGTCTGGGGCAGCAGCCTCGCCAAACCCAGGGCCCGGGGGCGGGGCCACCGCCACAGCAACAGGCCAGGAACCAGCACCAGCAGGGCGGTCAGAGCTGCGGTGCGCCTCATGGCCCCACCCCATAGAGCGTGGTGCGCCGGCGCACGGGACGGCCCAGGCTGCGGGCAGCGGCCTCCAGGGCCTGCGGCGACTGGAATGTGCCGCCGGTGGCGCCCGCCATGGTGGTGATGTGCTCCTCCATCAGGGTGCCGCCCAGGTCATTGCAGCCCCAGCGCAGGGCCTCGGTGGCCCCAGCCAGGGTCAGCTTCACCCAGCTGGGCTGGTGGTTGCGGAACCATGGCCCCAGAAGGATCCTGGCCTGGGCAGTCAGCCGCAACATCGCCGCCCGCTCTGGCTGGTCCCGGCAGACCCGGGCCCGCAGGGCGGCCGGTGCCGCCGCACCAACGAAGGGCAGCAGTACAAATTCGCTGAACCCGGCCTGTTGATTTTGCCAGGCATGGCGTTGCAGGGCCACCAGGGTGAGCAGGTGGGCGACGAGATCGGCGGGCGACTCGATGTGTCCCGCCATCAGGGTGCTGGTGGCGGCTAAACCGCACCGATGCACTTGCAGCATCACGGCAACCCAGGCGCGAGCCGAGAGCTTCTCGGGGCAAAGGACCCGCCGCACGGGCTCGCTGAGCACCTCGGCCGCCGTGCCTGGAATGGAAGCCAACCCCACTGCCCGTAGTCGCTTGAGCACCACATCGAGCTCCAGCCCATCCTCTTGGGCGAAGTAGAGGAGCTCCTGGGGTGAGAAGGCATGCAGGTGAATGCCCGGAGCTGCCCGCTGCAGTATCTCCAGCAGGCGCTCGGCATAGGCCAGCTGGCTGCCATTGATCGTCGCGGCGGGGTTGAGCCCCCCCTGGATGCAGAGCTCCGTGGCTCCCAGCTGTTGGGCTTCCGCTGCCCGCGCTTCGAGCTCGGCCTCGCTGAGCCAGTAGGCCCCTTGGTCTCCGGCATCGCGGCGAAAGGCGCAGAAGCTGCAGTGCTTGACGCAGTGGTTGGAGACGTTGAGATTGCGGTTCACCACGTAGGTGACCGTCTCGCCGGCAATTTCGGCACGGATGGCATCGGCAGCCAGGCGCAACTGTTCGTCATCCCCCTCCGTAGGCAAGCGGCCCAAAAGGGCCAAGCCAAGGGGGGCCAGGTCATGGGGGCCATAACCATGGGGACCCAGCCCGTCGGCATGGGCTGCCCCAATAGCTTCGAGCAGGTGGGCCAAGTCAGGGGTGCGCCCAGGGGCCGCCGGGGGAGGCACCAACAGATGGGCGGCCAGCTGCCAGGCCCATGGAGCCAGCCCGGCGGGCAAGGGCTCGGTCATCTCAAGAGCCCAATCATCTAGGGCGCTTGGCTTGCAGTGCCCTGCGGCGGCGGCGATCACGCCATTCGACCGTGGAGAGGTAGATCACCCCCCCGCTGACGAAAAGCAAGAGCAGAACTGCGATTGCAGAGAGCAGCTGGGAGGGGATGGGCAGCTCAGGCACCGAAGGTCGCCAGCTCGGTATCAGAATTTGATGCTGTTGTCGCCATGACGGCCCCAGACAACCATGGCAATCGAGAAACTGAACAGGGCCGCCAGCGAAGCCCAGCCAAAGCTAATCAACATGGCGCTGCCATTCGGAGTTGCCGCCAGTTTACCTAGGCTTGGGGCCATCCGCTCCTGATAAGTTTTGGTTGTGGCAACGATCTCCCCAGGCGCCGTTCAGGAGCGACAGCGGGTTCGCCAGAGCTACCCGAGCTTCAAGGTGGTGGTGCTCGACGACGATGTGAACACCTTTCAGCATGTGGTGGAGTGCCTGGTGCGCTACATCCCCGCCATGCAGCCAAATCAGGCCTGGGAGCTGGCCCACCGCATCGACGGCGAGGGCTCCGCGGTGGTCTGGTGCGGCCCCCAGGAGCAGGCTGAGCTCTACCACCAGCAACTCGGCGCCGAGGGCCTGACCCTGGCACCTTTGGAGCAGGGCTGATGGGCCGGGTGGTGATCACCCACAGCACCTACATCGAGGGCCTGATCCCCCTGCTTCAGCGGCTGGCAGGTTTGCCGGGAATTGCCACTGTTACCCCCGCCGTGATCTCCCGGGTGCGGGGGCGCAGCCCCCAGCTGCGCTTGCGGGTGTCCACCGCGATCACCGGTGGCCACAAGTTGGTGGCGCGCCGGGGCAGCAGCGTCCAGGAGGTGTTTGTGGTGACCAACTGGAGCAAAGAACAGCTCCAGCAGGCGCTGGACCACCTACTCGATCAGGACCCATCCAGCAGCAGTGCACCCGAGGGCCGGCGCTCGTAGAGCGCCGTCGCCTGAAAGCGGGCAAAGGCACCACCATCGCGAAACCAGCTGCCATCTTCCAGTTCCAGGCCCAGGCAGGAGGGTTCGAGCTGCCAGCGTTGCTGCAGATAGGTGGCGTAGTCGTCTGGGGTGGTCTGGGGTGCCTGCCAGTGCACCACGGCGAAGGCCAGGGCCCGGACCCTGACAAGCCCCTCTGGCTCCTCCTCGACCTGCTCTTGATAGAGAAAGGTGCGGAAACGCTGGGGCCCATCCTGCCCCTCCAGCGAGTATTTGCGCAGGTAGAGCTGCCTGGCTCGGGGGAACAGGGGCCCCGGCGCCATTGAGAGCAGGGAATTAAAAGCCTGATCAAAGCTGTTCATCGGCTCAGGGGCTGCACATCAGGCAGCAGGTTCGATGGCCCCCAGAATGGCGCCTGGTCCCACCCCCCTTCCAGCTTCCCGATGCCGATCACCCCAGACCAGCTCAAGCAGGCCATGGCCTGGCGGTATGCCACCAAGCTGTTTGATCCGAGTCGCCGCATCGATGCAGAAACCTGGTCTGCACTGGAGAACGCCCTGGTGCAGAGCCCCTCGAGCTACGGCTTGCAGCCCTGGAAATTTCTGGTGATCGGCGATCCTGCCCTGCGCCAGCAGCTGCGACCTGAATCATGGAACCAGAGCCAGATCACCGATGCCTCCCACCTGGTGGTGTTTCTGGCCGAACGCCAGATCGGGGCCGAACAAGCTGATCGGCTGCTGAGCGCCATGGCCAGCACCCGGGGCCTCGATGCTGGGGCCCTGGCCACCTATCGGCGCATGATCGAGGTGGACCTGATCGAGGGGCCCCGCAGCCAGCAGATTGGGCGTTGGACCAGCAACCAGGTGTACATCGCCCTGGGCACCTTCATGACGGCCGCAGCTTTGCTGGAGGTGGACACCTGTGCGATCGAGGGATTCGACCCGGCGGCCTATGACCGGATCCTGCAACTGGAGGATTCCCCATACCGCAGCTGCGTGGTGTGCGCAGCGGGCTATCGGGACCCTGCCGATAAATACGCCAGCGCAGCCAAGGTGCGTTACCCAGCCAGCGAGTTGATTGAGCTGCGCTGAGGGTCTTAGGAGGGTCTTAAAAGGGTTTTAAGGGTTTTAAAAAGGGGGGGTGGACCACCGTGCCGTTTTGCCCCAGCGTTCGACCTGGTGTTACCAGAAGGGGGGTCAAGGACGGGGCGCCGTTTCCGGCTACAAGGCCGGCTTACGTTGCTTCCGCTGCAGACCCCCATGTCGAAAAGGGAGTCAGATCAGAAAACTGTAAAAGGCAGTCACCAACAAAGCAGTCCGCTCCCATCCTAGGCGCTTGGCAATGGCCAGATGCTGCGCACCCGAGCCAGCAGCTGCTCTGCTTCCAGCGCCCGCTCCTGGGGGCTGGCTCCGCTCAGCAACAGGGTGATGTGGCCCAGTTTGCGGCCGGCGTTGGAGCCCTGCTTGCCATACCAGTGCACGTTGGCCTCAGGTAGGGCAGCCAGGGCCTCCCGCTGGCTTAGGTAGTCGTTGGCAGAACTCTCGAAACCGAGCAGATTCACCATCAAGGCGCCAGGCACCCGCAGGGCTACCGAACCCATCGGCAGACCGCTGACGATGCGCACCTGCTGCTCAAACTGGCTGGTGTGGGAGGCCTCGATGGTGAGGTGACCAGAATTGTGGGTACGGGGGGCAATTTCATTGACCTGCAATCCGCCGGGGCCGTAGAAAAACTCGATTGTGAGCACCCCCACGTAGTTGATAGCCGTGATCAGGGAGGCGGCGATGTTGCGGGCGTAGGCCTGCACCGCCTGGGGCACATGGGCTGGGGCAAGCACCCAGTCACACACCTGTTGGTGCTGGTAGGTCTGCACCAGGGGGTAGCACTGCAGGTTGCCATCCCTGTCGCGGCAGGCCAGTTGGGAGAGCTCCAGTTCAAACGGCACCATCTCCTCCAGGATCCAGTCGCCCTGGGGCACCTTGGCCTGGAGGGAAGCCAGCTCCCCTGGCCCCCCAAGCACAACCGTTCCCTTGCCGTCGTAGCCGCCACTGGCCAGCTTCGCCATCAGGGGATAGGCGAAATCGGCGGGCAAAACCCCATCGGCGGGCAGTTCACACCACCTGGGGGTGGGCAGGCCCAGACCCTGCAGCAACTGGCGCTGACGGCGTTTGCATACCAGGGGAGTCAGGGCCTCCAGGCTCGGCAAGAAAGCCACCCCTTCAAAACCCAATGGGGCCAGGGCGGGCAGATCAAGCCACTCATTTTCAAAGGTGATCGCACCGCTGCGTCGGGCCAGCTCGCGGGTGGCGGAGATGTCGTCGAGATTGGCCAAAACCACCGAAGTGGCGAGGGCCGCGGCTGGATCCTGGGCCGATGGGGTTTGGATATGGAGCGGCACCTCGAGCCTGCGGGCCGCTGCCGCCAGCAGCATGGCCAGCTGGCCGCCCCCTACAACCCCGACGGCCGAGCCTGCCAGTGCTGACACCGGATCAGCCATCACCCAGTTATTGCCAATCCGACAGGCTAAGGGGCCAGCGGTCAGGCCAGCCCCTTGTCGGCAGCAAAAAGAAAGCGCACCAGGCTGAGCAACAGCACGATCAGGAACAGGGCCAGGCCGATGGTGCAGGCGTAGCTGATCTCCAGCTCCGCAAAGGCCTGGTCGTAGACGTAATAAACCAGGGTCCGAGTGGAATCGGCGGGGCCCCCCTGGGTCATCAGGTAGACCTCCTCAAACACCTTGGTGGCGGCGATGGCCGAAATCACGGCAACCAAGGTGATGTATGGGCGGAGCAGGGGCAGGGTGATGTCGAGGTGCTTGCGCAAGCCCTCACTGCCATCGAGGGCGGCTGCCTCGTAGAGGTCGGGGGAGATGCCCTGGAGACCGGCCAGGAAGATCACCATGTAGTAACCAAGGCCCTTCCAGAGGGTGACCAGCATTACCGAGGGCAGGGCGAGCACTGGGGAGCTGAGAAAGCCGATGGGCTCAAAGGCTGGACCCAGCAGGGCTCCAAGCCAGCCATTGACCAGGCCGTTCTCGGCGTAGATCCAACGAAAGGCGATTGCGGCCACCACGATCGACACCAGCACGGGCGTGTAGAGGGCACCGCGGAACCAGTGGATCCCGGGCAGCTGGCTGTTGACCAGCACTGCCAGCGCCAGCGCCCCGAGCACAATCGGGGGCACCACTCCCACCAGATATAGAAAGGTGGTGCCGGTGACCCGGAAAAACATCGGATCGCTCAGCAGCCGCCGCACGTTGGCCAGGCCCACAAATCGCAGCGGTTCGCTCACATCCAGGCCAGCCTGGCTGAAACTCATCACCAGGGCCATCGCGGCCGGGATCAGCACCGAAAGGCCGATCAGCACTAGGGCTGGCAGCAGAAAACCCCAGGCCGTGGCGGTGCGGGGGGCAGAGAGAGACATGCACGAGACCGGGTCCCATCATTGTGGGGGCAGGTGCTGCAGACCTGCCACTCCAGACGTACCACTGCAGACACCAGCAAGCCAACCCGCCCGCTCCCATGACCGCTGCGCCCACCGCCATCCGCACCATCGAGGTGGCGCTCAGCGCCAACCCCTATCCGGTGGTAATTGGCACCGGTGCCTTGGCCAGCCTGGGGGAGCAGATCCGTGCCCGCGGCAGCAAGGAAGGCACCAAGGTGCTGATGGTCACCAACCCTGTGGTGCAGGAGCACTACGGCGCCACGGCCCTGGCCAGCCTCCAGGCCGCCGGCTTCGAGGCCACCACCCTGGTGATCGACGCCGGAGAAGACCAGAAAACCCCCGCCACCGTGGCCCAGATCCACGACGCCGCCTTCGCCCGCAGGCTGGAGCGCGGCTCGCTGCTCGTTGCCCTCGGTGGCGGCGTCGTCGGCGACATGGCCGGGTTTGCAGCCGCCACCTGGCTGCGGGGAATTGCCGTGGTGCAGGTGCCCACCACCTTGCTGGCCATGGTGGATGCGGCCATCGGCGGCAAGACCGGTGTCAACCATCCCGGCGGTAAGAACCTGATCGGCGCCTTCCACCAGCCCAGGTTGGTGCTGGTGGATCCCAGCACCTTGAGCACCCTGCCGGAGCGGGAGTTTCGGGCCGGCATGGCCGAAGTGATCAAGTACGGGGTGATCGGCGACCGGACGCTGTTCAGCGAGTTGGAGGCCAGCGGCGGACTCAGCAGCATGGCGGCCGTGGGAGGGCCATTGCTGCAGAAGATTCTGGAGCGCTCCGCTGCAGCCAAGGCGCAGGTGGTGGCTGCCGATGAAAGGGAGGGGGGCCTGCGGGCCATCCTCAACTACGGCCACACCCTTGGCCACGTGGTGGAAACGCTCTGTGGCTATGGCACCTGGCTGCACGGCGAGGCGGTGGCGATCGGCATGGTGGCGGCCGGTGAGATCGCGCTGGCCATGGGCCTTTGGCACGCTGCGGACCAGCAGCGGCAACGGGCCGTCATCGCCGCCGCCGGACTGCCCCACGACTGGCCCAGCCTGGATGCTGGAGCGGTGATCGCCTGCCTGCAGGGCGATAAGAAAGTCCGGGATGGCCGGGTGCGGTTTGTCCTGCCCAATGCAATCGGCTCCGTGGAGATCCGCAGCGATGTGGCCGAATCCACCATCCGACAGGTGCTGCTGCAGTAAGGCCGCAATTTGTGAAGTTTCGCCCGGCCGAGGCACTGCCAGCTTGTGCCCAAGGCAGCGGTTGGGCATGGTGTGAAAACCAATGGGTCAGCCGATGAGCTGGAGCGAACTGGAGCGGCTGGTGGAGGAGGCGGAGGCCGAAACGAG